>Ga0134126_10002594_pt1 | contig 22763 bp, 17 predicted proteins | sample KB31752_FD_96881 | JGI IMG/M metagenome (GOLD analysis project Ga0134126, IMG submission 96881) | Terrestrial soil microbial communities with excess Nitrogen fertilizer from Kellogg Biological Station, Michigan, USA - KB3-175-2 | ecosystem: Environmental > Terrestrial > Soil > Unclassified ... | reverse complement strand
TGGCGCGGCCGCCTTCTTCGCCGGGATACCATACATCCATTACACTATTTACGCTATCCAGCCATTTGTTCATGGTGATGGCACTTCCGCCCGTTAACAATACCAGCACTGGTTTATGTGTGGCAGCTACTGCAAGAATGAGTTCTTCCTGATGACCGGGCAGGTTCAGCATCGCCCTGTCCTGAAACTCTCCTTCCGTAATACCTGCTACAATTACTGCGACATCTGCTTTTTGCGCAGCCGCAACAGCCCGGTTGATTTTTGTCTTCCAGTCATCGGTAACATCGGCATTCCATACCAGTCGTATATGCGCATTACCGTCGGGTTCAAAAAATTCAACCCGGATGGCATAGTCCCTGTTCTTTTTAAATTGAAAAGGAACAAGCCTTGTACTATAGGTTTGTTTCTGCCAGTTGTCAATCAGTAACCTGTTGTTTATATACAACCGGAATCCGTCGTTACCATCCAGTCCGATATTGAAGGTTCCCGTCTTTGGCGCTTTCAGTGTGCCAGTCCATTTTGCTGAATAGAAATCATGATTTATCGCTTTATCAGGCGAAGATAATGTCCAGCTGAAGTCCAGGCACGGATCGACTCTTGTTATTACCGGATCTCCTTCAAGCGTGATATTGTTAAAATATTCTCCCCTAATGCCGGGCGAAATTTTTCCATTGATATTGCTGCTTAAATATTTCGTTGCAATAACATCCCATTCTTTTGTTCTTCTGCCGCATCCCGGTTCATAAACAATATTAACGGAATCACCGGCCCGGTGCCGCAATCCTTCGAGAATGCTCACTTTATGATTACCCGGTCCGCTGTAGCCTCCGAGCCTTGCTTCCGCCGCATCTTCCCCGATCACTGCAATCCGGCGGATGTTTTTACGAAAGGGCAAAGTATTTTTTTCATTCTTTAATAAGACAATGGATTCAAATGCGGCAAGTCTGGCCAGATATTTATGACTGTCACTATTCAGCCATTTCTCTGCTTCCTGAACAGGGATATAGGGATTTTCAAACAGACCCAGTTCGAACTTTGCTCTTAAAACCCTGGCAACTGCGTCATTGATCCGGCTGCTGTCAATTTCACCGTTCAGAAATGGAGCAATGAAAAGCTTATAATGATTATAGTCTGTCTGAAAAATTACATCCAGCCCGTTGCTAATCGCATGCTGACCGGATTCCGCATAATTTTTTGCCGTATGATGCAGGACCACTTCTCCACCTACCGCATTGGCATCTGAAATAACAAAACCTGTAAACCTCCAGTCGCCCTTTAGTTTTTTTTGCAGCAACCAGCTGTTGGCAGAACAGGGAGTGCCATCTAAGGAATTATAGGCAGTCATCACCGAACGCGATCCGCCCTCCCGGAAGCAGGCTTCAAAAGGCGGAAAATAAATTTCGTCCAGCAGCCTTTCATTAAAATGTATGGGATAGCTGTCCCTGCCACCGTCGCCCACATTGGCAATAAAATGTTTGGGGGTGGTGATAATTCCCATTTTTTCAAAAGCACGCACAAAAGAAACGGCCATCCGGGAAGTCAGATAGGGATCCTCTCCATAAGTTTCTTCCACACGACCCCAGCGCGGGTCACTGGCAATATTGATAACCGGGCTGAGGATCTGCCGGATGCCCCTCGCCCTCGCTTCTGTGGCAATAGCGCCCGCTACCTGTCGCATTAAGGCGGTATCAAAGCTGGCCGCAAGTCCGATGGACTGAGGAAAAGTGGTTGCACCGCCGCGCACCAGTCCGTGCAGTGCTTCATCGAAAGCAATAATGGGAATGCCCAGCCTCGTTCTTTCAACAAAATATTCCTGGATGCCGTTGATTTTCTTTGCCAGTGACAAGGCGTTCTCCGCAGTGCCGTAATTCAGCATTTGTCCCGCTGCATCACCCTTCGCCGCAGCGCTTACCTGAAAACCGAAAATCCCATTTTTGTATTGAAGGGAATCTCCCTTATCCAGGTCTCCCGGAATCATGAAAAGCTGCCAGAATTTTTCTTCTGCTGTCATCCGCGACAGGAGATCCCTGACTCTGTCCGCAACCGGTAGTGCCGGATTCTTATAAGGAAGCAGGGTTTGGGTGAAGGCGGTGGAAGAAATAAAAAAAACAGCAAAGAACAGCAGTCTGGCTTTCATATATCGTTATTTGTATAAAGGGAGGCTCCTTCAGAAATATCTTTTCCAAAATAAAACTATATTTCAGAACGGGGTATTCTTTTCCCTGCATTACTGCAAAAAACCGGTTTTTAGCATTAAATTGAATAATCCAAAACGACTGTATGAAACGATTTCTGACCGGAGGGCTGGTCTTGCTGATGATTCCCGGAATGAATGCGGCGCAGGCGGTTTCATTCACTTCTTCCAACCTGCCCATTGTGCTCATCAATACCAACGGGCAATACATTCCCGACGATCCGAAGATAGAAGCGGATATGGGCGTCATTTATAATGGTCCCGGCATCCGGAATAATGTGTCGGATCCGGAGAATAATTACAGCGGAAAGATCGGGATTGAAACGCGCGGTCATTCTTCCCAGATGTTTCCGATGAAATCCTATGGTCTGGAATTGCACGATAATGACGGCAATTCGATTGATGCGTCCATCCTGGGCATGCCGGAAGAAAGTGACTGGATACTATATGCGCCATATACTGATAAGACTCTGATGCGTAACCTACTTACCTACACACTTTCCGCGCAGCTGGGTCACTGGGCCTCCCGCTGCCGGATGGTTGAAGTGGTATTGAATGGAGACTATACCGGCGTATATGTGATGGAAGAAAAAATCAAAAGGGGCAAAGACCGCGTGGATATTGCAAAATTAAAAGCCTCCGATATCAGCGGGGAAAATCTTAGCGGCGGTTATATTTTCAGCCTGGATAAAGATCCCAATGCCTGGGTTTCAAAATATCCCGCTCCGCATCAAACAGTCACCGGTAACCCGAGGTTCAGTTACGTGTACCCGAAACCCGAGGACATTGTTCCGGAACAGGCTGCTTATATTCAAAGTTATACCGATAGTTTTGAGCGGGCGCTCAACAGCACCCAATTCATGGATGCCACTGCGGGTTACCGGAATTTTATCGACCAGAATTCTTTCATCGATTATTTTTATATCAATGAGCTCAGCCGGAACGTAGACGGATACCGGCTGAGTGCTTATTTTAACAAGAACAAAAACGGAAAGATATCTGCCGGGCCGGTATGGGATTATGACCTCGCATTCCGCAACGCCGACTACTGCAATGGCAGTGATGTCGCGGGCTGGGCGTATTTGTTCAATGATATTTGTCCGATGGACGGAGCCGGCCTTGTTCCCTTCTGGTGGATGCGTTTTATGCAGGACAGCTCATTCGTATCCAACCTGCGTTGCCGCTGGAAGCAGCTCAGGCAAAATGTTTTTTCTGAAGATCATATCGATCAGATGATCGATTCGATCAGCGCACTGGTTTCAGAAGCTGAAAAAAGGCATTTCGCAAGATGGCCGGTACTCGGGCAATATGTGTGGCCCAACCCGAACCCCATACCTGCAACCTATGGCGAAGAGATCACTACGCTGAAGAGCTGGATCTCCCAGCGTTTGCAATGGATCGATCAGAACATTCCCAACCAGGGCGCCTGCAGCGATTGGGATTCCGCCGCAACCGGAACCATCGTCGTCCGGATTGATCCCAATCCGTTTACTTCCGATCCGATTGCCAGTATCCTCTCGAAATCCCGGCAGACGGTTTTCCTGCAGGTGATCGATGCAGTTGGAAGAATTGTTCATAAGGGCGAATGGGAAATACAGTACGGAACCAATTCTGTCCTCATTCCATCCAGGACATGGGCAAGAGGCGCATATTTTTTCCGGTTCAGCACTTCTTCGGGCGATAAGGTTGTCAAAAAAATGATGAAGGCTGACTGACCGGTAAAATTAAACCAACAGCAGGCTAAGCGGGATTTTTCAAATGGTAGGCTTTGGTTTTGGTGAAGGCCCGCAGACCCATATGCGACAGGGTTGTTCCGATTCCTGAATGTTTTCTCCCGCTCCAGGGAAGGGCGGCGCTAACCCGGTCGCAACAATTCCAGTAACCGGTTCCCACATTTAATTTTTGCAGGATGGCTTCCGCGCGCTGACCGCTGGCGCTGTAAACGGAGGCAGTAAGTCCGTAGGCCGTATCTGCCATCAGCCCAACCGCCTCTTCATCATCCCTGACCTGCATAATGCCGATGATTGGTCCGAAAGATTCTTCCCGCATCACGCTCATATCGTTGGTTACATTTACCAGTACCGTCGGTTCAAAATAATATCCTTTATGCGCCGGCCTTTTACCCCCGGTGAGTACCACAGCTCCCTTCCGGACAGCCTCTCTCACCTGCTGATCCAAAACAGCGGGTTGATCCTTCCGGGTCAGGGGGCCAATGAACACGCCCTCGCCGGTGGGCAAACCCATTTTCCAGGATTTAACTTCCTGAACGAATTCCTTCACGTATTCATCGTAGATTCTTTCATGCACATAAATCCGTTCTACCGAACAACAACTCTGGCCGCTGTTATAAAATGCGCCCTCTGCCGTGCTCACCGCTACGCCTTTAATATCGTCAATGTCGTCTGCAACGTATAAAGGATCCTTCCCTCCCAGTTCGCACTGGCAGGGAACCATTTTCAGGGAAGCCTTTTCATACACGGATTTTCCGGTCTGATAGCTGCCCGTAAAGAAATAGCCGTCAAACGGGATATGCAGCAGCGCCTCTCCAACCGCTCCTCCGCCGAGGGCGAGCTGGAAAACCAGATCCGGGATGCCTGCTTCTTTTAATAATTTGCCGATCTCCAGTCCCGTAAGGGTTGCATATTCAGAAGGCTTATACATCACCGCGTTCCCGGCAATCAGTGCGGGCACAAACACATTTATTCCAACGAGGTAGGGATAGTTCCATGCGGAGATATTACAAACGACGCCCAACGGCTCGTATACGATTTTTTCTCCGGGGCCGGTTCCGGATACCATCCACTCGTCCTGCAAATATTTCTCTGCGTTTTGGGTAAGCCATTGAATTCTGGCAATCGCGCCTTTCAGTTCGTTTAGCGATTGCTGCAGGGGCTTCCCTACTTCGCTGGTCAATACTGCTGCCAGCCTTTCTTTATTGGTTTCTATAAGTTCTGCGAAACGCTGAATCATGCTGATTCTATCGGCCAGGGCCGTTTGCTGCCATAGCTTCTGCGCCTGCTTCAGCGTCTGGAACTTACTGCTTAAGGTAAGCCGGTTGTCCTCCGCCGTTTCCTCAATCATTTCTTCTGTTGCCGGATTAATGACTTTCATGATTTATTCATTAGAGTGCCCGCTGATATAATTTTTTAAAGTCTTCCCGGCTTACCGGTTTGGGATTATTCGGATGTGCAAAATCGGCAAATGCCAGATCTGCCAGGGTTTCAATATGCTCCTCTTTCACAGCAATATCTTTCAGTCGCTGCGGGATGCCGGTCTTCGCGTTGAGTTCGCGCAGAAAAAGAATCAGATCCTGGTCTTCTTTCAATTGCAGCGCCTGCCCCATCCGGCGGAATTTTTCTTCGAAACCTTCCCGGTTAAATTCCATGCCGTAAGGCAGATTTACCGCATTGGCCAGTCCGTGATGCGTATCCAGCAGGGACGACAGCGGATGCGCGAGCGAATGCACCACACCCAGTCCCTTCTGAAAAGCAACCGCTCCCATCAGGGAAGCCAGCAACATTTCAGACCGCGCCTGCAGATCGGGCCGGTTAACTGCTTTTTCCAGCGACCGGCCGATCAGCCGCATTCCTTCCAGGGCAATGCCCTCGCACATGGGATGATCCATCTTAGCAAGAAAAGCTTCCATATTATGCGTTAGCGCATCCATGCCTGTGGCCGCGGTAATGAAAGCCGGAAGATCCATGGTCAGCAAAGGATCCGCAAAAACAATTTTCGCGAGCAGTTTCGGAGAGAAGAGGATTTTTTTCTGATGCGTCGTATCATCCGCGATGATGGCGCTGCGTCCCACTTCACTGCCGGTTCCCGCCGTACTGGGAATGGTAATAAAATGCGGAACATCGTTGGTTACATACACATCTCCGCCGATGAGATCATCATATTTAAAAAGATCCTCCCGGTGATTGATCCGGAGTACGATGGCCCTCGCCACATCCAGCGCAGCGCCGCCCCCGATGCCGATGACGGAATCCCGGCGGGTTGCATCATAGACTTCCGTACCACTGTACACATCCGATTTCACGGGGTTTTTGTGGATGGCGGAAAAAACTTCAACCGCTATCTGCTGCTTTTTCAGATCGTCCAGGATGGATTTGAAAAAATCCAGTCCGGCAATGGTGCGATCCGTTACCAGCAATGGCCGCTCCAGATGATTCTTACCCAGATAATCCGGCAGTTCTTTTACCGCTCCGGGTCCAAACCTGATGCTCGTCGGGAAATTATATTGAACAATGCTTTCAAAACGCATAGATTTTTACTTTTGACTTTTTACTTTACTCAGATAATCTCAAAATACCGCTTCAGCTCCCAGTCCGTAACGGGCTTGAGATGCTGTTGCCATTCCCATTCGCGGGTCTGGATAAAATGCCGTGTGAAATCTTCGCCGAGCATTTCATCTGCCACGCCAGATTCTTTCATCCGTTTTGCAGCTTCTTCCAGCGTGCGCGGAAGCCGGCCGTTTGAACTATCCAGATATCCGTTACCGTTAGTCGGAGGTTGTTTCAGCTCCAGCTTGTTTTTAATTCCATACAAACCGGAAGCCAGGGCACCTGCCATAGCCAGGTAAGGATTTGTATCAGCGCCCGCCACGCGCAATTCCAGGCGGCAGGATTTTTCTGAATGGTTTAAAACCCGGAGCGCAACGGTTCTGTTGTCGATGCCCCAGGTCAGGGTTGTCGGCGCCCAGCCTCCTTCCACCAAACGCTTGTAACTGTTGATCGTGGGCGCAAAGAGCGGCAGCAGGACAGGCAGACAAAATAACTGGCCCGCGACGTACTGCTTCATCAGTTCACTCATTCCCAGCGGATCCTTTGCATCGTAAAAAAGGTTTCTTCCTGTTTTTTTATCTGTAAGGCTCTGGTGGATATGCCCTCCGCAACCGGGCAAACCCTCATTGACCTTTGCCATGAAGGTTGCCATGATACCGTGCCGGTAAGCAATTTCCTTTACCGCCGTTTTAAAAAGAATGGCGCGGTCGGCCGCTTCGGGGAGACCGGAGTACTGGATTGCCGCTTCATAGGTACCCGGACCGGTTTCCGTATGCAGTCCTTCCAGCGGAAGGTCAAATTTTTTCAGCAGGTCGAAAAGATCGGTAAAAAAATCCTGCTGAACAGTCGTGCGCAATATCGAATAGCCAAACATGCCCGGCGTCAGCGGCTGCAGGTTTCTAAACTGTTTTTCTGCTGCGGAACGGGGCGTTTCCGCGAAATTATACCATTCAAATTCCTGGGAAAAACAGGGGCTGAATCCCAGATCCTGCGCATCCTGCAAAACTTTTTTCAAAAGCTGGCGGGGACAAACTGCGAGGGCTTTTCCATCCGCGGCAATCATCTCACCCAGAAAAAAAGGAACATCATTTTCCCAGGGAATCTTCCGGAAGCTGCTGAGATCGATCCGTGCTGCCGCGTCAGGGTAACCTGTATGCCAGCCGGTGTACGACACATTCTGATATGCCGCATCGCCCATATCCCAGCCAAAAATCACATCGCAAAAACCACTGTGACCTTCCACGACGGAAAGGAATTTTTCCGCGGATATATATTTCCCTCTTAGCACGCCGTCGATATCGCTGAAAGCGATTTTCACTTTTCCCGCCGGGTGGCCTTTTACATATTGCAGAATTTCTTTCGGATCCATGGGCGCAAAATTGTTGATGCAGTCAGTAGATTTTTTTTTCCGGGCTGAATAATCTGAACAGGATAAAACAGCCGGCCAGTATACCAAAATAAACAAGAGCCAGTGTAAAATTATAGATTGTCATCGCAATAAACGAGATTCCGGCAATGGTCAGGGCAATCAGCGGCGAAGCGGGATAGAAAGGCACTTTAAAAGGGCGATTCAGTCCGGGCTCCTTTTTCCTTAACCGGAGCAAAGAGATCATGGACAGAATATACAGGGTCAATGCGCCGAACACGGAAATCGTAATGATTTCCGATGTTTTTCCGGTGCACAGGGCCAGGATGCCAATCAGCATATTGACGATGAGGGCATTTACCGGTGTCCGGAAACGGGGATGAATCTTTCCCAGTGCCGCCGGCGCAAAGCGCACCCGTCCGAATTCAAAACTCGACCTGCCCGCCGCCAGGATAATGCCATGAAAGGAAGCGATCAGACCGAGCAGGCCGACCGTGATCAGCAGGTGATACAGGAAATGATTGTTCGCCACAATATGCGATAAAGCCAGGGGTAAGGGTGAATCAGAAGTGCTCCCGTCTGCTTTATACACTACAGCTTCCCAGCCCGCCACGCCAACGGATCCGGCAAAAGTGAGCACACATAAAATCACCAGCGTGAAAATGGCCGACCCGAATCCTTTGAGTATCGTCCGTTGCGGGTTGACCGTCTCCTCTGCAACATTCGCCACACCTTCGATGGCCAGAAAAAACCAGATGGCAAAAGGAATCGCGGCAAAGACACCACTCCATCCCTGCGGAAATGCATTATGCTGCAGGTTGGCCATTTTAAAATGCGGCAACGTGATACCGGCAAACAAGAGCAATTCCCCGACAGCGAGAATCGTGATGAGCAATTCAAAGGCAGCGGCCGCTTTTACTCCGTAAATATTCAAACCGGTAAAAAGCAGGTAAACAAAAATCGAAATGCCCAGGATGGGCAGCTGCGGAAAGAACAGATTAAAATAAGCGCCGATGGCAAAGGCAATAGCGGGCGGTGCAAAAATAAATTCAATGTTTTGCGCCATGCCGGCCAGAAAACCGAGGTCTCTGCCCAATGCGCGACTGGCATAGTCAAAAGCGCCCCCGGCTTTCGGAATGGAACAGGCCAGTTCCGCATAGCCAAAGGTAAAAGTCAGGTACATGATGATGATAAAAAGAGTGGCGATCGCCAGCCCCAGTGTACCGCCTTTTTCCAGGCCCAGATTCCAGCCGAAGTACATGCCGGAAATAACATAGCCGACACCCAGCCCCCACAGCATGGTTGCGTTAAGTGTTCTTTTTAATGCGGGACTGGTTTGCGACAAAGAATGGTTTGTTCACAATATAGTGTAAATTATAAGTTTTCCGCACAATTGCCGGGTGGGCAACGAGGCCGGATTCCGTTGAAAAATCACTCGTTAGCTTCGACTGAAACGCCCTGCAGACAAGGGTTTACACATAATATTAAAGCAGGCTGGGAAGAAGCATAATATTCACGTATCTTTAACCGGATTGGCATTATTTTTACGGTTCATTTCACGGATGTTTTGATCTTTTGGCTGAACCTGTATTTAATTAACCGGATCTGTATTTAATTAATTAATAAAACCATTTTTAAAAAAAATAGCGTTTAGTATGGGAGAAACCTGGAATAAAAAGGAAAGAGAAAAAAAAAGACTGGCTAACCGGAAAGAGAAAGCCGAAAAGAAACTGGAACGTAAAGAAAACAGCAAGGACGGCAATAATCTCGACAGCATGCTGGCTTATCTGGATGAGAACGGGAACCTGACTTCCAAGCCCCCCGATCCCAGGAAAAAAATTGTCATTAACGCAGAAGATATCAATACGAGTGTCCCCAAGCAGGGACCCGTCAATCCCGAGGACCTGATCCGCAAGGGAACCGTCACCTTTTTCAATGACGCAAAAGGATATGGCTTTATTAAGGACAGGGAAACACAGGAAAGCATCTTTGTTCATATCAACTCCCTCACGGAGGCTATCAAGGAAAACAACCTGGTCAGCTTTGAAATTGAGATGGGCCCCAAGGGCGCGAACGCGGTGAATGTAAAACTGGTTAAATAACGGAGCCCCTTTTACTCCTCAGGCGGCTCAGGGTTTCCAGCGTAATACCCAGATAAGAAGCTACATATTTCAACGGAATGCGGTTTACCAGCTCCGGCCGCGTGGCTATAAAATGGCTGTATCTTTTTTTTGCGCTGGGTATGCGGGAGATATAGGCTCTTTCTTCCGAATCAGCATAATATTCCACCAGCAGTTTCCGGGCAAGAATATTCATTTCAGGGAATAGTTTATACATTTCTTCCATGTGATTGAAATGCAGGGCATAGAGTTCACTGTCTTCCAGGGCCTGGATATATTCTACGGAAGGCTGCCGGCGAACCATGCTTCGGATGGACGTGGTGATTTCGTTTTCAGGGTTCAGCCAGGTGGTGATCTCCTTTTTATCTTCCTTTATGAAGGCCCGCAGCAGGCCCTTATAAATAAAATAGTAATGCTCGCAATATTCGCCGGGCCTCAGGAGGAATTTACCCCGGCCAATGGTTTTTTTAAAGCTATTTTCCGCCAAATACTTCAACGGCCCTTCCCCCAGGGGAAAAACTGTTTTCATAAAATCTGCCAGGGGCGAATGGGATGGCTTCACAATGATCAGAAATTTGGATAAGCTCCAAATATAAAAAAAATCTGCTCACCGTTCCTGGTTCCCGGGGGTTGTGACCGGGAACGCAGGACTGGCGCGGTTTTCCGAAAACGCAGTTATTGTTTAACAAACTCCTTCACCTGACGGGAGCCATCAGACAGTTCCAGGATAGCCGTATAAGACCCCCTCGGAAATTCACCGATATTCAGTGCATAGCTGGAGGGTAAAATCGAATTGACAGCATATACCAGTACGCTGTTAATGGAATAAACTTTCAGGCTTTTAACGGTAACGAGACTGTTGCCGGTTGACAAATATAAAGTAGAAAAGTCCGGATTGGGATAAATCGTGACCAAGGTAGAATTGAGTTGGGTTAAGCAGATCGCTCACAATATTAACCATCCTGTGCACACTGCTCTCTTCCCGCAACCTTTTTATTGACAATTATCAATACAATTCTGCGAATCCCGTCCCGCTTCACTGCATTCTGTCAAAGCGATTTCAGATACTCAACCAAATTCTGCTTTTCACTAACCGAAAGACCCAGACTAAAATGACTGTCATAGTGATCAACCACATCGTTCAGCGTTGCAAACCTGCCATCATGATAGTAGCCGCCCTTCGATTTAGCCACCATGCCGGCCAGCGGGGTCGTACGGTATTTCCCGGTAGGCGACCGGTTTGCTTCGAAATCATCAATGCCGATTTCTTCCCCCGTATGCAGGTTATTAATCGTTTCAGTAAATAAAGGAGGCTCGTGACAGGTCGCGCATTTTCCCTTGTTCAGGAATATTCCTTCCCCGAGTTTTGCCATCGCCGCATCAAAACTGCCCGCAGGTGGCTTCGGTGCCTGCAGGGAATGCTGGTAGGCTTTCAGCGCCGGCAGCTTCGAACTGATCAGGTCCGGAGAATTCACCACGTTATAAAAACCATTTTCAACGGCGATCGGATATTTGACCGGATCATTCAACCGCGGGTCGGAAAAACTTCCCTTACCATGCATTTCCAGATTTCCGACAAAGGAATTCCAGTAGGAAATATCGCCCCAGCCCGTATAGGTAGTAAGTTTGACGCCATTCAAACCGAATGCGGGCGGAATCAGGTTTGCCGCTACTGTTCCATCCGGCTTGAGGGCTTTTCCGTCCATAAAGAGAATGGCTTCAAATTTACCCGGTCCCCAGGCGCCCAGCACCGATCTCAATGTGCCTTCATCCACATGCAGCAGGTCAGTCAGCGGCTTTGCATTGTCGGTCAGCGATATGATGGCGCCCACATTGAGGTCACGGTTCGGCCATCCGTCGAGCCTTTTACCGATACCTTCTGCAAAAGAATTGTCAACGGTGGAATGACAGAACGCGCAGGTGATGCCGATGGACTTCAATCCGCCGGCATCCGTAAAATTTGCATTGATTCCAACCACGGCTTTCAGTTTCAGCAGGGCCAGGGTGGTTGCCGGATCATCAAGAGGGATGGCTCCCGAGCGGATGCCCGCCACCACATCCGGCGGCAACGCTTCCGCATCCACTTTCAACCCGACAGCCAGTGCCGATTTAGGGCTGACGCCTCCCCCGAATCCCCCGTTAGCCGATCCGGCAATCGCTTTGTCGATATGGAGAACGGTGCTCCAGAAATCCTCATCACCAAAACTATCGAACCGAAAGATATCTTTTCCCTGTGCCACCAGGGCAGGATCCGGATTTTCAAAAACGGGACCCGGGTCAGTTCCCTTATGTTTGCTGCATTGTGCTAAACCAATCGCCACCCCGAAGAAAAGCACAATCGACGCCTGTTTCCTGTACATCATGTTGAAGAGAGTTAGACAAATTGGAGCATTGAAATGAGAAAAGGTTACAAAAATCCTTTTCGGAATTTTTGTAACCTTTCAAACTTCTGAAATGCAAGTGGCCGGGACAAAAGTTTCAAAGTGATTTTATCTGGCGGATCATCTGATTGGTGAATCCCCATTCGTTATCGTACCAGGCCATCACTTTCACCAGGTCGCCGTCTACAACGCGGGTCAGTTCCAGATCTATCGTTGCGGCATAAGCACTTTTGATGATGTCAGTGGAAACGAGGGGTTCATCAGTTACTGTTACTACCTCTTTATACCGGTCCGTGCCGGATTCTTCTTTTAAAATATTATTAATCTCTTCAACCGAGGTATTACGGGCTGCAATAAAAGTAACATCTGAAATGGATCCCACAACAACCGGGGAACGAACTGCAATCCCATCGAATTTTCCGGCATACTGCGGAAGGGCCTTCGTGGTGGCAATCGCCGCACCGGTGGCGGCCGGCGCGAGGTTCATACCCGCAGCGCGACCCATTCTGGGCTCTTTTTTAGACGGTCCGTCAACCAGCGACTGGGAGGCGGTATAGGCATGCGTTGTATTCAGTATCGCTTTTTTTATTCCGATGCGCCTGCCCAGAATTTCCATCAGCGGACTTATATTATTGGTCGTGCAGCTCGCGCAGGAAAATATACTCACCCTACCGTCGGCTGTGTTTACGCCATGCACTACGGTGGGTGTATCCCTGCTTTTCGTAGGACCTGAAATCACAACCGTTTTTGCGCCGGCCTGAATATGCTTTTCCGCATCTTCCCGGTTCGTAAAAAAGCCGGTGCTTTCAATGACCACTTCAACGCCCAACTCCTTCCAGGGTAAATCCGCCGGGTTTCTTTCAGATAGATATTTGACCTTTTTATTGCCGATATGAAGGTAGTCCCCGTGAACGGTAACCTCCTTTTCGTATTTTCCATACACGCTGTCGTGCCGCAGCAGATAAGCGGCATTGTCTATATGCAGCAGATCATTGACGGCTATCACTTCCAGTTCCGGAGTAGCCATAATAACTTTCAGGGCGGCCCTTCCGATTCTGCCAAAACCATTGATTGCGATTTTTTTCATAACTATTGTTTACGCGTTATTTATTCTGTAAAGCTTTGTAAAGGTACTTCAATTGCAAATCCGTTTGTAACCCGAATCCCGGAATATTTTAATCAAATGATTAAAATATTTGTTTAATTCAAATAAATATTTTTAATTTTGTGCCGTAACCGGGATAATAAATGGTAAAGAAATCGAAAGATCAGGAAGGCTTTTCCACGGAAGAGAAGATAAAAGCCGCAGCCCGGGTCGTATTCACCCAAAAGGGGTATGCGGCCACCCGCACCCGGGATATTGCCGCCGAGGCCGGCCTGAACCTGGCCCTGCTGAATTATTATTTCCGCAGTAAGGAAAAATTGTTCGGCATCATCATGGAAGAAAAAGTGCAGCAGTTTTTCGGCTTTATCATGCCGCTGATCAATGATACCAGCACTACCCTGCAGCAGAAAGTGGAACGGATTGCTTCCAAATACACCGATCTGCTGAGCGAAAACGCGGACCTGCCCTTTTTTATACTCAGCGAGATAAAAAACAATCCGGCATTTTTTATGAAAATTACCGGGAAGGGGAATTTTCTCAGCAAGTCTGTTTTAATCAGGCAAATCCGCGAAAAAGTTCCCGGGCGGAATCCCTTTCATTATCTGATTAATCTCCTGGGGCTGTGCGTTTTCCCATTTATTATGAGTCCGGTATTACAAAAAATGGGCGCCGTAGATGAAAAAATGTTTGCCAAAATGATGAAGGAAAGAAAAACATTAATTCCGGTCTGGATAAAAACAATGCTGGACTCCGCATAATCTTTATTCAGCCCCGGTGAACCACAATAAAATGATTGAACAATGATCATGAAGTTCAGCAGGATAAAAATGGTTTCCGCAATATTGCTCATTTCATCAGGTCTCTTTGCGCAAACAGACCAGCTTTCGATAGATTCCTGTTACCTCCTGGCAAGACAAAACTATCCGCAGATTAAAAAACAGGATCTGATAGCAAAATCAGGCGGCTTCTCCCTGGAAAACGCGGCCCGGGCCTATCTTCCGCAATTGTCTGTAACCGGGCAGGCAACCTATCAGTCCAGGACAATCGACTTTCACGACGTACTGCCGGCAGCACCCCCGAATTCGGTCCCCACCCTCAGCAAGGATCAGTATAAAATTCAGGCGGAGATCAGTCAGCAGATCTATGACGGTGGCTCAACGGCGAATCAGAAAGAACTGATCCGCGCCAACGAGGCCGTTGAACAGCAGGCCCTGGAAGTGAATCTGAATACGCTGAAAGACCGGGTGAACCAGATTTATTTTTCGATCCTGCTGATGAGTGAACAATTGAAACAAAATGAAATCCGGAAGACCGGCCTGCAGGGTGCATTGGATAAGGCTACCGCCGCGCTGGAAAACGGTTCCGGGTTCAGGAGCAATGTTGATGAATTAAAAGCGGAACTGATCAATGTGGATATGTCGGGCATTGAATTTAAATCCAATCGTTCCGCTTATTTACAAATGCTTTCCCTGCTGACCGGCCGCCGCATCGACGAAGCTACTCTCTTAGTTCAACCGGAACCTCCGCCGCTTGTTGCAGATATAAACCGGCCCGAACTGAAACTCTTTGACCTCCGGAAAGAGACATTCGGCATTCAGGAAAAACAGCTGAGATCCGGTTATCTGCCAAAATTAAATGCCTTTGTCCAGGGCGCCTACGGCCGGCCGACATTAAACTTTATCGACAACGCTTTTGGAACCTGGTGGATGGGCGGTCTTCGCTTAAACTGGTCGCTGGGCAGTTTATACACACTAAAAAACAGCCGGAATTTGCTGCATATCGACAGCCAGAACCAGGATATCGAAAAGGAGACGTTTCTCTATAATACCCGGCTGACCCTGGGTCAGGAGAATGCTGATATAAAGAAATATTCCGAACTGATTCAAAAAGATGATGCCGTGATTTCCCTCCGCGCCTCCGTTTCGCAGTCTGCCAAAGGCCAGCTGGACAACGGCGTGATTACTGTACACGAGTATATCAATAAGCTGAATGAGGAAAACCTGGCGAGGCAATCGCGGATACTCCATCATATTCAGTTATTACAGGCCCAATATAATTTCAAATCAACCTCAGGCAACTGACTGTCAAAAGCAATTCTTTATGAAGCACAGCAAAATAATCGGCGCAATTACATTCCTGTTAGCGGCATCCTGCAATGCCAATAAAACAGATTACGATGCTTCCGGCAATTTTGAAGCAGATGAAGTCATCGTATCGGCTCAGCAAACCGGTGAACTCCTTTCCTTCAGGGTTTCGGAAGGCGACCGGTTAACAGCAGGCGCCCTTGTCGGGCAGATTGACGTGACCATTCCCAGACTCCAGAAAGAGCAAACAGAAGCTACTATCGCCTCTTTAAAACAAAAAACCGGAAGTCCGGCTGAACAAACCGAACTAATCAGGAAACAACTGGCCGTTCAGCAAACCCAACTCGATAATTTATTCCGGGAACAGAAAAGAACCCAAAACCTCATCAAAGCAGATGCAGCGCCGGCCAAACAACTGGATGATATCAATACCCAGATCGAACAACTGCAAAAGCAGATCGCTGTTTCCCACCAGCAGATCAATCTCTACAACTCCAATACCGCCACGCAGAACAGAAGCATACTCAGTGAAAAAGCTCCGCTTGAAAAGACCGCAGAGCAATTTCAGGAACAAATCGACAAAGGCCAAATCGTAAATCCCATAACCGGCACAGTGCTGACCAGCTATGCTTTACCGGGCGAAATGGCCATGATCGGAAAGCCCCTGTATAAAATAGCCAACACCGACACCCTGAACCTGAAAGCCTATATCAGCGGCACCCAGTTACCTGAAATAAAACTGGGACAGCGGGTAACCATTCGCATAGATCAGGGAGAAAAAAAATACAAATCCTATCCGGGAACCATTATCTGGATCTCCGACAAATCAGAGTTCACTCCCAAAACCATCCAAACCAAAGAGGAGAGATCAAATCTCGTGTATGCAATAAAGGTGAGTGTAAAAAATGACGGGTATCTGAAGATCGGGATGTATGGGGAGGTTTTGTTTCGTTGACGGGGAATGGTTGACGGCTGACGGTTGACGGTTGACGGACGTTCGGAAATGGTAAGTATCAAATTAAATTATTTACGATGAAGATATCAGACGAAAACGGAAAGAGCAACACAGATAAGACCGGCGGTCAACCTGCCTCCGTCAACCGTCAACCGTCAACCGCCAACCAACAGTCAACCGTCAACCAACCTGCCATATCAGTTAGCGGCCTGACAAAAACCTACGATAAAGGCAAAGTGCTCGCAGTGGACAATGTGTCTTTTCAGGTGGGAAAAGGAGAACTGTTCGGTTTGATCGGCCCGGACGGCGCCGGTAAAACTTCCATATTCCGGATACTGGTGACGGTGTTGCTCGCAGACAAGGGAGATGCTTCTGTAAATGGCTTTGATGTGGTCAGGGAGTATCAGCCCATCCGCAACCGGATCGGATATATGCCCGGCAAATTTTCTCTGTATCAGGATCTGACCGTTAAGGAAAACCTGACTTTCTTCGCGAGCCTGTTCGGCACAACAATAGATGAGAATTATGAACTGATCAAAGATATTTACGAACAGATAAAACCATTCAATGACCGCAGGGCGGGAAAATTATCCGGCGGCATGAAACAAAAACTGGCGCTTTGCTGCGCGTTAATTCATAAGCCGGAAGTATTGTTCCTGGATGAGCCCACCACCGGAGTGGATGTTGTTTCCAGAAGAGAGTTCTGGGATATGCTTAAAAAACTAAAGAATCAGGGCATCAGCATACTGGTTTCCACACCCTACATGGACGAAGCCAATCTTTGCGAAAGGATTGCCCTGATCCAAAACGGAAAAATCCTGTCGGTAGATACCCCGGCCAATATCATTGCAGCCTATCCAACCAAACTGTACGGAGTCAGATCGGACAATATCTACAAACTGCTTAAAGATCTTCGGGAGAATGACCAGGTGGAAAGCAGCTATGCTTTTGGAGAATACCTGCATGTTACGCTAAAAAATAACCAAGAGCAAGGCGCAGAAATATTAAAAAATTATAGCAATCAGAAAGAACATCATCATTTCGAAGTAAAGGAAATCGAGCCGGGCATCGAGGATAGTTTTATAAGACTGATGAAGGGGACTTAATGGACAATTGACAATGGACAATTGACAATGGAGAATGGACAATTGACAATTGACAATGGAGAATGGACAATGGAGAAAGGACAATCATCAATGGACAATGCACGAGTAAACCCCAATCAGGCTTAAAACTATCAACTAACGAATTATCAACTATCAATTGTCAATTGTCCATTGTCAATTGTCAATTATCAACTTATTCACATGAACGAAAAAGTAATCATCTGTAAAGATCTTTCCAAACGATTCGGCGATTTTATCGCGGTGAATAAAATCAGTTTCGAAGTGGAGAAGGGCGAGATCTTCGGTTTTCTCGGAGCAAACGGGGCAGGCAAAACAACTGCGATGCGTATGCTCTGCGGACTTTCCTTCCCGAGTTCCGGCGAAGCATCCGTTGCCGGTTTTAATGTTTATCGGCAGCAGGAAAGTATTAAAAAGAATATCGGGTATATGAGTCAGAAATTTTCTTTATATGAAGACCTGACCGTCGCGGAGAATATTCAGTTTTTCGGAGGCGTTTATGGTGTGCCCGGCAAAGAGCTCACAAAAAGAAGCGCGGACCTCATTCAGAAACTGGGCCTGCAGTCCGAAGCTAAAAAACTGGTTGGCGCGCTGCCCCTGGGCTGGAAACAAAAACTGGCATTTTCCGTCGCAATATTTCATGATCCCAAAATTGTTTTTTTAGACGAGCCCACTGGCGGCGTGGATCCCGTTACCCGCAGGCAATTCTGGGACATGATCTACGAGGCCGCCGCATCCGGCATCACCATTTTCGTTACCACCCACTATATGGATGAGGCGGAATACTGCAACCGCATAACGGTGATGGTGGACGGCAAAATAGAAGCGCTGGACTCGCCTGCCCGCTTAAAAGAACAGTTTTCTGTTGAAACGGTCGAAGACGTTTTTTTTCAACTGGCAAGAAGAGCAAAGAGAAGTGATAATTGACAATTGACAATTGATAATGGACAGTGGCTAATGATAAATGATAAATTAAAAATTGAAGAATGATGGAAAACATTATTGCGATAAAATCTTATGCGTTCGCAATCAGGATTGTTAAGGTATATAAAACCCTGACCGAAGAAAAGCGGGATTACGTCCTCTCCAGACAATTACTCAAGAGCGGAACAGCGATTGGTGCGTTAGTCAAAGAGGCAGAGCACGCTCAATCGAAACCCGACTTTCTCAACAAAATGAATATCGCCTTGAAGGAGGCAAATGAGACAGAATACTGGCTTATGCTCCTCAGGGATACAAACTATCTAACACCGGACCTGTACGAATCATTAATACATGACTGCAGGGAACTTTTAAGATTGTTAATCAGTATTGTCAAAACCACCAAAGATGCAATTAAAAAATAAAACCGGCAACAGCCCACATTCTCCATTACCCACCCCCAATTGTCCATTGTCCATTGTCCACTGTCAATTTCTCCAATGAAACAGTTATTAATATTCATTAGAATGGAATTTTACCACGTTTTCCGTGACAGACGGACATTGCTCATTATGTTCGGCCTGCCGGTAGCGCAGATATTGTTATTCGGTTTTGCGTTGTCAAGCGAAGTAAAGAACCTGAGAATCGTTATTTCTGATCAGGCGAAGGATGCAAATTCCAGGCGGATCATTGACAAGATAAAAGCATCTTCCTATTTCATCACGGAGGAAAAAACGATCGGCGGGAATGAGATTGAGAAAACGCTGAAAAAAGGGGATATACAATGCGTGGTTATTTTCCCCTCAGGTTTTGGAAGCGACCTGCAGCGCTTTCATAAAGCACAGCTGCAGTTTATAGCCGACGGTACCGATCCCAATACGGCAAAAACCCTGGTCAATTATCTCAACGCCATTGTTGCCGGTTATCAAAAGGAGATCAGTCCGCCGGCAGCCCTGCCCTATACCATCATTCCGGAAACCCGCATGTTGTATAACGAAGAAAGCAATGGCTCCCTGAATTATATTCCCGGTGTGCTCGCTCTCGTGCTGATGATTGTTTGTACCGCTCTCACTTCCGTGGCCGTAGTGCGGGAAAAGGAATTGGGGACAATGGAAATATTACTGGTCTCCCCTTTTAAACCGGTGATGGTGCTGATAGCAAAAGCCATCCCTTACCTGATTTTATCGCTGGCAAATTTCCTGCTGATCCTGCTGCTGTCCGTATATGTACTGGACGTTCCGATCCGGGGCAGTATCATTTTATTATTCCTGGAGAGCATGCTCTTTATCCTGGCCTGTCTTTCCTTCGGACTTTTTATTTCAACGGTTACCGAATCACAGCAGGCCGCACTACTGCTCTCCATGATGGGCATGATGATCCCGACGATGGTTTTTACCGGGTTTATTTTCCCGCTGGAAAATATGCCGTGGATCTTTCAGCTGATCTCCAATATCGTTCCGTCCCGCTGGTATTACCTGATCGTAAAATCAGTCATGCTGAAGGGTCTGGGCTTTGTATACGTATGGAAAGAAACGCTGATACTGATCGGAATGACCGTGATTCTACTAATCGTTTCCCTCAAAAATTTTAAAAAGCGACTGGCATGAGGATGATGCGTTATATACTGCAAAAAGAATTCCGTCAGTTGTTCCGGGATAAGACCATCCTGGCCATGATGTTTGTGATGCCGACCGTCCAGCTGACCATTATCCCGCTGGCTATGAATTTCGAAGTGAAAAATATCAATGTCGCTGTAGTGGACCTTGACCACAGTAGTTTTTCGCAAAAGCTGATAAGCAAAGTCAGCGCATCGGGATATTTCCGTTATGTAAATGTCTCCCCGTCTTATAAAGAAGGATTGAAGAGCATTGAAAGGGGAACCGCGGATCTGATCATGGAAATTCCAGCCGGGTTTGAAAGAAACCTGGTTCGCGAAGGATCGCAGAAAATCTCTATTTCCGTGGATGCGATCAATGGCACCAAAGCCTCTCTGGGCACCGGTTATCTGACTACGATCGTCGGAGACTTTAACCAACATATCCAACTCAATATAAATGCGGATAGAACACATACCGAACAACCGTACCAGATAGACACAACCTATTCTTACTGGTTCAATCCGCTGGGCGAGTACAAATATTATATAGTACCGGGTGTACTGGTCCTGTTGCTAACCCTGATCGGGGGTTTCATTTCCGCCCTGAATATTGTGAAGGAAAAAGAAGCAGGAACCATTGAACAGATCAACGTAACCCCAATAAAAAAATGGCAGTTTATCCTGGGTAAGATGATCCCGTTCTGGATCATGGGTATGATCGTGTTTACTTTGGGATTGCTGGTAACCCGTTTGGTTTACGGTATTGTTCCGGAAGGTAGCCTTGGCGTATTATATTTGTTTGCCTCTGTTTACCTGATTGCACTGCTGGGGTTCGGACTGCTGATTTCCACTTACAGCGAAAATCAGCTGCAGGCCATGTTCGTAGCTTTCTTTTTTATGATGATCTTCATGCTGATGAGCGGTCTCTTTACGTCCATAGAAAGTATGCCGGCCTGGGCCAGAACCATTGCGAACCTGACGCCCATCACCCATTTTATTAAAGTGATCCGCATGATCATGCTGAACGGCAGCGGTCTGGGAGATATTAAAATGGAATTGCTCTATGAAGTTTTGTTTGCCATTGTGCTGAACAGCTGGGCAATATGGAATTATAAAAAGACAACCTGACCCACTTCCTTACAGCCAATCCAGCTTAATTAACGCCACCCCCTGCCGCGGCAGATTTAACGTGGTGGTCAATACGCCTCCGCGCACGTCCAGTTTTTCCGGACTGCCCAAAATTGCCAATTGTCCGGCTTTCTCCAACTCGGCAATTTGCTTCTTCGTCGGATTTTGGGGCGAACCCATTTTCTTCCAAACCTCATATGAATTACTGTGATCCAGGTCAATGCGGTATTGGGTAACCAAAATTTTTTTTGCAGCAATCCCTTTTACAGTTAGGCTGATCGGCTCAGCGGTCCCCTGCATATCTTCATCATGATAATTCCAAATCATAACCGCTGCGGACTTATCGGAGTTGGAAGCGAGGGCGCCGATATCCGTTGAACGCCCGCTTACGCCGGAATCCATGATCATTTTCAGCGGATACATCCGGTTGCTTTTCACTTCTACACGTTCTCCCCCCATCATTCCCAGCATGCGAAACACATTCAATACCGGTTTGTCCACGCCGTTCGTCGCCAGTTCGCGGTAACCATAGAACCAGGGCTGGTTTTCAAACTCAAATGACCAGGAAACGGAACCCAGAAAATTTATTCCATATTTATCTTCCAGTTCGTATTCCCGTGCGAAGGAAGCCGCCGTATAACTGGAATACATCGTACCATTCCGGTAGGCATTCTCGGGATTGGTCGCCATGCCGCAGGCTGCACAGCCTTCCGGATCCGACTCGCCGACAACTAACGGCAGGTTTTTAAATTGCGGATAATGACTAACCGTTTCAAAACCTGTAGCAATATCCTGTAACTGCGGAATCATATTCATATGCACCACACCGTTAATCAGCCGCGGTGATCCCTTGGCATGAAAGAGCACAAGATCCAGGGGTGAACCGGTTTTCCCGGTGGCATAGTTGGTATCCGAAGCGCAATGCTTTAAAAAAGCATTCAACCATAAGCGACCGCTTTTCCCCGAGGTGCCGGCGATATCCAATCCGCCAATTTTTGCCGTCGGCAATGCCCTTTTTACGCCGTCTGCAGCATAATCATACAGTTTGAAGAATTCCTGCATACTGCCTTTCCAGTATCCATTCGGTTCATTCCATACTTCCCAATACCAGCTCTCCACTTCCTTTTTACCATAACGATCCACACAATGCTTTACCCACTGATAAACCAGTTCTTCCCACTTTTGATAATCCTTCGGCGGGTAGGCCCAGCCGGTAAAAATTTCACGGTATGGATCGCCCGGCTTCCAGTGATGACGGTAAGGCTCGGGCTTTACGGACAAGGCCTCGGGCATAAATCCGATCTGCGCGAGGGGCTTCATGCCGCGGCTCACGTAGGTATCGAAAATGCTATCAGTAATTTTCCAGTCATATACCGGATTGCCCTGCGAATCTTCGGTGTACGCATTGGAAGATCCCCATTTTAAAGCAGCTTCACCATTACCCGTACACAATAAATTGTGCGTACGGACATGAACGGGCACCGGGCTTAAAGCGGCGAGTTCCA
>Ga0134126_10002593_pt1 | contig 22764 bp, 23 predicted proteins | sample KB31752_FD_96881 | JGI IMG/M metagenome (GOLD analysis project Ga0134126, IMG submission 96881) | Terrestrial soil microbial communities with excess Nitrogen fertilizer from Kellogg Biological Station, Michigan, USA - KB3-175-2 | ecosystem: Environmental > Terrestrial > Soil > Unclassified ... | reverse complement strand
GGCGAAGCGCTCGTTCCCCGCCTTCTTCGCCAGCCCGTGGACCGATGAGTCGGACAGGCCGATGTTCAGCACCGTCTCCATCATGCCCGGCATCGAAAACTTGGCGCCCGACCTGACGCTGACGAGCAGCGGGTCATCGTCGGCCCCGAGCGTCCTGCCCATGGCCCGCTCGAGCCGCTTGAGGTGATCTGTCACCTCGGCGGCGAGCCCGTCGGGTACGCTGCCGTTCTCCAGGTAGTACCGGCAGGCGTCCGTGCTGATGATAAAGCCCGGCGGAACGGGCAGGCCAAGGTTGGTCATCTCGGCGAGGTTGGCACCCTTCCCGCCGAGAAGGTCCTTCATATCCTTGTTGCCCTCGTTGAAGTCATAGACAAGCTTCGGCACTGCGCGCATCTCCTTGGCGGTACCGCGGGCCAGGCGGCACGGCGGCTCGCCTTGGGCTCCCAGCGGCTCTGTGATCGCGGATCGCGGCCTGTTCGGCCCTCAGGAAGACTCTACCGAGCCAGGGCACCAGCGGACGTCGCAGCCACCGGATCGAGCCGACAAATCGCGATCGGGCTGGATGCGAAAGGTCGCTCGCGACGGCGACAATGGCCGTCGTGGACGAACCTAATCAAGAGGCGATAGCGGTACTTCATCCTGGCGAGATGGGCGCCGCGGTGGCGACCTGCCTGGTAGCGGCCGGCCATGGCGTGCTATGGGTATCGGACGGGCGAAGCGGACCGACCGCTGCGCGCGCACGGGAGGCTGGCCTGGCGGACGCCGGGACGATCGACGAGGCAGCGGCCCGTGCGACTGTCATCCTGTCGATCTGCCCGCCGCATGCCGCACTCGACGTGGCTCGCGCGGTGCGCGGCTTCAGCGGCTGCTACGTGGACGCGAACGCGGTATCGCCGCGGACAGCGAGCGAGGTCGCTGGTGTCGTAGAGGCAGCCGGCGGTACCTATGTCGACGGCGGGATCATCGGCCCGCCGCCGGTCGCCTCGGGAAGCACCCGCCTTTACCTGTCAGGCAACCAGGCCGATATGGTGCGGGCGCTGTTCGACGGCACCGCGCTTGACGCCAGGATCGTCGCCAGCGGCGGCCCCTACGGCGCCTCCGCGGTGAAGATGGCGTACGCCGCCTGGACGAAGGGGTCGGCCGCGCTGCTGCTCGCCGCTCGCGAGCTCGGCGAGGCCTGCGGGGTCTCCGACTCGTTGCTGAGCGAGTGGGCGCTGTCCCAGCCAGCGCTCGCCGATCGGCTGGCTAGCGCGGCTCAATCGGCGGCTAAGAAGGGCTGGCGCTGGATAGCCGAGATGGAACAGATCGCCGCGACTATGAAGGCGGCCGACTTGCCGCCTGGATTCCACCAGGCCGCCGCTGAGATCTACCGGCGCTCGGCGGACAGCTGAATCGTCCCGGCTAAGCTACCGGCGTCGCCGCGCACCATTTCGGCCGATCGGCATCGGGCGGCAGCACACATTTCGGTCATTTACCCCAGCTGAGAGGACGATTCATGCACGACGGACCCGATGGGGCCGAACTCATCCAACGGTTCGCCGGTAACCCGATCCTGCGTCCTGAGGGCTTTCCGCACGGGGTAAGCGCCGTTTTCAACCCGGGCGCGGCTGTCGTCGATGGTCAGACGCTGCTGCTCGTGCGGGTGGAAGATCGGACCGGTTACTCCTCGTTCGCGGTCGCTACCAGTCACGACGGTCTCACCGACTGGCAGGTTGACCCGGCACGCAGGCTCCTGCCGCAGCGTGACAGCTTCGCCGAGCAGGGGGGAATAGAAGATCCGAGGATTACCCAGATCGGCGAAGAATACTTCATTGCCTATACCGGCCTGTCCGCGCAAGGCCCGCTTGTCTGCCTGGCGAAAACTAAGGACTTCGCGACCTGGGAACGGCTCGGCGTCGCGATGCGGCCCGACGACAAAGATGCCGCCCTTTTCCCAGAGAAGTTCGGTGGTCGCTGGGCAATGTTGCACCGGCCGACCATGGCGAAAGGATCGCACGTCTGGCTGTCATTCAGCCCCGACCTCAAGCACTGGGGCGACGCCAGGATAGTGCTGACCGCTCGCCCAGGTGGCTGGTGGGATAACAGCAAGATCGGGCTCGGCCCGCCGCCGTTGCTTACCAGGGACGGCTGGCTGCTTTGCTACCACGGCGTGCGGATCACAGCGGCAGGCGCGATATACCGCGCCGGGCTCGCTCTGCTCGACCGGGACAACCCTGCGCAGGTGCTGACGCGCGCCGACGAGTGGGTGTTCGGGCCCGAGGAACCCTACGAACGGCAAGGCGACGTTGGTCAGGTCGTGTTTCCTTGCGGGTGGATACTCCGCGACGACGGCGACACCTTGCACATCTATTACGGCAGCGCCGACACGGTGATCGGGGTAGCGCAGGCTAGCGTGGACGCCCTGCTCGGTTACCTCAAGCCGTAACGTCCCGGCGCGGGCGCCTCGCCGAACGCGAGTCGAGGCGCCCGCCATATCCAGCGCCGTGTCCCCCCGGAGCCGGAGTTACCTTCCCGTCGGCATTAGCAGCCGGCGAGCCTTTCAGTCAAGTAGGCGACCAGGTTATCGACGCTAATCCTGTCCTGCTTCATTGAGTCCCGCTCACGTACGGTAACAGCTTGGTCGGACAGCGTCTCGAAGTCGATGGTCACGCAGTACGGCGTTCCGATCTCGTCCTGGCGGCGGTACCGCCGGCCGATCGCGCCGGCGTCGTCAAAGTCGGCGTTCCAGTGCTTGCGCACAGCCGCGGCCACGTCACGGGCCTTCGGCGACAGGTCGGCGTTGCGTGACAGCGGCAGCACAGCCACCTTCACCGGGGCCAGCCGGTGGTCGAGCCTGAGCACGGTCCGCTTCTCCATGACGCCCTTGGCGTCGGGAGCCTCGTCTTCGGCGTACGCGTCGAGCAGGAAGGCGAGCATCATCCGGTCGACACCAGCGGCAGGCTCGATCACGTAAGGGATGAACCGCTCGTTGGGCTCGGCGTCAAGATACGACAGGTCCTGTCCCGACGCTTTCGCGTGGGTGGACGGGTCAAAGTCGGGGCGGTTGGCGATCCCCTCAAGCTCGCCCCACTCGCTTCCCACGAAATCGAACCTGTACTCGACGTGGACGGTCCGCTTGGAGTAATGCGGGCGCTTGTCTTCGGGATGCTCCTGCAACCGCAGGTTCTCTTCCGGCAGGCCGAGCCCGAGATACCAGGCCATCCTGGCCTGGATCCAGTGCTCATGCCACTGTTCATCGGTGCCCGGCTTGACGAAGAACTCCATCTCCATCTGCTCGAACTCGCGGGTGCGGAAAATGAAATTTCCCGGTGTGATTTCGTTGCGGAAAGATTTTCCGATCTGCCCGATACCGAAAGGGATCTTCTTGCGCGAGGTCTGCTGGACGTTCTTGAAGTTGATGAAGATGCCTTGTGCGGTCTCCGGACGCAGGTAAGCCAAGCCCGACTCGGCACCCGCCTCCCCGTCCCGCTCCACCGCACCCAGGTAAGTGCGCAGCAGACCGTTGAACATCCGCGGCTCGGTGAACGCGCCTCTGGTGCCGCAGTTAGGGCAGGCCAGGTCAGCCAGGCCATGTTCTGGTTCCTTGCCGTCGTGCTTCTCCTGGTAAGCCTCGATCAGGTGGTCGGCGCGGAACCGCTTGTGGCAGGACTGGCACTCGGTGAGCGGATCGACGAACTCGGTGATGTGCCCGCTCGCCTGCCACACCTCGGGCGCCAAGATCACGCTCGAGTCCACGCCGACGATGTCGTCCCGCTCGGTGACCATCGACTTCCACCACTGGCGCTTGATGTTGTTCTTGATCTCCACGCCGAGGGGACCGTAGTCCCATGAGGCACGCAAACCACCGTAGATCTCGCTCGACGGGTAGACGATCCCCCGCCTTTTGGACAGGCTGACGATGGTTTCCATGCGGTCGGTGCGGCGAGCCATCAAGTTTCTCCAGCGCCTGAGGCGATCTGAGATAGTGCGGACGTAGGCGATCGAGCAAGCGGGTGGCGGTGCCTGCCAGCTTAGCGGTGATCAGCCGGTCCTTGGTGCCGCTATCGTGGTCGGTGACCAGCCAAGCCGCAACTTGTTTAGCTGCCAGACGGAAGGATGTCGCAGGTGCCGGGGTCAAGAGGGCGTGCGCGCGGACCGAGGCCGCTGCCGAAAGGCGACACGTTGTTCACCCCAAGCGCCGCGCCGTCCAGGCAGGCGCTTGAGCACCGCAGCGCCACCTCGCTGCTCTGGCTCCATCAGCTACCCCGCTGGCTGCTGCCTGTGCTGACGGCGGGGCTGCTCGTCGCCGGGTTCGCGGTAGGCGGTCTGGGCGGCGCGGTCGCACTCTGCGGGCTCGCGGTCGTGCTCAGCTGGCTGGCCGCGATCTCCTGGCCGCGGCTACCCGCTCAGGGCCGCCTGCTCAGGATCGCCGTGATCTGCGGCGTGCTTGCCGTCGCCCTACTGAGGGGCTTTCACGCAGGGTAGTACAGCAGCGCCGCGCTCTTCGACACCGCCTCATCCCATCTGCGCCAGTGAACCGAGCGCAGGCTAGGTCGGAGACCGGGTTCGGCACGGCGCCGCCGTAACGGCGATCGCGGCTTGCAAAGATCTCGCAGGCTCTCCACAGATGACGCCGGTCGAAGTCGGGGAACAGCGTGTCGAGGAACACGAACTCGGCGTAGGCGGACTGCCAGATCAGGAAGTTAGACGTACGCTGCTCGCCAGAGGACCGGACGAACAGGTCGACGTCCGGGATCCCAGGTTCGTCGAGGTACCTGGCGAAGACCTTCTCGTCGATCTTGTCGGCACGCAACTTGCCCGCCGCCACATCGACGGCGATCGCCGCCGCCGCGTCGGCGATCTCGGCCCGGCCGCCGTAGTTCACGCAGAACTGCAAGGTCAGCACCGAGTTTCCCGCCGTCATCTGCTCGGCGTCCTCAAGCTCTGAGATCACGCTGCGCCATAGCCTCGGCCGACGGCCCGCCCAGCGCACCCGCACTCCCATCTCGTTGAGCTGATCCCGGCGCCTGCGTATGACGTCGCGATTGAAGCCCATCAGGAACCTGACTTCATCGGGAGAGCGCCGCCAGTTCTCAGTCGAGAACGCGTAGGCCGACAGATAGGGGATGCCGAGCTCGATCGCGCCCATGATCACGTCGAACAGCGAGTACTCGCCTGCCTTGTGACCCTCGGTGCGCGGCAGGCCGCGCTGCTTCGCCCACCGACCATTGCCGTCCATGACCAGCGCCACGTGCCTGGGCACCAGGTCAGGCGGAATGTCCGGAGGCTTGACGCCAGAGCGATGCGGCTCGGGCGGCCTGACGCCGTGGCGACTCATGCGTGCTCCACGTGCTTGAGTGACCGTAGCGAGTGCTCAAGGTGCCACTGCACGTAGGCGGCGACCAAGCCGCTGCACTCGACCTGATACCTGCGCTCGCTGGAATCGGCCAGCTCCCACTCCCCTCGCAGCAGCGCGCTCATCAGGTCGACCGTCGACGCCGAAGCCGTCGCGGCACCGGGTGCGTGGCAGGACCGGCACACCAGCCCCCCGGCCGCGACTCCGAACGTCCGCCGGCCCGATCGCTGGGTGCCGGTCGGTCCGGTAGGCGCTGGTGTCTCAGGTGCCGGCGCGCGCGTGCCGCAGATCGCGCACTCATCAAGCGCCGGAGCGTAGCCAGCTACAGCCAGGGAGCGGAGCAGGTAGGCGTCGAGCACCAGCCTGGAATCGTGTTCGCCTTCAACGAGCGTCCGCAGGCCACCGACAAGCAGCAGGAACTGCCGCAGGGCAGGCTCCTTCTCGACCGTGGTGAACCTCTCGGCTGTCTCCAGCATCGCCACGCCGGTTGTGTACCTGCTGTAGTCGCCGACTAGCTGATCGCCGTAGCTGCGCACGGACTCGGCTTGGGTGATGACGTCGAGCGTGCGGCCCGTATACAGCATGAGGTCGACGTGAGTGAACGGCTCGACCCGCGCGCCGAACCTCGACTTCGTCTTGCGGACGCCCTTGGCCACGGCCCTGACCCTGCCGTTCTTGCGGGTCAAGACGGTGACGATGCGGTCGGCTTCGCCTAGCTTCTGTGCGCGCAGCACGATCCCATCGTCACGGTAGAGGCTCACTCGATCATTCTCGCGCATCGCGCCTAGTTGACCGGCCACTACACGCGGTCAATCGGTTGATCCTGGCTCCGGCGCGGTTAGCCAGCCTGCGCGGCTTCCTCGGCGAGCTGTATCACGTCTTCGGCCCGCGCCTGGCTCAGTCCCAGGTAGCGAGCGACCGTCCCGACGACGTCGCGTTCGGCGGTGCTGAGCGAGCCATCAGCGAGGCCGACCTGGACGACCCTGGTGAGGAACCACTCCTTCGAGTACGTCTCGAGCTGTATCGCCAGTATCTCCACAGCGCCGCGCAGCCCGGGAACTGGCACGCAGCTCAGCTCGGCCACGGCCGGCTTGATGTCGAGTCCGAGCGCGGTGTCCAGATCTGGTTCGGCGTACTGCGGCGAGCCAGCGCTGGCGATCAGCTCGATCGCCCGGCGCCGCGAGGCCTGACTAGGCGCGCCGTTGGCGTTCAGCATCGCGAGCGCGGCGGCGGTTGTCGCGCTCAGCAGCGCAACCTGCATCTGCTCGGCCGTCGGCACCGCGAGCAATTCGACCCGGTAGCAGGTCCGGCAGTTCACGCATCGCAGATGCTCGCCGGTACGGTCGAGCGGCACCACCGGCAGACCGATGAACTGGCCCCAACGGCGCCCTGATCGATGCCGATAAGGCCGGTCGCCACCGCAGCGCTCGCAGTGAAAAACCCCGTGCGCGATCGTGCGATAGTAGGCCCGCGACCCGAGACCGACCAGCATCGCTCCCCCTCCGCCCCGCCCGTCCAGGCGAGCTGCCTGTCCAGGCGAGCTGCCCGCCGAGGTGACCCTTACGTCAGAGTCCCGATCATCACATGATCGTCACACCATGGTAATCGATTCCACAGAATTTCCTGTCTTGGCCAAGAATCTCAACCTAGTAATTCGTTACTACCGTCGAATTCCCTATCCGGCTGAATTCATGTTTCAGCCATGAAACTCGCCCGCAAGCGGAAACTCAGTCGTAAAAGCCGAGCCGGCGCAACTGCCTGGGGTCGCGCTGCCAGTCCTTGGCGACTTTGATCCGCAGGTCCAGGTACACCCGACTGCCGAGCAGCCCCTCGATCTGCCGCCTGGCTCGTGACCCGACCTCCTTGAGCCTGGCACCTTTGGCGCCGATCACTATCGCCTTCTGGCTGGCTCGCTCGACATACATGACGGCGTGCACGTCGACCAGGTCGTCCCGGCCAGGCCGGGGCGCCATCTCCTCGACCACGACCGCGATCGAGTGCGGCAGTTCGTCACGTACGCCTTCCAGGATCGACTCCCTAATCAGCTCGGCGACAAGCTGCTGTTCAGGTTCGTCGGTCAGCTCTCCGTCCGGGTAGAGCGGCCGGCCGGGCGGCAGGTGACTGATCAGCACGCTGGTCAGCACGTCAAGCTGGAATCCCGTCACGGCGGATACCGGCACTATGTCTGCCCAGTCGGCTAGCTCGGCGACGGCGGCGAGCTGAGCGGCGGTCTGCTCCTTGGTCGCCTCGTCGGCCTTGGTGACGATCGCCACTACCGGGGTCTTGGCGTGCGCCTGGCCGGACAGCTCGGCTGCCAGGTACTTGTCGCCAGGTCCGATGCGTTCTGCCGCGGGCACGCAGAACCCGATCACATCGACTTCGGTCAGCGTCGAACGGACCAGGCTGTCGAGACGCTCGCCGAGCAGAGTCCTCGGCCGGTGCAGCCCCGGGGTGTCGATGATGATCAACTCGGCATTGTCGCGCCTGACGATCCCCCTGATCACCCTGCGCGTGGTCTGGGGGCGGCTGCTGGTGATCGCCACCTTCGTGCCGACCAGCGCGTTCATCAGTGTCGACTTGCCGACATTAGGCCGGCCGGCGAAGCAAGCGAACCCAGCAACGAACCGCTGCTCCTGCCGTGCGTGTGCTGGCATCGCTCCCACGCAGGCGATTCTCCCCTACCGCGCCGCTTCGGTCATCTCGGGCGGCGCCGTAGCCGCCAGCAGCATCGTCGACCCGACGCCGCTGTTCACCCGCCCCGCCCAACAACAGCAACGGTCCAACGCCGCTGTTCACACGACAGCAAAGCGCACAACGCTGTCGCGCCACGGTGCACCGCCGACCGCACCCGGGCTGGATTTGACGCGCCACAGTGGGGCCGTGCCGGCGGGGAACCTGCGCGGGGGCAGTCCGGGTCACGCGCATACCGCACATCGTCTGCCCGCTCTGGAAAACTACGTGTTACTCCCAGAGCGCCCTGCTGTGCGGCGCAGGAGCTATGGGCGGATTGTTTGGCGGATCGTGCCGTCTGGGGTCGCGTGAATTACGACCGCCTTGGCGCCGATGTCCCTGACCGCGGCGAGGTCGGCCTGGGATGGCCCAGAGCCGTCGCTGACTAGCGCGGCGGCCTCCAAGGCGCCAGCGCCGCTCGACACCGCCATCGCGACAGCCAATGCGAGCGCCGACAGATGCAGGGACGGGAGCGCGACGGTTGCCGCCGCGTAGGTGCGACCAGTCTCGTCCCTGACGGCCGCGCCCTCCACCGACCCGACCCGCACGCGCGTGGCACGTGCCAGGGTAACGATCTTCTGGTCTTCTGGCCCAAGCTCAGCCTCGCCCACTTGACCGAGCATAGTGGCCGAGTCGGCTAGGGCTGGCCGTCCCTTAGTTCCGCGGCTCGATCGGCTATCTCGGCGGCCGGCTGGCCGGGCACATCATCGGCGGCCCAGGCAAACCGGTCGAACTCGTCTCCCCCGGGCGCATCGTCCGCGGCGACGTCGCGCCCGGTATCCGCCGGCGGTTCCTGACCATCGCCCTTGGCGGGGCCGGAACCGCCGCGGACGCGCTGCACGGTCACGGCCGCGATCCTGTTCCGCCGGCCCGCCAGGCTTTCAGCCGTCAGCCTGAGCCCAGCGACAGTCGCCGTCGAGCCAGCGATCGGCACCCGGCCGAGCCGCTGCGCCAGCAGTCCGCCGACCGTTTCGACGTCCTCGACTTCGATCTTGACGCCGAACAGATCGGCGAGTTCGTCAACGGATAGCCGGGCGGTCACCCGCGCCTGGTCCTTGCCCAGCCACTCGACGGGAGGCTGCTCCCTGTCGTACTCATCGGCGATCTCGCCGACGATCTCCTCGAGTATGTCCTCGATCGTGGCCAGCCCGGCGGTGCCGCCGTACTCGTCGATCACGATCGCGACGTGAGTCTGCCTGGCCTGCATCTCCCTGAGCAGGTCATCGACCGGCTTGCTGTCAGGCACAAACGTGGCCGGCCGCATCACCGACGTCACGCTCTGCGACGACATCCTCCCGGCGTCGTCGTACGTCCTGGTCACGATGTCCTTGAGGTAAGCGATCCCGACGACGTCATCGAGGTTCTCGCCGACCACCGGGATCCGCGAGAAGCCGCTGCGCAATGCCAGCGACAGCGCCTGCCGCAACGTCTTGCCGCTCTCCACGTAGATCATGTCGGTGCGCGGCACCATGACCTCACGCACGATCGTGTCGCCAAGCTCGAACACCGAGTGGATCATCGCACGTTCCCCCGGCTCGATGACCCGTCGGCGCTCTAGCAGGTCAACGAGCCCGCGCAAGTCGTCTTCCTCGCCCGATGGCCCGATCTCGCGCTTCCCGCCACGGCCGAGCACCCGCCCGATCGCCAGCAGCAACGCCGGTATCGGGCCCATCCACTTGACGATCGGCTGCATCACCGACGCCGCGTTGTCGGCGATGCTTGCCGCGTACTCCCGGCCGAGCGTGCGCGGCACGATCCCGGCCACCACGTAGATCACCGCCGTCATGATCGCCCCAGCAAACAGGAAGGCGTGCCAGCCGAGCCCGAACCAGCCGACAAAGGCCGCGGTGGCCAGAACGGTCGCGGCCAGCTCAGCCGCCACCCGGGCCAGCAGCAGCACGGCGATGTACTTGGGCACCTCGGCCAGCACGGTCTGCAGCGGAGGCGACGGCTCGCTGGCCGATGTGGCCAGCTCCTTGGCGCCGGCCCGTGACACGCGAAGCAGCGCCGTATCGGCGCTCGAACACAGCCCGGCGAACAGCGCGAGAATCGCAGCGGCGACGATGAGCCAGCCCATGATCTGGCCTATCCCCTGGCTGGCTGGCCGCCGCCGTCAGCGCTATCGGCCGCTCCAGCCGCCCCCGCCGCCTTGGTTGCCCCAGGCTCGTCGCCCCGTTCGGCCCGCCACGAACTCAGCAGCCGGTCCTGGAGGCTGAACATCGCCGTGTGCTCGGCCGCGTCGGCGTGGTCGTAACCGAGCAGGTGCAAGATCCCGTGCGTGCACAGCAGGTCGATCTCCTCTCCCACGCTGTGCTTGGCCTGCCGTGCCTGAATCGCGGCGACCTGCGGGCAGATCACGACGTCCCCGAGCAAGCCGGGGATGCCGGATGGGTCGGACTGCTCGCGTTCGCCGTGGGTGCCGCCGGGCTGAGGCGGCCGCAGCTCGTCCATGGGGAACGACAGCACGTCCGTCGGCCCCTGTTCACCCATCCAGCGCACGTGCAGTTCGGTCATCGCAGGCTCATCGACCAGCAGCACGGAAAGCTCGGCCAGCGGATGCACCCGCATCTCGTCGAGCACATGCCTGGCGAGGGTAGCCAGTCCGGCCTCGTCGACATCGACCCCGGACTCGTTGGCGATCTCGATGCTCACATGAACCTCGAGATTTTTTTGGGAAAAAAAGCACGAGTAGCGGTAACCACCAAGGTCACCGGTTCCTGCTCGCGTCGCGCCTGGCCCGGTTGGCTGGCAGCCGACCGGTGTCGGCGGCGGCCCTCGCGGCGTCGTAGCGCGCGTAGGCGTCCACGATGTCGGCGACCAGCCTGTGCCTGACCACGTCGTGCGCGGTCAGCTTGCAGAAGTACACGTCAGGCACGCCATCGAGCACGTCCTGCACCATCCGCAGGCCGCTGGTCTGCCCAGCCGGCAGGTCAACCTGGGTGACGTCGCCGGTGACCACGATCCTGGAACCGAACCCGAGCCTGGTCAGGAACATCTTCATTTGCTCGGCCGAAGTGTTCTGCGCTTCGTCCAAGATGATGAACGAGTCGTTCAGCGACCGGCCGCGCATGTAAGCCAGCGGAGCGATCTCGATCGTGCCCGCCGCGAGCAGTCGCGGGATCGAGTCAGGGTCGACCATGTCGTGCAGCGCGTCGTAGAGCGGCCGCAGGTACGGGTCGATCTTCTCGTACAGCGTTCCCGGCAAGAACCCGAGCCGCTCGCCCGCCTCCACGGCCGGCCTGGTCAAGATGATCCTGTTGACCTCCTTGGCCTGAAGCGCCTTCACCGCCTTCGCCATCGCCAGGTACGTCTTCCCGGTTCCCGCCGGGCCAATCGCGAACACGATCGTGTGCTTGTCGATGGCATCCACGTAGCGCTTCTGGTTCAGCGTCTTCGGCCTGATCGTGCGGCCGCGCGAGGACAGGATGTCCAGGGTGAGGACGTCAGCCGGGCGCGCACCCGATTTGCGGCGGAGCATGCCGACGCTGCGTTCGACTACGTCGGCGGTCACCTCGGTGCCGCTGGCCAGCAGCCTGGTCAGTTCGTCGAAAAGCTCGCCGATGACCGCGGCCTCGCTCGCCAGCCCGGTGACCGTGATCTCGTTTCCGCGAACGTGGATATCTGAGTCGAAAGCCTCCTCGATTACTTGCAGCAACTCATCGCGCGAGCCGAGCAAGCTGACCATCGAGTGCGGCTCAGGTATCACGATGCGCAGCGAGGTCTCCCCGCCCGAATGAGCATTGCCGCGCTTGGCATCGCCGTGGTGCGCGCTGCCTGAGTTGAGTTCGCCCGTGCCCTGATCGCTCGGTGTTTTCTTCACGTACCCTGTGTTTTCTTCACGTACCCTGCTTCTTCACTTACCCCCGCCTCAGCCTGGCGGCCACGACATGGCCCTGCCGCCAAGCACGTGCGCGTGCACGTGATCAACGGTCTGGCCAGCGTGACTGCCGGTGTTGAAGACCACGCGGTATCCGGTGTCAGCGACGCCTTCCGCGACCGCTACCTCATGCGCCGCCGCCGCTATCTCCGCGAGCAAGCCCGCGTCGGCGGCGACGGCGGCCAGGTCGCGGTGATGTTCCCTCGGAATCACCAGTATATGAATCGGCGCCTGCGGATTTATGTCGCGGAATGCGAGAGTGCGCGGGCTTTCGCGCACCACGGTAGCGGGGACCTCACCGGTCGCGATTCCGCAGAATAGGCAATCGGGCACGGCCTGATCCTAACCTGTACTTCGCCTTAGCGGCGGCCGACATATATGGTTGCACCACAGCGAACCATCACTAGAGCGTGAGAAGCCGGTCACGGCGCGTGATGGCTGGCGGCAACCGGCGGATGGATCTTGGGGCGATGGGATCGTGAGGCCAGGTAGTGCGCGCAAGTCCGGCGCCACATCTCGTGATAACAGTGCGTAAACCTAGCGGCGGACTCGCGCGTCATAAGAAGGTGACCGAGACGCTCGTGGCTGGGACGATGCTCGGATCTGTCCCCGCACAGCCGCAGCCGACAGCTGATCACAGGAACACCCTGCCGCTCGCTGTGCCGCACTCGGTTCAGGCTGCGCACAACGGCGCTGGCCGAGCCAGTACCGACGCCGCGATCGTCGAACTGTACGGAGCGCACTACCGGCCCCTAGTTCGGCTGGCTGTGCTGCTCGTACACGACATCGCTACCGCGGAGGAAGTTGTGCAGGACTCGTTCGTCGCGCTGCATTCCGGGTTGCACCGGTTGCGCGACGCTGACAAGGCGCTCGCCTACCTGCGCGCCGCGGTCGTCAATCGGTCGCGTTCAGTTTTGAGACATCGCGTTGTAGTCGATCGCAACGCGCCGAAGGCTGCACCCGATATGCCCAGCGCCGAGCATGGCGCGCTCGCGCTGATCGAGCGCTCGGCCGTTGTCGCAGCGTTGCGCAGCCTGCCGGTGCGCCAGCGTGAGGTAGTAGTGCTCCGTTTTTATGCTGATTTGTCGGAATCTCAGATTGCCCTGGCGATGGGTATCACCCGTGGCGCCGTGAAAAGCCATACCTCGCGCGCGATGGCTGCGCTTCGCTCAGTCCTGGAGAGTGAAGCATGAGCAATCATCGCGTTGATCCGCGTGAGCACGCGCATAACAGCGCGCTGCGAGCCGCCCTGCACCTGGCGGTCGACTCGCTGGAACCAGGTACCGGCGGGCTCGACCAGATCCGTGCCAAGATCGCCGCCAACCAGTCGGCACGCCGCAGGCTCGGTTGGTGGGCCGTTGCGGCGCTTGGCGACAGGTCGTGGTGGCGCGGGTTGCTCCCGCCTCGCGGCTGGTTCCTTGCTGTGCTCGGCGCAGTGGTCGAGCGGTTCAGGCCCGATCCCAATCGGGCTGGCTGGTTCGTCTGGCTTCGTCCCGCGGCGGCCGTCACGACCGGGTTGTTCGTGGTGACCGCGGCGTCGTGGGCGGTGGCCGCCCTTCCGTCCGTGATCTCACCGCCGACCAGCGTGAATGGACACCACACGTCGGCTCCGCCGCCGAAGCACAAGACCTCGGCGACCGATCACCACCCGTCTTCTTATACAGGCACGAGCGGCGGTGGCACCACCGCGCCGGCCGGGCACGGCAGCAGCGGTGGATCTACGGGGTCGACGACTCCAAGTTGCTCACCGACGGCATCGACATCGCCGCCGGGTTCGTCGCCGTCCACCAGTTCGTCGTCGAGCAGCACGCCTCCCAGCTCGACCAGCACGTCGATCACGCCTACCACTCCATCGAGTTCGGCGTCGACACCGACCACGACGTCGGGCACCTCGCCAGCGGACAACACGCCGTCGAGTTCGCCGACCGTGGGTGCCGATGCTGGACCTAGCCCGGCATTGGCGAGCGGCCGCGCGTCCGCGGGCAAGCCCGCGCCCGCGGACAGTCCCGACGCGACCGGCAAGGCACTGCTCAGTCCTGACGCGACCGCGGCGAGGCAGCTCAATGGAGCGTCTCGAATACGTGTGGCCACGTCGCGCGTCGCCGACGGTCCGCCGGCGCCGACCGACACGCCTCTGCCAACCGCGTCGCCGACGGTCAGCGGCCCAGCGCCGCCGTACCCGACGTCAAGCCCCCAGCCGCCCGCACCCTGTTAGCTGCCCCGGTTAGCTGCTGCCCGTCGCCCTTGGAGGCAGATCCTGCCAGCGTCCGCAGCCGCTGAGCACGAGCGCGGCAGCCACAGCGCCTGCGGTCGAACCGCGCAGCACAGACGGGCCAAGCCTGACCGGCAGCGCGCCCGCGGCTACGAGTTCGGACGTCTCGCTTTCGCCGAGGCCGCCCTCCGGACCCACGATCAGCGCGATCTCGCCATCGCGCGGCAGCTCGACATCGGCGAGGCGACGGCTGGCGTCAGGATCGAGCAGCAACACCAGGCCCGCCCGACCCAGCGTGGCTGCCCTTGCCACGACGCCAGCCGTATCCGCCTGGTCGGTCACGACGGGGAACCTTGCTCGCCGCGACTGCTTCGCCGCCTCACGAGCCGTCGACCGCCACCTGGCTAGCGCCTTGTCTTCCCGACCTGGCCGCCACCTCGCGACACAACGCTGCGCCGCCCACGGCACTATCTCGTCCACGCCAACCTCGGTCATCAGCTCGACCGCAAGCTCGCCCCGGTCCCCCTTCAAGATTGCCTGCACCACGACCACCCGGCACGCGGGCGCGACCTCGACGTTCCTTGCGAGGACCGCGAGCTCAAGCTCGCCTGGCCGCACGCCGACCACCTCGCAGTGCACCAAGAGCCCGTTTCCGTCGGTCACGTCGACTCGCTCACCGAGCCCGAGCCTGCGTACCGTCGTCGCGTGCCTGCCCTCAGGACCGGCCAGGGTGAAACGATCGGACTCAAGCTCGGCTCGGTCACCGAGAAACACAGGCGGTGTCAGCGCATGCCTCGGGCGCTCAGCGACCGTTGAATGCGTCACGCAGCCTGGAGAAGAACCCTTGTTCCCCAGGGGAGAACCGACCAGGCGGCGACTCCTCGTTCCTCAGCCTGGCGAGCTGCCGCATAAGCTCCTCCTGCTCGGGCTCCAGCTTGGTCGGCGTTTCCACGGTGACGTGAATCACCAGGTCGCCCCGTCCGGGACCGTGCAGGTGCGACGAACCCTGGCCAAACAGCGGTATCGCCTGGCCAGACTGCGTGCCCGGCCTGATGTCGATGTTGGCAGGCCCGTCAAGCGTCTGCATCGGCAGCGTCGCGCCGAGTGCCGCGGCCGTCATCGGGATCGTCAGCGTGCAGTGCAGGTCATCGCCGTGCCGCTCGAATATCGGGTGCGGTCTCTGCACGATCTCGAGGAACAGGTCCCCAGGCGGCCCGCCGCCCGGCCCGACCTCGCCCTCGCCAGCGAGCTGTATGTGGGTACCGTCCTCGACCCCTGCTGGGATCCTGACCTTGACCGAGCGCCTGGTCCTGACCCGGCCGTCCCCGTCACACTCGGGGCATGGCCGTCGGATGACGGTACCGAACCCGCCGCAACCCGGGCACGGACGTGACGTCATCACCTGGCCGAGGAACGACCTCGTGACCTGGCTGACCTCGCCCCGCCCGTTGCATACGTCGCAAGTGGTCGGGTGGCTGCCCGGCGCACTGCCTTCGCCGGTGCAAGTCGGGCAGACCACTGCGGTCTCGACGGTGAGATCCCTGGTCGCGCCGAACACGCACTCAGCCAGATCAAGTTCGACCCTGATCGTGGCGTTGCGGCCGCGGCGGGCCCGGCTGCGCGGCCCCCTGGTGGCCGCGCCGCCACCGAAGAACGCGTCCATGATGTCGCTGAACGGGAACCCGGCGCCACCGAAGCCGCCAGCCCCGCTCGGCGCGAACGGATCAGCGCCGAGGTCGTACATCTGACGCTTCTGCGGATCGGAAAGCACCTCATACGCCTGGGTGATCTCCTTGAAGCGCTCCTGGGTCACCGGATCTGGGTTGACGTCAGGATGGAGCTCCCTGGCGAGACGCCGGTATGCCTTCTTGATCTCGTCGGCATTCGCGTCCCGGCTCACGCCAAGCGCAGCGTAGTAGTCCGTTGCCACGCTCACCCCTATGACTCCGCCAGGATCTGGCCCGTGTACCGTGCCACCGCGCGTACTGCTCCCATAGCTGTTGGATAATCCATTCTGGTTGGGCCTACGACACCAAGCTTGGCCAGCGGGCGATCAGCCGAGCCGTAGCCGGCCGCCACCACTGAGGTGCTGCGCAAGCCAAACACATCGTTCTCCGCGCCGATCTTGACCGTCACGACTGCCTGATCGTCGAGCTCACCGAGCAAGCGCATGAGGACAACTTGCTCTTCGAGTGCCTCAAGCACTTCACGCAGCCCCCTTGAGAAGTCGGCTGCCGTCAGGTTCGACGCACCTCCGACCACTATCTTCTCGTCATGCCGCGCCACCAGTGTCTCCAGGATGACAGAGAAAACGGCTGCCGCGTTAGCTCGTTCCCTTGGCTCTACCCGTTCGGGCAGCTCAGCCACGATCGAAGCCACGTCAGGGAGCTGTCGTCCGTCGAGGCAGGCGTTGAGCACCGCGCGCAACTGGGTCACCGAGTCCTCGTCATAGCTAGCAGGCAGCTCAACGACTCGCTGCTCGACCCTGCCGGTGTCGGTGATCAGCACGAGCAGGAGCCTGGTCTCAGTCAGCGGTACCAGTTCGACGTGGCGGATCGCCGACTTGGACAGCGATGGATACTGCACAACGGCGACCTGCCTGGTGAGCTGCGCGAGCAGCCTGACGGTACGCATCACCACGTCGTCAAGGTCGTAAGCGCCGGCAAGGAAGGTCTCGATAGCGCGACGCTCAGCGCTGGAGAACGGCCTGATGGCAGACAACCGGTCGACGAACAGACGGTAACCCTTGTCAGTCGGGATCCGCCCGGCGCTGGTGTGCGGCTGCACGATGTAGCCCTGTTCCTCAAGCACCGCCATGTCGTTGCGTATCGTCGCTGGCGACACGTCGAGGTTGTGCCGGTCTACCAGAGCCTTCGAGCCGACCGGCTCGTTGGTCGAGACGTAGTCTTCGACGATGGCTCGCAGCACCGCCAGCTTCCTGTCATCTAGCACGCATTCACCTCTGTCGGCACCCTTCTCCGTTGGCACCCCTTCTCCTGGCACTCAGCGCTCCCGAGTGCCAAGTCTATGGCCGAACGATACTTGGACAGGCCAGGCGAAGTCACCGTGTAGAACCACCGAGATTCGGCTAATCGGTCAAATCGCGGATCACGGCGTCAGCCAGCAGCCGCCCCCGCCTGGTCAGCACGACCCTTCCGGCCCGCAGCGCCGCCTCATCGGCAAGCCCGTCAAGCACCGCCGTCGCCGCGGCCTGGCGTCCGGCCGCACTCAGCTCGCTGACCTCGCATCCGGACGCCAGTCGGGTGGTCAGCATGATCCGCTCGATCCTGCTTTCGGCGGCGGTCAACAGCTCCCTTGCCTGGCCCGGGCTCACTCCGGCACCGATCCGCGCGGCGTAGGCGGATGGATGCCTGACGTTCCACCAGCGGGTGCCACCGACGTGGCTGTGAGCGCCAGGTCCGACGCCCCACCAGTTGCCGCCACTCCAGTAGAGCAGGTTGTGACGACAAGCCGAGTCAGCATCCGCCGCCCAGTTCGACACCTCATACCAGCGCATTCCCGCCGCAGCGAACTCATCGTCGGCCACCAGGTAGCGGTCAGCCATCTCGTCGTCATCGGGGGGCGATAGCTCGCCGCGCCTGACCCTGCTGGCGAGCCTGGTCCCGTCCTCCAGGATTAGCGCGTACGCCGAGATATGGTCTGGCCCGGCCGCGACCGCACTGCGCACCGAGCAGCTCCAGTCGGCGGCGCTCTCCCCCGGAGTGCCGTAAATGAGATCCAGGCTGACGCGGCTGAACCCCTCGGCCCGCGCCCACGCGACGCACTGCTGCGCCCGCCCCGGCGTGTGCGACCGGTCAAGAACAGCGAGCACGTGGCCGACCGAGCTCTGCATCCCAAACGACATCCTGGTGAATCCGGCCGCTCTCAGCGCGCCTAGCGCCCGCTGATCCACGCTGTCGGGATTGGCCTCGGTTGTCACCTCGGCATCAGCAGCGAGGCCGAACTCGCTGTCGATCGCGCGCAGGATCGCGGTCAGGTCACCGGGAGGCAGCAGCGTCGGCGTACCTCCGCCGAAGAACACCGTGCTCACCCGAGGCGCCGAGGCGCCGAGCACTGCCCGCGCGAACGCGATCTCGGCGATCGCGAGGCCAGCGTAGCTGTCCCTGGACGCACCGCCCCCCAGTTCCGCCGAGGTGTAGGTGTTGAAGTCGCAGTAGCCGCAGCGGGTCCGGCAAAAAGGCACATGCACATACATCCCGAACGAAATGTCAGCCAGCCGGTCGAGCGCGGCGGCCTCAAGCCGTCCGTCAGCGGGCATCGGTTCGCCGTCCGGTGGCAAGCCAGGCATGTCAGGTCATCCCGGACGCGGCGACTCGAAGGCGGTCAGACTCGCGCCTGGCCGAGCACGCGCGCGCCGATCGCGTCCCACTTGGACCCCGTCCTTCCACCGTCAGCAGCACCCGCATCAGGTCGGAATCGCCGTAGTACGCCGACATCGACTCGGCGATGGTGACTCGCTGCCGCGGCCTGCTCAGCACTTCGATCGGATCACCGGCGCCGACTTCGCCTTCCGCGAGCACCCGCAGGTACGCGCCAGGGCGCCTGGCGGCGGTGAACCGCTTGACCCAGTGATGCTCACCGGTCCACGCACCGAACACCCGGCAAGGGATCCTGGGCGCCGTCACCTGCACCACGACATCCGCTCCGAGCTGCCACACCTCGCCGATCAGCGCACCGGTGATGTCCAGCCCAGTCGTCGTGAGGTTCTCGCCGAATTCCCCGTTCCTGAACTCTCGGCCCGCCTGCTCGGTCCACCAGTCCATGTCTTCCCTCGAATAGGCGTAAATCGCCTGCTCAGGACCCCCGTGACGGTCCTTGTGCACCTGATTGTCGCCCGTCAGTCCTAGCTTGCGGGCGAGCACCCGCCCGCGCACCGTCCGCTTGTCGATCGCGGTCTGGCCCATCTCACCGTCGATCTCCATGCGCGTGGCGGCCCCGAGGTTAACTGAGACAATCCGAGCAGTAGGCATATCCGCAGGCTAGCCGAGGTTGGGGTTACTCTGGGAAATGGCTTTCGCAGCAGGGCTGAGCGATGAGGACCGGGGCATCGATGGCAACTAGCTACTACGGGCCGATGCGGGCAACCGACACGGACAGGGAAAACGTACACGCCGTCCTTCAGGATGCTTACGCGGACGGCAGGCTCACCTGGGATGAGTTCGACGCCAGGTCGTCCAAGCTGGTCGTGGCCAAGACTTATGACCAGCTATCCGCGCTGACCAGGGACCTTCGCACGCCGGTCCCATACAAGGCGCCGACCTATCCGGTCGCGGTCGCACCGTCGACCAACCAGCTCGCCGGCATATCGCTCGCATTCGGGATCGGGCAGGTCGTCCTCTTGTTCCTCGGCTCGATCACCGCGATCGTATGCGGTCACGTCGCGCGCAGCCAGATACGCAAGACCGGCCAGCAGGGCGACGGGATGGCGCTCGCCGGGATGATTCTCGGCTACATCGGCCTCGGAATCCCGATCTTGACCGCAGCCCTTATCCTGCTTGCCACGAGATAACGAGTCCGGTTGTGCGGTGTTAGGGCGGCGCACCTAAAGTAAGCGGGTAGCAAATGACGGCTGGCAGTTACGGCTACGGATCGATGCGGGCGACCGACGCCGACAGGGAAAACGTGCGCCAGGTACTCCAGGACGCGCACGCCCGCGGCAGGCTGAGCTGGGATGAACTCGACTCCCGTACCAGCGCGCTGCTGAACGCTCAGACCTACAGCCAGCTCGCCGAGCTGACCGCTGACCTGCCAGGCCAGGTACCCGGCACGGCGCCTCAGATGTACCAGCAGCAGTCATTTGCTGCGCAGTCATTTGGACAGCCGTTCGGAGTGCAGCGCTCCACCAATGGCATGGCCATCGCGGCTTTGATCTGCGGCGTGTGCCAGATTTTCTTCTGGTTCCTCACCGGCATTCCGGCGATCGTCTTCGGCCACCTCGCCCGCAGGCAGATCCGCCAGACCGGCGAAGCCGGCGACGGAATGGCGCTGACCGGCATGATACTCGGCTACGTCGGCGTCGCCCTGAGCGTCCTGACCGTGGTGATCTTCGTCATCCTCGCGGTAGCGATTTCCCACCGGGTGGGTAACCCCCAGCCGCCGCTGCCGGTGCCACCCGGCCCCTAACCGCCGACCCCGCAACGACAGGAACAGTCCAACGCCGTAGTCCCGGAGGCTGTTGCGCAGTCGCCAACGACAGCCCGGCTACCAGGGCAACCCGACGCCGATAGATCAGCACCTGCACTGGCGACTGCGGCGGCGACTAATCGACTCTCAGCGTCTCAGCGGCTCTTATCGGAGCCTTGCTCGGCCGTCAGCGCGGCAACGAAGGCTTCCTGCGGAACCTCGACCCGGCCAATGGTCTTCATCCGCTTCTTGCCTTCTTTCTGCTTCTCGAGCAGTTTGCGCTTGCGGGTGATGTCGCCGCCATAGCACTTGGCGAGCACGTCCTTGCGTAGCGCCCTGATGTTCTCGCGGGCGATGATCTTGGCGCCGATGGCCGCCTGGATCGGCACCTCGAACTGCTGCCTGGGGATCAGTTCCTTGAGCCTGGCGGTCATCGCCAGGCCGTACTCTCGCGCCTTGTCGGCGTGCACGATCTGGCTGAACGCGTCGACCGGCTGACCTTGCAGCAAGATGTCGACCTTCACCAGATCGGCCTCCTGCTCACCGGCCGGTTCGTAGTCGAGCGAAGCGTAGCCACGGGTGCGGGACTTGAGCTGGTCAAAGAAGTCGAAGATGATCTCGGCGAGCGGCATCGTGTACCTGATCTCGACCCGGTCGGCCGATAGGTACTCCATGCCGATCAGCAAGCCGCGCCTTGACTGGCATAGTTCCATGATCGCGCCAATGTAGTCAGACGGCGCGAGTACGGTCGCGCGCACAACCGGCTCGTACACCTCGCCGATCTTGCCTGCCGCGATCACGCCGGCCTTGGTCGCGACGCCGCCCGGGCCGCTCGGGCACTCGCTCGGGTTGGTTACCACAACCTCGGCACCCGAGTCCATGACTACGCGGTAGACCACGTTCGGCGCGGTGGAGATCAGTGACAGGTCGAACTCGCGCTCAAGCCGCTCCCTGATGATCTCCATGTGCAGCAGGCCGAGGAAGCCGCACCTAAACCCGAAACCGAGCGCTGTCGACGTCTCTAGCTCATAGACCAGGGAGGCATCGTTAAGACGCAACTTGTCAAGCGCGTCGCGCAGGTCCGGATACTCGTCCCCGTCGACCGGATACAAGCCGGAGAACACCATCGGCTTGGGATGGGCGTAGCCCGCCAGCGCCTCGGTCGTCGGCCGCGCGGCGCTGGTGATCGTGTCACCGACTCTGGCATGCCTGACGTCTTTGACCCCGGTGATCAGGTAACCAACCTCGCCGGCGGCCAGACCTTCGGAAGGCACCGGCTCCGGCGAGATCACCCCGACCTCAAGTGTCTCGTGGGTAGCGCCGGTGGACAGCATCAGCGTGCGTTCACGGCGGGACAGCCGACCGTCGACCATCCGCACGTAGGTGACCACGCCGCGGTAGGTGTCGTAAACCGAGTCGAAGATCAGCGCCCGAGCCGGTGCGTCAAGCTGACCGGCCGGACCCGGAACCCCCGCCACCACCGCGTTGAGCAGTTCACTGACACCTTCGCCGGTCTTGGCCGAGACCCGCAGCACGTCACCAGGGTCGCAGCCGATGATCTTCGCGAGCTCCTCGGCGTACTTCTCAGGCTGGGCAGCGGGCAGGTCGATCTTGTTGAGCACAGGAATCAGGTGCAGATCGGCCCCGAGCGCGAGGTAGAGGTTCGCCAGCGTCTGCGCTTCGATTCCCTGCGCCGCGTCGACAAGCAAGATCGCGCCCTCGCACGCGGCGAGCGACCTGGACACCTCGTAGCTAAAGTCGACGTGGCCAGGGGTGTCGATCAGGTTCAGAACGTAGTTCTTGCCATCAGTCCCGCGCCACGGCAGCCTGACTGCCTGACTCTTGATCGTGATGCCGCGCTCGCGCTCGATGTCCATCCTGTCCAGATACTGCGCCCGCATCTGCCGGTCCCCCACCACGCCGGTTAGCTGCAGCATCCGGTCCGCGAGCGTTGACTTGCCGTGGTCGATGTGCGCGATGATGCAGAAGTTCCTGATCACCTCTTGATCGGTGCGCGAGGGCTCGGGCAAGGCGGCCGCGCCCGCAGATGGCTTGGCACGCGCAGGTGCCGACGTCGCCTGCCGGCTTGAGTTGGCCTGATAGGCCGGGTCGGACATCGGTGGCACAGTCATCCAGTCGGAGTCGGATTGTCGCCGTCTATCGTCGCACGTCGGGGCCGATGCCCACGCCAACAGCCACCCGACCCCGCGCGATAAGACCGGCAACCCATCGCACCCTGACACCCCGATGCGTCCGTTTCGGCGCGATGGATCCGGGAACCCACCGCGCCCCGCGGGCACGCACCGCGCGATCCGGTGCGATGGATCCGGGAATCCACCGCGCCCCGCGGGCCCCCACCGCGCGATCCGGTGCGATGGATCCGGGAATCCACCGCGCCCCGCGGGCCCCCACCGCGCGATCCGGTGCGATGGATCCGGGGTTTCATCAGGGAAAACGGGTGTGAAT
>Ga0134126_10002592_pt1 | contig 22766 bp, 17 predicted proteins | sample KB31752_FD_96881 | JGI IMG/M metagenome (GOLD analysis project Ga0134126, IMG submission 96881) | Terrestrial soil microbial communities with excess Nitrogen fertilizer from Kellogg Biological Station, Michigan, USA - KB3-175-2 | ecosystem: Environmental > Terrestrial > Soil > Unclassified ... | reverse complement strand
CCGGGCGCGCGTCAGGTCGCGCTGGAAGCTTCGGGCAGCGTGAGCCTGGAGAGCGTTCGCGCCATCGCCGCGACCGGCGTCGATTTCGTGTCATCGGGCGGACTGACGAAGAACGTCCGCGCCGTCGATCTCTCGCTCCGACTGGATTTTGGCTGATCAGGCCGCCGCCGACGCTCCCAGCTTACCCTCGAGATGCCGGGCGAGCTCGGCGATGGTCGGGAAGTCGAACAGTTCCGTCAGGTCCACCTGGCCGGGGTACTCCCGGTCGATCTGCTCGTGGATCTCGATGAGCTTCAGGGAGCTCGCGCCGAGCTCGAACAGGTTGTCGTTGGCATCGACCCGCCTGCCGCCGAGCGCCGCCTCGCAGATGGTGCGCAGCTTCTCCTCGATCTCGCTTTGCGAAGCGATCTGCGGGCCGCCCCGGGCGGTGCGGAGCGCCGCCAGAGCCTGCAGCTCCTCGCCAAACTCGCCAGCGACATAACTCTCCTCGAGCAGGTGGCGCTGGATCTTGCCGCTGGTCGTCTTCGGGATGCGCTTTACCGGGACGACCTGCGCGACCTCGAGGCCGGTCTGCTCGTTGATGAGGCGCGCGGCCCGGGTGGCGAGCGGCAGGAAATCCTCCATCGAGCCGCGGTGCAGGATGAAGAGCACGAGCTGCTCGATCTCCTCCCCCGGCGGCCGCGCGCCCGCGGCGACGACCTTGCCCAACTCCAGGCCTTCGATGCGCTGCGCGATCGCCTCGAGATCGTGTGGATAGTAGTTCTGGCCGTTGACGAAGATGATCTCCTTCGCCCGCCCGGAGACATAGAGGTCCCCCTGGTGGATCAGCGCGAGATCACCGGTTCGCAACCACCCGTCCGCGGTGAAGGCCGCGGCGTTTGCTTCGGCATCCTCGAAGTAGCCGCGGGTGACGTTGTCGCCGCGCATCTGCAGATTTCCGATCCGGTCCTCCGGCAACGGCCGATCCTCGTCGTCGGCAATGCGCACGCTGCAATACGGGATCGCGCGGCCCTCGGAGACGAGCTGCACCGCATCGCGCGAGCCCTTCTCCACCAGCTCGACCGGGCTTCCCACCCCGAGGCGGTGCCGGTTGAGCGCGATGGTGCGCATCGGCGCCCCGGGAGGCGGGAAGCTCACGGCGAGGGAAGCCTCCGCGAGTCCATACACCGGATACATCGCATTGCGCGCCAGCCGGGCCGGCCCGAGCCGCGCCAGGAACTCCTCGCACAGCTCGACCGAGATCGGCTCCGCCCCGTTGAAGATGAATCTGACGCTCACGAGGTCGAGTCCTTCGACCGGCCGCTCGCCGAGCACCTTCAGATAGTGCTTGTAGCCGAAATTGGGCGAGCAGAGGATGCTCGCCCGAACGCGGCTCGCGAGGGTCAGCCAGAGGAGCGGCCGGCGGATGAAGAGCTCCGTCGGCATCAGGTGCGCGTGCACCCGGCAGTAGAACATGACGAGGTGGAAGCCGATCAGTCCCATGTCGTGGGTCAGCGGCATCCAGGAGAGGCTGACGTCATCCTGTGAGAATCGGGCAGCCTCCTGCGCGCCGCGCGCATTGGCGATGATGTTGCCGTGCGTCAGCACCACGCCCTTGGGCTCGCTGGTCGACCCGGAGGAGAACTGGATGAAGGCAACGTCGTCCGGTTTCGCCTCGTACGGCTTGCCGGCCCGGGAGATGTCATCGAGATCATCGACCAGGAACGCGCGCGAGCGCAGGCCCTCGAAAACGTCCGACTCTCCGGCCTCGGCCGCGAAGGCGCCGATGCGCTCGAGGGAGCGGCGCTCGGTATAGACAAAGGGCTGGCCGAGTTTGCGGGCGATGCGCAGGAGCTTGTGGCGGTGCTCGTCGCTGATGCCGAGCGCGACCGGCACCGGCACGATGCCGCCCATCACGGCGGCCCAGAACCCGTCGAGGAACTGCTCGTTGCTCCCGAGGAAAAGGATCAGCTTGTCGCCGCGGCGCGCACCGAGACGCTGCAGATGATGGAGGATGCCGAGCGCGCGCGCGTGCAGCTCCTCGTAACTGACGTCGCGGGAATCGTGCTCCCCCTCGAGGTAGGTGAAGTTTCCGGGATGGCGGCGCCGGGCCTCGAGGAGCTCGGTCAGGGTCGTCGGGTTCGTCGTCGGGTTGGGCATCAGCGGCGTTCCAGCCTCATGTGCAGGGGGTGACGGGTGCGCAGGTTGATCTGCGCCTCGAGCTCGAGCGGCTGGTCAGGCACGTGCACCAGCCGAAAATGCCGCGCGATGCGGTGCAGGTGCATCAGCATCTCATAGAGCGCGAAGGTCTCGCCGATGCAGTGCCGAGGGCCGGCCGCAAACGGCATGTAGGCGAAGCGCGGGCGCTCGGCGTCATGATCGGGCGCGAAACGCTCCGGAAGGAAAGTGTCCGGCTCCTTCCAGTACCGCGGGTGCCGATGCAGCAGATAAAGCGGCAGCAGCACGTTGGTGCCGGCCGGGATCTCGTATCCGGAGAGCACATCGGGCTGCACCGTACGGCGCGACAGCAGCCAGCCCGGCGGGTAGAGCCGCAGCGCCTCGTTGATCACCTGCTGCGTGTAGGCGAGCCGCTCCATATCCGGCAGGCTCGGCGCGGGCTCGTCGGCGATGGTATCGAGCTCCGCGTGCAGCCGGGCCTCGGCATCGGGATGTTGGGACAGCAGGTACCAGGTCCAGTTGAGGCCGCTCGCGGTGGTCTCGTGGCCCGCGACGACCAGGGTCAGGATCTCGTCGATGAGCTGGCGCTCACTCATCGGCTGGCCGCTGTCCTTGTCGCGCGCGCCCATGAGCATCGCCACGTAATCGAAGTGCTCTTGCGGCTCCCGGCGGCGGCGCTCGATCAGACCGGCGACGAGCTTGGCGAGCGAGCGGAACTTGAAAGCGAACTGCAGGTCCCGGCTCTGCTCCTTCGTGACCACATCGAAGGGATTGCCGCCGAGCTCCTGCGACATCCGCTCGAGGTCGCGCCCGAAGATGGCGCGCAGCACGATCTCCAGAGTGAGCGAACTCATCTCATCCGTGAGGTTGACCGGCTCGCCGCGCCGGGCGAGCGCCTCCCACCGCGCGAGGAGCTCGGAGTTGGCCGTGCCGATCACCTGGGCGAACTGGGTGATGACCCGCCGATGGAAGAAGGGCTGCATCATGTAGCGCTGGCGCGTCCAGAGCTCCCCCTCGCTCGTCATGAGGCCCTTGCCGAGCAGGATCTTCACCCGGTCGAGCCCGACTCCCTTCGTGTAGTTGCGGTGGTTCGAGACCAGCACCCGCTTGACGTCGTCCGGATGATGAATGACATAGGTGTAGGACTGCCGCGCCGGTACGTAGACGCGATAGGTGTCGCCGTGCAGGGCGAAGAGCTCGACCATCCGCTCCAGCGAGTCGTCCGTGGAGCCGATATCGAATTGAAGCGCCGCCTCGGGGGGCTGGGCCTGCATCGTTGCGGGTCTGCTCATGGGAACGCGGGATTATAGTAAATTGCCCGATTCCTCATGAGAGCGGATCAAGCGTGACATCCGAGCCGGACGGCGGCGGCCTGCGAAATACCTTCTATCGCAAGGTCACGCGCTCGGGCCGCACCATGACCCCCGGGCGGCGCCTGCTCTACCGGGTGGCGGCGCCTCTGGGGATCGGCATCATCCGCGCATGGTGGCTCGCCTCCCGCGTGGTCGCGGTGCGCGGCGCGGAGCATCTCGATGCGGCGCTCGCCCAAGCGCCCTCGCTCATTCCCTGCTACTGGCACCAGCACCAGCTCTACTGCGCGAAATACCTGCTCGGGCAGCGCACGCGCATGAAGGTCGGCTGGCTGATCAGCCCCTCGGTCGATGGGGAGCTCGGCGCCATGATGGTCCGGCGTGTCGGCGGCCACGTCATCCGCGGCTCGTCGAGTCATACCGGCGCCCGCGCCTTGCGCGACTATTACCAGGCCCTCGCCAAGGAGAACGTCTCCCCGGTCATTACGCCCGACGGCCCGCGGGGACCACGGTTCAAATTCAAGCCGGGCGCCATTCTTCTCGCGCAGATGTCGGGTCGCCCGATCCTGCCCATGGCCTACGCCGCCTCGCGCGCGTGGCGGGTGAAGTGGGACCGCTTCGTCATTCCGGTGCCGCTGTCTCGCATCGCGATCGCCATCGGACCGCCCCGGTACGTGCCGCGCACGCTGAACGCAGCGGCCCTCGAGAGGCTGCAGGAAGAAATGGAGCAGGAGCTGCGACGCGCTTATGCGATCGCCCGCGAGGCGATCGGTTGAGGGGCGGCGCAGCAGCGCCGAAATCTCGATTACGTCACATCTTCGGGGGTTCGCTCCAGATTCTGTTAAGTCGCGAACTCCTGCACGAACAGCACGTTAGCTTGTGTTCCTGAGCAGGTATGCGAGAATCGCGCGTAACTCGTTAGAAGATAGCAGCCGGAAACGGTCCACAAGCTGCGTAATGGACCCCCTCGAAATAGCAGTCCTCGGGTAGCTTGCGACGAATGGTGGAGAGGTAACCGGTCCCATGTCGAGTCTGCCGCCGGAAAAGCCAGCGGATTTCACCGCGTCGGACATCCTTTCGGCGGACGCCTGGAGCGGCAAGATACCCAGGCCGGCCATCGGCATCGATGTCGTCTGCACGAAGATCGCCGTCGATTTTCAGAACATGCGCAAGGAAGGCGTCAGCGAGTGCCTGCGCCGCAACCTCGAATTCCTGCGCGAAGCGAGCGCCACCGATTGCGTCTTCCTGCTCGTGCTGCGCCCCGACGAGCCAGTCATCGAGGAGGTGCAGGTCGCCCGCGGAGCCTTCGCGCAATGTCGCCCGGAAGGGCTGCAGGGGACCAGCATCGAGTCCTTCCCGTGGCTCAAGGGACGCATGGATCATCTTCGCCTCTCGGAGCTGCGCGACAGCGCGGCGCCGCGGCGCGAGCAGGCAGCCGAGGGCCAGCGCTTCTCGGAGTTGCAAATGGGCTCGGCGCTGCTGGTCGCGCTGCGCGTGCAGGGCAAGCCCGCCGGTTTCCTCGGTCTCGCGCACACGCTCCCGCGCGGCGCCTGGGACGTGAACCTGCAGCTGCTGATGAAGCTCCTCGGCACCAGCCTCGCCACCGGTCTCGAGCGCATCCGCATCGAGGCGCGGCTCGCCAAGCTCGAGGAGCGCACGAATCTCTCGCAATCCTCGGCCAATGACGGTGTCTGGGACTTCGACGTCGAGAGCAACGAGGTCTATTTCTCACCCCGCTGGAAAGCCATGCTGGGCTACGGCGATGAGGACATGCGCGGCTCTCCCGACTGGAGCAGCCTGGTGCATCCGGACGATCTCGCGCGCGTGCAGACGGCCATCCGCGAGCATGTCGACGGCAAGACCCCGCTCTTCGAGAGCACCCATCGCATGCGCCATCGCAGCGGCGAGTGGCGTTGGGTCATCAGCCGCGCGAGCGCGCGGGTGGACAAGCACGGCAGGCTCCTGCGCCTGGTCGGCGTGGAGCTCGACATCACGGAGCGCAAGCTCTACGAGGAAGCGCTCTTCCGCGAGAAAGAGAGCGCGCAGATCACCCTGCAGTCGATCGGCGACGGCGTCGTGACCACCGATGCCAATTCCGTCATCGACTACATCAACCCGGTGGCGGAAGCGCTCACCGGCTGGCGGCTCGAGGATGCGATGGGAAGGCCGGTCGAGGAGATCTTCCGCGCCTTTCACGAGGAGACCTGCGAGCCGCTCGAGAACCCGCTCACCGTCTCCATCCGGCGCATCCGCCCGATCAAGTCGGTGCGGCCGATGCTGCTCATCCGCCGCGACGGCAACGAGCTCTATGTCGAGAGCACGGCCGCGCCCATCCGCGACGGCCAGGGCCGGGTATCCGGCGGCGTGTTGGTATTCCACGATGTCACCGAGGCCCGCGAGCTCAACCGCCGCCTCTCCTATCACGCGAGCCACGACCTGCTGACAGGGTTGGTCAACCGGCGCGAGTTCGAGAGCCGCCTCGAGCGCGCGCTGAAGAGCGCCAAGGCGCGCGAGGCGTCCTACGCTCTATGCTATCTCGACATCGACCAGTTCAAGATCGTCAACGACACCTGCGGGCACAGTGCCGGTGATGCCCTCCTCGGCCAGGTCGGCGCGCTGCTGAAATCCAAGGTCCGCTGGCGCGATACGCTCTCGCGCCTGGGCGGCGATGAGTTCGGAATCCTCCTCGAGGCCTGCTCGCTCGATGATGCGATGCGCACGGCCGAGGCCCTGCGCGAGAGCGTCCGTAATTTCCGCTTCACCTGGGAAGACCGGGTATTCCGGCTGGGCGCGAGCGTGGGCGTGGTCCCGATCACCGCCGACAACGAGGATGTGGCCTCGATCCTCTCCGCCGCCGACAGCGCCTGCACCGCGGCCAAGGAAGGCGGCCGCAACCGGGTGCACAGCTTCGCCGAGAACGACATGGAGCTGATGCGCCGGCGGCGCGAGATGCAGTGGGCCGCGCGGATCAACGCGGCACTGGAGGAAGGCCGCTTCGAGATCCACCGCATGGCCATCCAGCCGTTGCAGAAGATCGATGTCGGCGCGCACTACGAGCTGCTCCTGCGACTCAAGGATGAGAACGGCCGGATCGTCTCCCCGAACGACTTCATCGCGGCCGCGGAGCGCTACGGCATCACGCCGGCCATCGACCGTTGGGTGATCGAGAACGCGTTCCGCTGGCTGGTCTCCGAGGCCGACGAGCGCGAGAAGCTCGCGCTCTGCTCCATCAACCTCTCGGGCCAGAGCCTGGGCGATGACAAGTTCCTGCCGTTCGTCATCGAGCAGTTCCACAAGAGCGGCCTCGACGGCAGCAAGATCTGCTTCGAGATCACCGAGACCGCTGCGGTCGCGAGCTTCTCGCAGGCGAACCGCTTCATCCAGTCGCTGAAGGAGCTCGGCTGCAAGTTCGCCCTCGATGACTTCGGCACCGGCCTCTCCTCGTTCGGGTACCTCAAGCACTTCCCGGTCGATTACCTGAAGATCGACGGTAGCTTCGTGCGCGAGATCCTCCGCGACCCGATCGACCGCGAGATGGTCCGCTCCATCAACGAGATCGGCCACCTCACCGGCAAGCAGACCATTGCCGAATTCGCGGAGAACGCCGAGATCATCCAGATGCTGACCAGCCTCGGCGTCGATTTCGCCCAAGGCTACGGCGTAGCCCAGCCGCAGCGGGTCCTCAAGGCTGCAGTGGCGTAAAGCGCCCGACTTTGCCGCTATAATGGCGGCTATGGACTCGAACGGAGCCCTGGCTTTCGACCCCTCGGTACGGTGCGAGCAGCGCCTGGCCGACTGCGGGATTCGTCCGACGGCGCAGCGGGTACGCATCGCCTCGCTGCTCCTTTCCGCTCCCCAGCATCTTTCCGCGGAGCAGATCCTGGCCAACCTGCGCTCCTCCGGCGCCCGGGTCTCGAAGGCCACGGTGTACAACACCCTGAATCTCTTCGCCTCCCATGGCCTCATCCGCCTGCTCTCGGTCGACGGCACCCGCGCCTGGTTCGACTCGAACGTCGACGCCCACTACCACTTCCACGACACCTCGAGCGGGGCCCTGATCGATGTCCCCGTCCCCGAGGTCGAATTCAGCCGCCTGCCCCCCGCCCCGCCCGGGACGGAGGTAGAGGGCATCGACCTGGTCATCCGCCTGCGCAAGAAGGCCTCTTAGCCGCCCCGGGCGCGCTCCCGCCCGCGGCCGGAGTCTCGCGCCATGTTCATGTACCACGGCTTCTACGGCTTCTACGGCTTCCACCACGGTCTCTGGCTCATCGGGATCATCATCGCCATCATCCCGTTCTGGCGGATCTGCGACCGAGTGGGTCTGTCCCCGTGGCTGAGCCTCCTTCTCTTCATCCCCCTGGCCAATATCATCTTCGTCTACTACGTGGCCTTCGCGGCGTGGCCGGCCCAGCCCGGCAGCACGGGCAGTTCTCCGCCCGGCTTCGGCCCCACGATCGGGCCCGGTCCAGGCCCCGGCCCGACCACAGGCTGATAGCGAGGTGGCCGCGGGCTGATCCCGCCATTTCGGCGCCGCCAGGATGACGGCGCGGGCCTCACCCGATAGAATTCGCCGCCCCGGCGCCGGGATAGCTCAGCTGGTAGAGCAGCGCATTCGTAATGCGCGGGTCGTAGGTTCGAATCCTATTCCCGGCACCATTGAATCAATCGCTTATGCGCGCCACCGCGGGATCTGATCCCGCTGTAAGCGCATGGTAAGCCCAAGCGGTGGATTGCCCCGCCTCCTGATGGCGGCAGCGGGAAGGCGGTCTGGACTGGACGCACCAAGGTGCCGGCGACCGCGAGAGCCATCTCAGTGGTAGTTGGATCTTCCAGCGGAGAATGCCCGGACGGATCTCTCAGCAATGACTCGCTGAGCGCGTCCTGAGCAGCTCAAGTGCCGCCCGCAGATCCTGCCGCAACAACTCGACTTCGGATGGTGTCAGCATCCGCGGTGTTTTCGAGGTAGCGAGCTTCCGACCGGGTAAGGCAATCGAAGCCGAACCTGAAGCTTTGCCGCCAAATGGCCGGTGCCCGACGCTTTAGAGGGGTCTTGTTCCACTTGCGGTTTTCGGGCTCGAAGAGGAAACGAAACGGGACGCGTCCCGCAGCAACTCCTTCAGATCGGCTCGGCTGATCTTCGCTAATCGGATGAGCACGATGGGGTGCGGTGCATAGTGATCAGTGATGTAGTAAGTCTCGGGATGCTCCCTCAGCAGCTCCGCGCGCTGCTCGGGATCGATACGTACGGCGATGCTGTTCGCTTCAGCGGACCTGTTGATTGGGATGCAGGCAAGGAGCTTGCCCCTCAGTCTCACTGCAGGGGCTCCGTACGCGGTGCCATCGACGACACCAGGCAGGGAAAGCGCCAGCGTCCTCACCGTGTTGAAGCTCAGCATTGCCACAGTTAAGCGTCCGCGGGCTCGGTTGTATCAGTTCGAACTGTTATAACAGTGCTTGTGAAAACTCCGCCGTCAGTTTTGCGTAATCTTCCATGGGCGGAAACTCAGCGTATCGGTGCACCGCGGACGTCGTCGCCCAAGGCAGCTTTGGCTTAGCCCAAGTCTCGATGAAAAGGTACGAACCATGATACGTCCTCCAGCATGGTTGCCCGGACATTCACAAATTCCGGAAGAAAGCGTGTGAACATCCAGGTCATACATTGAGGACAGAAGAAGTGTTGAAGTTCCGGGCTGCGCGCCGCCAAGTACCGGCTGACCGCGGATCACCTCAAAGCCGGTCGTCGGAACTGCTGCACTGAGCGAGAACGCGCTCGAACTCATTCGCTGGCAGCCCTTGCAATGACAGGCCATAGTCAGGATCGGGCGCGCGCTGATTCGGATCCGCACGTCCCCGCAACGGCATTGCCCATCTGAAGGTGATTCGAGTCTGCTCATGGCACCGCCCCTCCAGAATATCGACGGGCTGAACTATCAGCCTACCCGAAATGGCGGCTTCGCGGAAACCCGACCTACCGATCGAGTGGCTGGAATTGGCAGGGTCCGCAGTTGGCCGGGAGTTCCCTTCGTCGACGTGCCGAATCCGTCATCTGGATCGTGCACGAGGCGCTGAATTGTGGAGTCACTTTCGGCGCGCGGTCGAGATCCAAAGGACCATCGCATTGCCATAACTCGCAAATACGACCCGCGGGTTGAGAAAGCCCTCTGGCGCAGCCGGCAGGACACTCGCAGCGGCGGATATTGCGCACAGGGCAGCGGCGATCCAGAGGAATATCGGCTTTGCTGAGGCCCGCCATAGTCCGATGAAGTGCAGACCCACGATGATGCCGATCGCAGGTACGAAGTAGGCTTGCAGCCCGTATCGTGGCAGGAGGTACCCGGAGGCTGCTAGCGCCGCGACTTCCAGTATGACTGTGATCCGGTAGGCACTCCGGCGGAAGAGTCCGGTGCTATTCGGCGAAGCTGAGAACCATAACCGACCGATAAGAAATAGAGTGATTGCGAGTGCAGCCGCGGCCGCCCAAGGTGTCCAGGAGCGCGGCAGACCCGCGGCACCCATCACGGCCCACAGGCCTCCAAACCCGGCGCCGATCATCTCAGCTACGGGTCTACTTGCCTTTGCGGTCAGTTCCAAGGCGTCTACCTCTGCTTTACGGACGGGCGCGCAGATACTACCGCTCCGAGGCCATCGAGCGAAGGAAGGATCCCGCCTAGATCGAGCAGTGTCGTGTGCTCTGTGGCATTGCGGAGCGATGAGGACTGGGCCTAACTGCTTGATGTAGTTGATCCGAGGTCATAGAATCCGGTCCGGGGATAGGTGTTGGACGCCCTTCGATGGCCTGCAAAAACAATACTCCATTGGCCAAACTCGCTCGTTCAGGGGCTCTCCTGCTCGTGCTTTGCGCGCTCACCGCCGCTCCCGGATACGCCCGCCAGAAACTGAAGGTCGGCGACGTGCCGCCGCCGCGGCTCGGACGGTCGGTAAAGCTCAGCGACTACACCGGGAGGATCGTCATCATCTCCTTCTGGGCTTCCTGGTGCCCACCCTGCCGCAAGGAAATGGGCATGCTCGCCGGGCTCCAGCGGGTGGCGACCCGCGAGAAGGTGGTGGTATTCGCCGTCAATTGGCAGCAGGACCCCGAGACGTTTTGGAAGATCGAGCGCGCGTTGCACGGTGTAGACCTGACACTCATCAGTGACTCGAACGGGTCGATCGGCAGGCAGTACGACGTGGATTCGATCCCGCACATGGTGATCGTGGGCCGCGACGGCCGCATCGCGGCCATTCACGTCGGCTACGGCGAGAGCGAGATCCCCGCTCTGGTCAACGAGATCAATTCCCTTTGGACGCAGGCGCCGACCCCTGCAACGTCGCAGGCGGCTTCAACGTCGCAGCCAGCGCCGGCGCCGCAACCCGGCTCGAAGCCAAACTGACCGTCCATCCGCCGAGCTCCGGCCGAGCGGCACCAAGCAGCGGAACGCTTTAACGCTCTGTCGCATTAGGGCTTTATATGGCCCTGAGCAAAGGCGTCGCGCGCACGCTCGAAGGCATCGGAATCGGTATCGCCGTTCTGATCATCGCACTGTTGCTGGTCGTCGCCCTCTTTCCCTGGAACAAGCTGCGCGGGCCGGCCTCACGGATGCTCGCCACCGACCTGCAGCGTCCGGTCGGCATCGCCGCGCTGCACGGCTCACTCTTCTGGCACCCTCACATACAGGTGAGCGGCTTCACCATCGGCAATCCGGCCTGGGCCGGCGGTGGGCAGATGATCTCCATCGAGCGCATCGACCTGCAGCTGCGCTTCTGGCCGCTCCTGCGCGGTGAGATCGTGCTGCCGAGAGTCGCGCTGATCAAGCCGATCGTGCGCCTCTATCGTGCGCCGGACGGACGCGCGAATTGGGTGTTCGGCACCGCGCAGCACAAGCTGCGAAAGAATCAGGAAGCGCAGAACCAGCCCATGCACCTGCCCTTGGTGCACCAGCTGGTGATCGAATCCGGGCATCTCACCGCCCGCGATGAGATGCACAAGATCACCTTCGACGGGACGATCGATGCCGGCGGGGCAACCGGCAGTGGCGCCGTGCCATCGCCTACGGCAAAGGTCGTCAAGACCCAGGCTCAGAGCCGCGGGGCGAGTCCCAGCAAGGCCAAACAGCAGGCCAGCCGGGTGGCTGCGAACACCGGCACCGGATTCAACCTCCTCGGCAAGGGCGAGCTCAATGACAAGCCCTTCACCTTGCGCGTGAGCGGCGGCCCCCTCGTCTGGGCGGAGACTCACAAGCCCTACCCCTTCGACGTGCGGATGAGGGCGTCCGACATTCGCTTCACCGCGCGCGGCGTGGTGCCCCATCCTTTCGACCTCGCGCACCTCGACATGACATTGTCGCTCGCGGGTGAGGATCTCGCCGATGGCTACTACCTCACGGGCCTGGCGCTGCCGAACACCCCGCCCTACTCGATCTCCGGGCGCCTGCGCAGCGTGGGGACGAAGTTCGAGCTCAGCGAGGTGCAGGGCAGACTGGGAGGCAGCGACATCCACGGTGTGATAACGGCCCGGCTGAGCTCACCCTATCCCGTTCTCGATGCCGACCTGACGTCACACGTGCTCAACCTGGCGGACCTCGGCCCGACCTTCGGCGGCAGCGCGCCCACTGCCGCACAGGAGAAGCAGGAGCGGCATGGGAGCGGGCATCCTACCCAGGCGAAAGCCAAACAGGCGCTGGCGAAGGGTGTCGCGCACGCGCTCACCGCCAAGGCGGCCGAGAAGAAGGCGCAAGAGGCCCCGAGCACGTTTCTGTTGCCGACGGCGAAACTTCAGGTCAACCGCCTGCGCGGCATGAATGCGACGCTGAGCTATCACGCCGACGAGATCAAATCCCAGTCCCTGCCACTGCGCAAAGTCAGCCTGCGCCTGCGCCTGGTGGATGACGTGCTGCGCATCGATCCCTTCGCGTTCACGCTCCCGGAAGGCGAGATCGCCGGAACTGCGGTGATCGACGTCCGGGGCAGCGTACCTACTGAACGTCTGGACGTGCGCCTCACTCACGTGCAGCTGGCGCAGTTTCACACCAAGGGAACCACCAAGCCGCCGTTCGAAGGAACGCTCGTCGGACGCATGCGGATGCACGGCAAAGGCGATTCCATCCATGCCTTCGCCTCGACCGCGAGCGGGACGCTCTCGATGGTCGTGCCGCACGGCGAGATCGAGCAGGCCTTCGCCGAGTTCGCCGGCATCGACGTGGCGCGTGGCCTGGGGCTGCTCCTGAAGAAGAATCAGCAGCAGACCGCGCTGCGCTGCGGAATCGCGGACTTCGACGCCCATGACGGCGTGGCGAAGGTGAAGCAGGTCGTCTTCGACACTCAGGTCGTCATCCTGACCGGTCTCGGCGACATCAACCTGCGCAATGAGAGGTTGCACCTGCAGCTCACCGGACAACCCAAGAAGTTCCGCTTCGCGGTGCTGCGCAGCCCGGTCGAGATCCGCGGCACGCTCAGTCACCCCGCGGTCGGGCTCAAGGCGAGCAAGCTGGCGGCGCAAGGCGCGGTCGCGACCGTGTTGGGCGCCATCGGCACTCCGCTCGCCGCCATCGCGGCATTCGTCGATCCGGGACTCAACAAGAGCGCGGACTGTCAGGCGCTGCTCGCCGACGCAAAGGCAATGGGCGCACCCCTGCGCACTGCCACGAGACCGCCTAAAAGAGCGTCCGAACGCTGATATTGACGAGCGGCACCATCGCCCTGCTCAGCGGCGCCGACGCCCCGCTGCCTCGATCTCGTCGAGGCACTCCGCGAGCAGCCCACCCGCCCGCTCGAGCGCCTCGGCGGACAGTCCCGCATATCCTAGGATCAACCCGGGCCGCTGCGGCGGGTTGCGGTAGTAGTGATGAATGGGATAGAGGCCGAGGCTGCGCGCGAGCCCGAGCTCGATGAGACGATCGAGCTGCGGGTATTCGAGGTCCTGCAGCCACGCGACCAGATGCGTGCCCGCGTGGGTTTCCTGCACCGCGATGCGCTCGCCGCAATGGCGCCGGAGCGATTGCAGGAGCGCGGTGCGGCGGTGCTCCAGCTCGGCGAGCATCCGCCGCAGATACTTCTCGAACTGGCGGCTGCGCATGAACGCGGCGAGCGCCGCCTGCTCCACGGTCGGGCTGCCGAGGTCGTCGAACCGCTTCACCCGGCAGAGGTCCTCGCGAATGCCCGGCGGACAGACGATGAACCCGAGGCGCAGCGCCGGGAAGAGCGTCTTCGAGAAAGTCCCCACGTAGATCACCCGGCCCGAGAAATCGAGGGAGCGCAGCGCGGCGATCGGCCGCTCGCGGAAATGAAACTCGCTGTTGTAATCGTCTTCGAGGATCCAGCTTCCCTGGCGCGAAGCGATGTCGAGCAGCTCCACGCGCCGCTCGAGACTCATGACCGCCCCGGAGGGAAACTGGTCGGAGGGTGAGACACAGATCAGCCTCGCCTTGTGGCGGGCGAGCTCGGTGGTGACCATCCCGTTCTCATCGGTGCGCACGCTGGCGATGCGGGCCCCGTGCGCGGTCAGCGACTGCATGAGAAAGAGATAATGCGGATCCTCGATTGCAACCATGTCGCCTTCATCGACCACGGCGCGCATCGCGACGGTGATCGCCTGCTGGGTCCCGCCGACGATGAGGACGTCGCTCTCCGAGCACACCACCCCGCGCCGGCGCGCGAGGTACTCAGCGATGGCCACGCGCAGCGGCAGGAAACCCTGGGAGTCCGGATATCGCGGCCCCGAGACGCGCGAAGCGGCCGCGAGCTTGCGGCTCCAGGAGCGCGCCATGTCGGCGCCGAACGGCGGATCGCAATGCAAGTCGTAACGCAGGCTGTCGCGCAGCCGGCCGAGGGTGTTCGGTCCGAGCTTGCGCAGACGCGCGCAGTAGCGCGACTGCGGCGGCACGGCCGCTGGCGGCGAGGTGAAACCCGGCGGCAGCGAGATGTCCGCCACCTGGGTGCCGGAGCGCTCGTGGGAGGTCGTGAGCTGCTCGGCGCGCAGGATCTCGTACGCGGTCATGACCGTGTTGCGCGACAGATCGAGGGCTTGCGCCAGGGCGCGCGTGGCCGGCAGGCGCTCCCCGGGATGGAAGTGACCCTCCACGATCGCTCGTTTCAGGACCCGGGCGAGCTGCTCGTACAGTGCGCCGCGGCCGTCCAGTGGATATTTCGCAAGCAGCATTCTGGCACCATCAATCGAACGAAAACTGGCACTTTCTGGTACCAGCGTGGAGCAGTACCCTAGCATACAGATCGCGCAGAGCGGCGCGAAGTTGACTAGGATGGAGCGACATGCGCACCCGTGCCACGCCAGGCAACATCATCTTCGCTCTCGCGGTCATGGGGCTCGGTGTCATCTCGCTGGCCACCGACCACTTCGCCTCCGTGTGGGAGCCCGTGCCCAAAGGGTTGCCGGCCCGGCACGCACTCGCGTACGCCAACGGCGCGGTGATGCTCCTGTTGGGCGCGGGGCTGCTGCTGCCCCGCGCGCGGGTACGCGCCGCGCTGCTGCTGACCTCCGTTTTCGTCCTCTGGTTCATCTTCCTGCACGTGCCGATCGTGGTGGCGTCGCCCGGCAGCGCCGACGGCTGGTCGGGTTTCGGCGAATGCGGCGCCCTCATCGTGGGCGCGATGTTGGTATTCGCCGGCGCCACGGCGCAGGGCGTTGCTGCCCGCCCTCGATTTCTGACAGGCGACCGTGGTATCAGGCTCGCCAGAGTGGTCTTCGCGCTCGCCGCCTTCCTCATGAGCCTGGGCAATCTGGCGTATCTGCAGGGCAACGCCGATTTTCCGCCGGCCTGGATCCCGCATTGGATCGGCTGGGGCTACCTGGTGGGGCTGGGCTTCATCGCGACCGGTCTGGCGGTGCTCTGCCGGACGCTGCCGCGGCTCGCGACCTACACGGCCGCCTGGATGACGACCCTCCTCACCCTGGGATGCTGGGTGAGCTTCGTCATCGAGGCGCCCGGCGATCGGGTGAACTGGACGGCCCTCATGGTCTCTTCGGCCATCGCGGGAGCCGGATGGCTCCTGGCGGAGACGTATCGGAACGATCTCTGGCTGGCGCTGCCCTGGCGAGCGGCCGGCGGCCAGGCTCCTGCCCCGGCCGGTATCGGGCAATCGGTCACGCCCACTGGCGGCGAATAGGGGGATAATGGCAGCGGGTTGGAACTCGCCATGAAGACCATCATCCTGGTCGCTTGCCTGGCGGCATTGCTGCCCGCGGGTGCGTGGGCAACGCCGCCTGCCACACCCGCCGCGAAAGCCGACCCCTCGGACCTGTTGTTTGCATCCCCTACTCGTCCCGACCGGGCGGGCCGCATCATCGTCCCCGTTTCGATCGACGGCAAAGGGCCGTTCCGTTTCCTGCTCGACACCGGCGCGAACGGCTCGATGATCTCTCCGGCGCTCGTGCGCCAACTCGGACTCACCTCCAAGCATACCAGCGAGGTGCAGGTCCAGGGCACCACGGGCATCGAGCGGCTCCCGTGCGTGACGATCGATGAGCTGAGTATCGGCGCCATCGTCAAACATGACATCAACATGCCCGTCAGCCCGAGCCCCGTCCTGACCGGCCTCGGCGGCATCCTGGGCATGGCGGGTTTCGGACCGGTCCGGGTGCTGGTCGACTTCCACCTCAACCGTGTCGAGGTCGAACGCTCGAGTGAGCGCCTGCTGGAGGGATATCTCGACATCCAAGGGCAGCGCACCGCCGGCGGCCTGCTGATGATTCCCGCCTACGTCGGGGACGTCCCGGTCGAGGCGGTGATCGACACCGGAGCCGAGGAAACGCTGGGCAACGGCGCGCTGCAGGAAGCGCTGCTGCGCGCCGCGCAACACTCTCAGCAAGCCAAGATCTACGGCGTCACCAAGCAGGTCCGGGTCGGTGGCTTCGCGTCCTCACCCGCGATCGCTCTCGGTCCGGTCGTGGTCGAGGGCCTGGGGATCGTGTACTCGGACATTCCCATCTTCAAGATCTGGCATCTCGACTCCCGACCCGCCCTCATCATCGGCATGAACGTGCTCGGCTCCGTCGCCGGTCTGGTGCTCGACTATCCGCGCGCCCGGGTGTACGTGCGGCCGATATCCTCGCAGGGACCCTCGGTCGATGTCGTCAGCGAGATGTCCTACATCAAGCACAACGACGACTGATCAGCTCACGCTCCCTGCCCAGCCTCACCTTGGGGTGCTCCCGCGACCGGGGCGCTGGAACCCTCCCCCTTGCCCGTGCATTCACAGCGCAGAGCCATAACCACGGGAGCTCGATATGCCGTTCAGTACTCGCCGCTTGTGGATTCCGATCTCGGCCGCCGTCGCGGCCGCGGGCCTTGCAACCGCCGTCCCGGCGTTCGCGGACCAACATGACAGTACGAGCTCGACGTCAGCCGAGAGCAGTGCCGCTCGCTCCGCTCAGGATCGCGTGAGCGATGCGGTGAGTCTCGTCCGGCAGATGCAGCAGGATCCGGGCTTGGCGGCCGTTTTGGAGCGCGCCAAGGGCATCTTCATCATTCCACACTATGGCAAAGGCGGCTTCATCGTTGGCGGCGAGGGCGGCGGCGGTGTGGTGCTCGCCCGCAATGGCGGTGAATGGAGCTCCCCCGCCTTCTACAACCTGGGCGGCGCCAGCATCGGCGCGCAGGCGGGCGGGGAAGGCGGCGCGATCGCGATGATCCTGATGTCGCAGAAGGCCGTGGACCGGTTCGCCAATTCCAGCCAGGACTGGTCGCTGAACGGCAACGCCGGACTCACCGTCGTGACGTGGTCTGGCAAGGGACAGGCCAACACCGGCCGCGGCGATGTGATCCTGTGGACCAATACACAGGGGCTCTACGGCGGCCTGACGGGCAGCCTGACGCACATCGGACCGGATACGAAGCTCGACCGCGCCTACTATCAGCGGCCGGTGACATCGAGCGCCATTCTGGCCGGCGAGGTCCGCAGTCGCAACGCCGACCCGCTGCGCGAGGCGCTCGCCTCACGCATGGCTTCCCGGTAGCGCGCCTGGGCGACTCAGCCGAGCCCGCGCAGCGCCCTGAAGGCGAGGTCGGCGGCGCGTCCATACACCGCCGCCTGCCACGCGGGGCTCTCGGAGAAGAACGCCGCGCGCATCTGCTGTTGGATCTGCGCCCGGACGGCGGGATCGTTGCCGCCCCGGGCGTGGACCCAATGATCCGCGCGCAACGTCGTCAACACTTCCATCGTCGGCCGGGTGCCGAATTCCAGCCCGATGAAGGTGAGCTCCAGGTCCGGCCGCACGCGCTCGATACCGCGCGCCATCGTCCCCACCAACCGCGCGGATACCGACTCTCCCGCCACGAGATCCTTCACGTCCGCGCCGTACCAACGCAGCGCCCGCTCGCGATCCTCAGGGCGGCTGCGATCGAGGATGGGCTCCCCGTAGCCCGCCGGTCCCAGCCCCGTGTGCAGGTCGAGGACGCCGAGCCGTTGCACCGTGCGCGGCAACATCTCCGTCAGGACCCGCGCGAGCGTCAGGGCTGACCACGTCGCGCGCGCTCCTCCATAGAACAAACCCGTGGGGCGGGTGTACTGGCCGCCCGAGACGGCAGCCTGCAGAGCCGGCAGCCCGTGAGTCTGACCGAAGGACTGGAGCGCCGCGTCTGCCGCGCGCCTGGCCGCACCCTCCCAATCCGCCGGGATGAGCCAGTCATGGAGCGCCTCGTAGGCCGCCGACGGCGGCAGGGGCTTGGAAAAGTCGATGAAATTGCGATTGAGGTCGACGCCGTCCTCATTGACGCGCCGCAGCCATGCGAAACCGTGTGGATTCAGCGCGTGCAGCAGCAGGAGACACACCGACGGCGGCAGTGCCTCGTGCAGCCGGTCCTCGAGGAGACCCACCTGGCAGCCCGAGCCCGCGAAGCCCTCGATGCCGTGGGTACCGGAAATCACGAGCAGCGCGCTCCGTGCCGCGGAATCGCCGAGCCGCGTCACGTCGATGGCGAGCGCCTCGCCCGCAGGACCGGTGTGACGCGGGAGCTCATAGCTCGCGAGCGCGCCGCCCGTGCGGCCCGCGGCCGCGAGGAAGCGCTGGCGCGCCGATGCGTAGTCGGGACTGAAATACTCGGCGATGGGCATGGATGGCACCCCGGCGGCGGCGTGGGCCCCGGCATCCTGCCACAGCCCCCGTGGCCCAGCCATCAATTCACTTGCGCGCAGGGCGCAGGCCGCTACCATTCCCCGCTCGCCGCAACGGCTCCGCCGCCCGCGCCGGCCACTCGAAGAGGAAAGCATTCCGATTGCGCGCATCGTCATCCCACCCGTCCGCAAGCGCCGAGGCATCGCCTCTCCCGCCTTCCGCCTGGTGGGTGCGGCTGCCGTCGCATCTGCCCTTTCCGGTGCTGTATGCGTTCTCCGGTTTTCTCGGATGGCTGGCCTTCCGCGTCTTTCCGTATCGCGACAAAGTTGTCCGCGAGAACCTTTCGCGGGCCTTTCCGGAGCTTGACCAGGCGGGGATGCGCCAGGTTCGGCGGGGCTACTACGCCGGCTTCGCCGACATGCTGGTCGAGGTGATCAAGTCCGCCACCTTGCCGGCCGAGGAGATCCGCAGGCGCGTGCGCATCGTCGGTGTCGAGCAGCCGCAGGCCCTGCTCGCGCAGGGACAGTCGGTGTTGCTCGCCGCCGCGCACCAATGCAACTGGGAATGGATGCTCCTCGCCCTGTCGCTCGAGCTCGGCTTTCCGCTCGATGCCGCCTACAAGCCGCTGGTCGACAGTTGGGCGGAACGTGAGATGAAGAAGGTGCGCAGCCGTTTCGGCAGCCGCCTGATACCCGCCAAGGAGCTGCTCCCCGACATCATCAAGCGCGGCCGCACGGTGCGCGCCATCGCCATGGTCGCCGACCAGGAGCCGACCACCAGCGAGCACAAGCACTGGACCCGGTTTCTCAACCGCGACACCGCCTTCTACATGGGGCCGGAGGAGATCGCCCGCGTCACGCGCTACCCCGTGTTCTTCATCGGCATGAAGCGCACCGCGCGCGGATACTACGAGATGAGCTTCGTGCCGCTCTCACAGCCAGGGGAATCCCTGAAGACGGGTGATCTGACCGAGCGCTACGCGCGGCGGGTCGAGGAGCAGATCCGCGACGCGCCGCCCGACTGGCCTTGGTCGCACAAGCGCTGGAAGCTCAGGAAGCCGCTCTATCAGGCCCGAGGCTCACGACGCTGACGCGGGTGGGCTGTCCGCTTCCGCCGGGCCCGCGTGGCGCAGCTCCCGCGGCAGCGCGAAAGTGACCCGCTCCTCGCGCCCGGCGACTTCGCGCGGCACCTGAGCGCCCCAGGAGCGAAGCTGCTCGAGGACGCGCCGCACGAGAATCTCCGGCGCCGAGGCGCCCGCGGTGACACCGATGGAGCTCTTGCCCTCGAACCACTCACGCTTCAGATCCTCCGGACCGTCGACCAGGTAGCCCGGAATACCGGCGCGGTCCGCCAGCTCCCGCAGGCGGTTGGAGTTGGAGCTCGACCGCGAGCCCACCACCACCAGCAGGTCGCATTCCGCGAGCAGCTTCTTCACGGCATCCTGCCGGTTCTGGGTGGCGTAGCAGATGTCCTCCTTGCGCGGTGTCGCGAGCAGCGGAAACCGCTGGCGCAATGCCCCGACGATCTCCGTGGTGTCATCGACGGAGAGCGTGGTCTGGGTCACGAACGCGAGGTTCGCCGGGTCACGAACCTCCAGGCCGCGGACATCCGCCTCGGTGCCGACGAGGTACATGCGGCCGCCGAAGGAGGTGTCGAATCGTCCCATCGTGCCTTCGACCTCGGGATGCCCGGCGTGACCGATGAGGATCACCTCGCGGCCCTCGCGCGCGTATCGCTGCACCTCCATGTGGACCTTGGTCACGAGGGGGCACGTCGCATCGAACACGGTGAGCCCGCGCTCCTTTGCCTCATCCTCTACGGCGTGCGATACGCCGTGCGCGGAAAAGATCACGGTGGCGCCGGAAGGCACCTCCTTCAGCTCCTCGACGAATACCGCGCCTAAGTCACGCAGCCGGTCGACGACGTGGCGGTTGTGAACCACCTCGTGACGCACATAGATGGGAGCGCCGAAGAGCGCGATGGCTCGCTCCACGATGTCGATCGCGCGGTCGACTCCGGCGCAGAAGCCGCGGGGATTGGCGAGAAGTACCTGCATCAGACGTTCTCCTTCGAGCCGCGGGTCTCCAGCAACGCATCGACGGCCAACAGCACCGCGCCCACCGTGATGGCCGAGTCCGCGACATTGAACGCGAACGGGAAAAACACACTGTGCCAGTGGGCGAGGGCGAAGTCGACCACGTGCCCGATGCGCACCCGGTCGATGAGATTGCCAATCGCCCCGCCCATGATCAGGGTGAGGCTGAGGCAGAGCAGCCGCTGCCGCCGCCCGCTGAGACGCCTGAGCCAGATCAGTATCCCGGCGACCACCACCACCGCGAGGCCCGCGAACAGCCACTGCTGCCAGCCGGACTCGCCCGCGAGGAAGCTGAACGCAGCGCCCTTATTGTAGGTGAGCGTGAGCTCGAGGACCGGAAGAACGCGCAGGATACCGTGGAAGGTGAGGTGCTGCACGACCCAGGCCTTCACGAGCTGATCGAGCGCGATCACCACGAGCGTCACCGGCAGCCACAGCCACCCGCTCGGATCGCGAACGACACTGCCTTGCCGGACCCTGGCGGTCAATTGAGTCTCCTGCTCGTCGGCCGCGTTCATACGAACCGCCGGTCCTCGCCCGGCCCGTCCACGTTGGTGACGCATCGGCCGCAGATCTCGGGATGCTTCGGGTTCGACCCGACATCCGGACGGCGCTGCCAGCAGCGGATGCACTTCGGGTCGGACGTCGGCTTCACCGCAATCCAGACACCGCCGCGGCCGGTATTGGCGGCGGGAGCCGCACCCGCGGGCGGTGCGTCCTCCACGCGGTGGACACGGGCATGAGAAGTGATGAAGAAGAACCGCAGCTCCTCGCCCAGAGCATTGAAGCGCGCGTACTCGTCGGCGACGCAGTACACATCGACCTCGGCATCGAGCGGCGCGCCGATGGCGCCGCCATCGCGCAGCTTCTCGAGCTCGCGGGTCACATCGCCGCGAAGCTGCAGCAGTGCGGGCCAATCGACATCCGTGTCGGCTACCGCCGGAACCGGATGCCAGGTCTCGAGGAACACCGACTCCGAGCGCTCGCCGGGCAGGTACTGCCAGATCTCCTCTGCCGTGAAGGAGAGGATCGGCGCGAGCCAGCGCACCATGCACTCCGCGATGTGGTGCATCACGGTCTGCGCGGAGCGGCGCGCGCGCCCCGCCGCCGGCGTGGTGTACATGCGGTCCTTGAGCACATCGAGGTAGAAGCCACCCAGGTCCACGCTGCAGAAGTTGTGCACCTTCTGGTAGATCAGGTGGAAGGCGTAGCGGCGGTAGGCTTCGACGATCTCCGTCTGCAGGGCGGCGGTGCGCGCCAGCGCCCAACGATCGAGCGCGAGCAGCTCGCCGGCCGGCACCGCGTCGCGCTTCGGATCGAAGCCGTGCAGGTTGCCGAGCAGGTAGCGCACGGTATTGCGCATGCGCCGATAGGAATCCGCCATGCGCTTGAGGATCTCATCCGAGACGCTCATCTCATTCGCGTAGTCGGTGGCGGAGACCCAGAGGCGCAGCACGTCGGCGCCCAAGGTGCTCATGACCTTCTGCGGCGCGACCACGTTGCCGAGCGATTTCGACTGCTTGCGACCCTTCTCATCGACCGTGAAGCCGTGTGTCAGGACGCCACGATAGGGAGCGCGCTCGTAGAGCGCCTCGGACATCAGAAGCGCGCTGTGGAACCAGCCGCGATGCTGATCGGACCCTTCGAGGTAAAGATCCACGGGCGCGGCGATCTCCGGCCGCTCCGCCCCGACACACTCGAAGGAGAGGCCCGAGTCGGCCCAGACATCCATGACATCCTTGACCTTCTCGTACTGCGCAGCCTGCGCGCCGAGAAGCTCCGCTGGATCGAGCGCGAACCAGGCTTCGATGCCGTCGCGCTCGACGCGCGCGGCCACCTGCTCGATGAGCTCCTGGGTGCGCGGATGCAGCTCACCGGTCTGCGCGTGCACGAAAAGCGGAATGGGCACGCCCCAGGTGCGCTGGCGTGAGATGCACCAGTCCGGCCGGCTCTCGATCATGCCGGTGATGCGCTGCTCACCCCACTCCGGCGTCCACTGCACCTTCCGGATGTCGCGCAAGGCGTGCGCTCGCAGCCCTTCGCGGTCCATGCTGATGAACCACTGCGGCGTGGCGCGGAAGATGACCGGCGTCTTGTGCCGCCAGCAGTGCGGATAGCTGTGCACGAACGGCTCGTG
>Ga0134126_10002591_pt1 | contig 22769 bp, 16 predicted proteins | sample KB31752_FD_96881 | JGI IMG/M metagenome (GOLD analysis project Ga0134126, IMG submission 96881) | Terrestrial soil microbial communities with excess Nitrogen fertilizer from Kellogg Biological Station, Michigan, USA - KB3-175-2 | ecosystem: Environmental > Terrestrial > Soil > Unclassified ... | reverse complement strand
CTTGTAAACACCGCCACCATAGCGTTGCCGACCAAGGATAATTGCATGACGCGTAGCAAAGGGGTGCTGCTGATTCTCGCCTGTCTGGGTGCGGGCGGCGTTCACGCGGAAAACCTGATGGACGCCTATCGGCAGGCGCGTCAGTCCGATCCGGTACTGCAGCAGGCCGAGGCGCAACGTCGCGCGATTTCCGAAAATGTGAATCAGGCGCGCGCGGTGTTGCTGCCGCAGATCAACGCCTCGGGAAGTTTCTCCGACGAACACGGCACCAGCACCAGCAACCAGCCAGTCGACAACGGCAGCGGTTTCCAGGTATTCACCACCCGCAGCAGCAGTTCCAGTACGCACAGCTTCGACAAGAGCGCGACACTCGACCAGACACTGTTCGATTTCGGCAAATTCGCCAGCCTGCGCGCCAGCCACGCGCAGGCCGCCAGCGGCAACGCGCAATACCAGGCCGCCGAGCAGGATTTGATCCTGCGCACCGCCACCGCCTATTTCAACGTGCTGACCGCGGAAGACGAATTGCGGTTCGCGCAGGCCAACGAACAGGCGCTGGCCAAGCAACTTGATCAGGCGCAGCAGCGCTTCAACGTCGGTTTGTCCGCGATCACCGACGTGGATGCCGCCAAGGCCCAGCATGATGCCGCCGCGGCCAGCGTGATCCAGGCGCAGAACGTGGTGTTCGACAATCGCGAGGCGCTGAGCCAGATCACGGGGCAACCGGTCGGCACGCTCAACACGCTGATCGACAACCTGCCCCTGAACAAGCCGCAGCCGGATGCGATCGACGCCTGGGTGGATTTGGCCTTGCGCAGCAATCCTTCCCTGCAGGCGCAGCGCGATCAGGTCGATGCGTTCAACCACGACATCACGGTGGCACGCGCCGGCCATTTGCCGACCTTGAATGCGCAAGTGAGCTACACCAACTCGCCCTCCTGGGGCGACCAGAGCGGCGGCGGGTTACCCGGCAGCGCGCATTTCGACAGCGGCCGCCACGACACCATCGTCGGACTGGTGCTGCAGGTGCCGATCTTCTCCGGCGGCCTCACCCAGTCGCGGGTGCGTCAGGCCGTGGCCCAGCGCGATGAGCAGAGCGACATCTTCGAGCAGGATCGCCGCAATGTCGTGCGCAACACGCGCAGCGCGTTCAACGCCATCGAGGCCGGCATCAGCGAAGTCGAAGCGCAGCGGCAGGCGGTGATCTCGGCGCAGAAGGCACTGGAAGCCACGCAAGCCGGCTTCGAAGTGGGCACCCGCACTATCGTGGATGTTCTGATCAGCCAGCAGAACCTGTTCCAGGCCCAGAGCAACTACACGCAAGCGCGTCACGCCTTCGTGGTCAATCAGCTCACGCTGAAGGATTCCGCCGGCACACTGGATGTCAAGGATCTGGAAACGGTTAACGCGTTGCTTCAATGAGCGGCGCACCGCAACCCGGAGAGCGTAACAACTCATCATTCCGGGGCTGCCGCAAGCAGAACCCGGAATCCATTTTGATCTTGTTCTCCAACGAGAAGCAAAATGGATTCCGGCTTTCGCCGGCATGACGATTCCCCTCACGTCCCGCTGGATTCCGTATTCCGGATCCTCTCTTCCGAATCCCGCTCCGTTCGCCGGCGCGCGAAGATGCGCTCGATCAGGATCATCGTGCGGCGCACCGCACCGCGCTCGCGCGCGAACACCATGCGCGCGCAGGCGCCCATGTGGCGCCGCAACGGGGCATCACGCAGCAGTTCCAGCACGGCGGGTCCGAGTTCGCCGGGCGACTCGACGCGGCGCGCACCGCCGGCGTCGATCAAGCTGCGCGTGATCTCCTCGAAGTTGAAGGTATACGGCCCGACCAGTACCGGCCGCGCCAGTGACGCCGGCTCCAGCACGTTATGTCCGCCGATCGGCACCAGACTGCCGGCGACAAAGGCGATATCGGCGGCTGCGTAATGGCGCATCATTGCGCCCATGGTGTCGATCACGAAGCTCTGGCAATTCAGCCCCGGTCTTTCCGCACCATTGTGGGTGCATACGCTGAAGCCAAGATTGCGCGCGGATTGTTCGACCGTGCGGAAGCGCTCCGGGTGCCTGGGCGCGATCAGCAACAGCGCATCGGGAAGCCGGCGCAACACATCCAGATGCGCCTCCAGCACGGCCAATTCCTCTCCCTCGTGGGTGCTTGCGGCGAACCAGACCGGCCGCTGCTCGCCCCATTGCCGGCGCAAATCCTCGCCGCGCTCGCGCACGCCCTGCGGCAGCGGCATGTCGAATTTCAGGTTGCCGGCGATGCTGACCCGCGCCGGATCCGCGCCGAGCGTGCGATAGCGGCGAGCATCCGCATGCGATTGCGCGGCCACATGGTCCACATTGCGCAGCGCCTGCGCGACCAACCGATGCACCGGCGCGTAGGCACGCAGAGAGCGTTCCGACAGCCGCGCGTTGGCGATCACCAGCGGAATACGCCGTTCACCGCAGATATGGAACAGGTTCGGCCAGATCTCGGTTTCCATCACCACCGCGAGACTCGGCCGGATGCGGTCGAAGAAACGCCGCACCGCGCGCGGCAGATCGTAAGGCAGGTAGACATGGAAGACCTCATCGCCCAGTTGCGCGCGCACCCGCTCGGAACCGGTCGGCGTCACCGTGGTCACCACCATCGGCATTTGCGGATAGCGGCGGCGCAGCGCGCGGATCAGCGGCAACGCGGCGTTGACTTCGCCAACCGAAACCGCGTGCACCCAGATGCTGTCGCGCAAGCCGGGATCGGGGAAAAAGCCGAAGCGCTCGCGCCAGCGCGAGAAATAGCCGCGATAGCGGAAGCCGCGCGCGAACAAGCGCCACACGATGACCGGCGTGGCGAGATAGATCGCGATGGTGTAGAGAAATCGCAGCACGTCGGTTCTCAGCGCATGATGTGGCCCGGGCTTCCCGAGCACAGACCCGAAGGCTCCAAGTCCGAGGACATCCAACGCCCCGACTCGATTGCCTGCGGGTCTGCGCCCGGCGCGAACGGTCAGAATAACCGCCGATTGCAGCGCGGCCGCGCGAGTATAACGATCGCGATTGCTATCATCGCGCGCTCATGCACAAGCCCCGGTTCCGCGCCTCGCTTTTGATGCCCCGCCATTGGCCCGCCTGGCTGGGTGCGGGCATGTTGCGGCTGCTGGTGTTGCTGCCTTACGGCACGATCATGCATCTGGGCGCTCTGTTCGGCGCCGCAGTGGCGCCGTTGCTGCGCGAACGCCGACGCGTGGTCGCGCGCAATCTGGCGGTGTGTTTCCCCGAACTGGAAGAGTCCGCGCGAATGCGACTGCAAACGGCGGTCATGCGCGACATGGGCATGATGCTGGGTGAATTCGCGCTGGGCTGGATGGCCCCGGACCGCAAGTTGGCAAGGTTGCCGGTGCGTACCGAAGGGCTCGCGCATCTGCAGGCCTTGCGTGAACAAGGTCGCGGGGCACTGCTGGTCGGCGGTCATTTCTCGCATCTGGAGTTGTGCGCGCGGCTGATCTCGCGGCAGGTTTGCATCGCCGGTATGTACCGACGCATGGATTCGGATGTATTTGAGTGGATCGTGCTGCGCGCGCGGCTGGGCTATGCCGACGCCATGTTCGACAAGGACGAGTTGCGAGCGTGCGTGAAGTACCTGAAGCGCGGCGGCAGTGTGTGGTATGCACCAGATCAGGACATGCGCGGCAAGGACAGCGTGTTCGCGCCGTTTTTCGGCATCGCGGCCTCGACCATCACCGCGACGCATCATCTGGCACGGTTGTCCGGTGCCGCGGTGATTCCCTTCTTCCATCGGCGCGAGCCGAATGGCGGTTACACGCTGCGGCTGGAGGCGCCGCTTGAGGGTTTTCCGACTGCGGATATCGTCGCCGATACCGCACGCATCAACATGCTGATCGAGCGCATGGCGCGGGAGGCGCCGGAGCAATACCTGTGGGCGCACAAGCGGTTCAAGACCAGGCCGGCGGGGATGCCACCGGTTTATTGAAGCGGAAATGGAAAGTGGAAACAGGAACTCACCGTTGCTGCCCGCCTCTTCTCCGCGCCTCATGCAATTTCGCATACTTCAAAAAAACATAAAATGCGCCGATCGCGCTGGCGATGAAGCCCGCCCAGCCGGACAGAAAATAGCGCTTGAACAGATACTGGCGGAGAAAAAAGATCGGCGGATACAGCACCATCATCGCGCCGCTGAAGCGTTGCCCGCGCGCGAGTTTGTCGGCGACCATGCCCGATGAATAGCGATTGACCTTGCCCACCCGCGCGGCGATGTCGCCGTCGCCATCGTTGACAAAATCCGCGGTCCACAGGGTTTTCACCGCGCCATCGACTTCGACCGCGGCGTGTACCGGCACCGCGTTCATGCGTGCGCGACGACGATCGAACAAACGCAGATGACCATTGCGGTGACTGAAGCGCGACTGCACGCTCCAGAACATCCGCTCGCGGCGGGGCAGGCGAAATCCGGCTACGCGCGGGTTCTGCAAGGCACGCTCGATCACCGCGCGCGTGCCGGGTGACAGCACTTCGTCGGCGTCGAGATTCAGGATCCAGTCGTGCGCCGCCATGTCGATCGCGCGCTGCTTCTGCGGGCCGTAGTCATCGAAAGGATGCACTTCGACGCGCGCGCCGAAGCGTTTGGCAATCTCCACCGTGGCATCCCCGGAGCCCGAATCCAGCACCACGATCTCGTCGGCGAAATCCGCCGCCGCCAGGCAGCGCTCCAGCGTGTCCGCATTGTTGAAGGTGATGATCACCAGCGAGAACTTTTCACGAGGCATCGGAGGTTGAAACTCTTCTGAAAAGTCCGGCATGGCGACTGGTCTTTGCCGTGTCGTCAGGGGTGACGACTGAAAACAAACTCGCGCACCACAGGCTCAGAAGCCACCAGAAAAGCAATCCCCACCAAGCGGAATAAAATGCCAGATGCGTATTGATCGGGAATACCATCACCAACAGCGCGACGCTCACCGGCCACGCGCGAAATCGCGCAGGTGCACCGACGCTTCGCCAGGCGCGCACCGCCAGCACCACTCCGATCAGCCACAAGAACACTCCGATCGCGCCGGTGTCATCCAGTACCTCGAGCACGATCTGATGCGGATGACAGGCGCCCTGGCCCGCACCGCAGGCCTCGACGTCCAGGAACCGATCACCGGGACGCGCATACGCGGGATACGCATACCGGAATCCGCGCACACCGACACCGTTGACAGGGTGCGCCGCCGCCATCTTCAGTGCGGTGCGCCAGATGTCGAGCCGTCCGCTGAAAGCGGTATCCAGCGCTTGCGGGGAATCGTCGAATGCCAGCAGCGTGCGCTGCACGCGCTGATCGAAACGCGACGAAGTTTTCCAGGCAATCCCGGCAGCGAGCGCGGCGACCAAGCACGCACCCACGATCCACCCAAGGAACCGCGCGGGTGATTGCGTCTCCCGCCACAAGCACGCGATCACCACCAGTGCATACATCAGCCACGCCGCGCGTTCACCGGCCAGCAGGATCGGTCCGAGCAGCAGCAACAAGGCGACGAGCAACCCCGTGCGACCGCAACATTGGCGCGCACTCCACGCCACGAACGGTGACAGCACCGCCAGCACCAACCCGAGCTTGAGATCACCCGCGCCAAAAATGCCCGAAATGCGCTGCGCCTCGGCGTGCCCGCCCACGCTGTAGCCGGTCAGAATCTGCATCCATGCATCCAGTGTCCACAGCGCGACCAGCGCGCCGATGCCAAGATACAAGGCACGCGCGCGCGATTCGCGACGCACGGCGAAGCACACGTAAAACCCGAACGGCGCAAAGCGAATCAGTGCGGCAACCGTACCCCAGCTTTTGCCCGGGTTCACCGCATCCCACGCGGAAATGAGTGCAGCGGCGAAATAGCAGAGCCAGCAGGCGAGCAGCAGTCCCGCGCCGGGATGCTCTCTCCAGGCACGCGGGGCGCGAACGAAAAACAGCACGGCGCCCAGAATGCAGATCAACACCGCGACTTCACTTGCCCTGCCGAACGGCAGCAGAAAAATCACGGCAAAGATCGGCAGCAGCGGCGACAACGCGATCGCGTGCAATCGGGCTCGCAGGGATGGTGTCATCGACACAACGCATCAGGACGATGCGCGATTGTACGTGAGAGCCGCGCTCAGGCCCCGACCAGTTCGCCGTACAATTCCAAGGTTGCGGCCTGCATATCTGTCAGGCGGTAACTCTGCAACGGCGCGATGGGTGGCGCGCGGCGCAGCAGTTCGGCGGCGCGTTCGATCAGCTTTTCCATATCGCCGACCGGCACGCGCCCGGCCGGGTAAAGCTCAGCCAGCAGTTCGCCGACGCCGCCGTGCGCATAACCGAGCACCGGGCGACAAAGCGACAGTGCCTCGACCACGGTGCGGCCGAAACTTTCCGGCTTGTTCGACAGTTGCAGGACCAGCGCCGATGCGGCGAACACGTCGCGCACGTCCGCGCGCGGCGGCGTGAACACCACCGCGTCGTATACGCCGCGATCCCGCGCCAGCGCGTGCAATTCCGCGAGATAAGCCTCGCGACCCTTCTCGACCGCGCCAAGCAACAGCAGCCGCGCCTCCACCCCGCGTGAACGCAGGCCCGCCAGCAGCGTGATTGCATCGGCATGTCCCTTCAGGCGTGTGCCGCGGCCGGGCAGCGTCAGCAGCGGCGCACCACCCAATTGCGGGAACTCGCCGAAGAAACGCTGCCGCCATGCGTCATCGGGACGAAAGCCGTAGGGGAATTCATCCGGGTCGATGCCGCGCGGAATAACCTTCAGCCGCGCCGGGTCGGTACCCGGGTAATGACTCAGCACGAAATCGCGCACACTCTGCGACACCACGATCACGCGTTCGCCGCGAGTCATGATGCGGCTGTAGCTGCCGGGTGAATTCAAGCCCTGCACGGTGGTAACGAAATGCGGGCGCGGATGCATGCCGCGCAATGCCAGCCAGCCCATCCAGGCCGGCAGCCGTGAACGCGCGTGCACGATGTCGGGACGGATTTCTTCCATCAATCGGCGCAACGGGCGGACATGCCGCAGCGTGCGCAGCGACTTCTTCGCCAGATCCAGCGGCACGTGTTCGCTGCCTTCGGCCTGCAGTCGCGAGACCAGCCGACCACCAGCGGAAATCACCACCGAGCGATGTCCGGCCGCCACCAGCGCGCGTGCGATCTCAAGCGTGGAACGCTCGGCGCCCCCGTTTTCCAGTGCCGGCAGCAACTGGAGCACGGTCAATCGGCGATTGGCATGATGCTCGGGCATCGTCCTGGACGCTGTGGCTTCTGGCACCTGATACATGCCAAAGGCTTCTAGCAAGAAACAAGCCTTGCGTATCCCTGCGCAAAGGGCAGCCACCGTAACTGCACTCCAAGCAGAGCGGCGGAGGCGCGGTGAAAAGCTACTTCAATACGAAAACAGCACCGCAATAGGGGCACTGCGACTCGCCGCCGTCTTCCTCGATCGGCAGGTACACGCGCGGGTGCGAATTCCACAGCGCCATTTCCGGCAGCGGGCACGACAGCGGCAATTGCGCGCGCGTTACCTCGTAGCGGCTTTGCGCGTTGGCGGGCTGCGCGGAAACAGGCTGGCTGCTCATGGAAAATTCCCGAAGAAGATGGCTCCATTCTAGCGCAGCGGAAAAATTCTTCGGCCATTACCGTGCGGCCTTTTCCAGTGGCGCGATCCTGGCAGCGAATGCTTGCGCTTCGATCGCCTCGGCGCTGATGCGTACCTGCAAAGCATCGCCGACCATCGGCACGCCGCCGCCGACGCCAAATGCACTGCGGTCGAAAGATGTGCTCGCGGCAAAACCCAACGCCGGCGCGTTGATCATCGGATACACGCCGGACTTGTTCAGGGTGACGTCGAGCGTCACCGGTTGCGTCACCCCGTGCACATCCAGATCGCCGACGACTTTCAACGAGTTCTTTCCGAGCACGGTCACCTTGGAACTCACGAAAGTGATGACCGGGTATTTCGACGTATCGAGAAAATCGGCTTTCTGCAGCGCCCGATCCAGTGCCGGCACATGGGTGTCGAGACTCTTCGCCGAAATGCTGACCTGTACCGAAGACCTCGCCGGATCCGCGGCATCGTAAACGAGAGTGCCCGTCACCTGGTCGAACTGGCCCGTCGGATTGGAGAAACCCAGGTGATCCCAGGAAAACAATACCTGGGTGTGGGCCGGATCAAGGGTGTAGGTGACCGGCGCGGCCGCAGCCGCGAAGCCTGCGGTCAACAGCGCGAGCGCCAAAATGGAACGTACGAGTTTCATGCTTTCCCTCGGCTTGTGACGAAATGGCTGCGTGGCGTATCGGCGATAGATGCCCATGACCGGCGCAAACTATGCGATAACGCGGCATTGACCATACGACGTTCGACACCACGGCGAATCGACATGCTTGATGCCTGGATCATTACCGATGGCGCCGCCGGCAACGAGCGTCAGGCGCTGGCCCTGGCGCAGGCGCTGGATACGCGCGCGCGCGTATTGCGATTGCCGCTGCGCGCACCGTGGTCATGGTTGGCACCGCGCCAACTGCCCGGCGGGCGACTGGCGCTGTCGGCGCGCGATCGCGCGCAATTCGCGCCGCCCTGGCCACGACTCGCGATCGGGTGCGGGCGACACTCCGCGCTTCTGACGCGCCTGCTGCGCGAGCTGTGCGACGGCGACTGTTTCAGCGTGCAGATTCTCGACCCGCGCGTGGACACGCGGCACTGGGACGCCGTGATCGCGCCACGCCACGACGGGCTGCATGGCGACAACGTGATCACCACGATCGGTTCACTGAATCCGATCGACGACGGCTGGCTCGCCGCCGGCCGCAACGCATTCCCCGAGTTCGCGCGACTGCCGCAACCGCGCACCGCATTGCTGCTCGGCGGTCCGCGCGGCGGGATCGCCTTCGATGATGGTTACGCGCGTGCGCTGGCTGCGGGTCTTGCGCACATGCAACGCGAAGGTGGCAGCGTGCTGGCGAGCATATCGCGGCGCACACCCGCGACGTTCGCGCAGTTCCTGCGCGACGACCTCTCGCGATACCCGGGATTTTTCTGGCGCAATGATGCCGACGGCATGAACCCGTACCCCGGACTGCTCGGTTGGGCCGATCGCATCGTGGTAACGCCGGATTCGGTCAACATGCTTTCCGAAGCAGCGGCGACGGGCGTGCCGGTGCACACGCTGGTGAGCGCGCGGTTGCCTGACAAGCTCGCGCGCTTCCACGCGGCCTTGCGCGAGCGAGGTTTGCTGCATGACCTGGGCGTTGAAGCCGCGCCCGCCGCGACACCGTTGCGCGAAACCGCGAAAGTCGCGGTGTCGGTGCGCGCACGGATGACCTCGAGCCGATAGCAGCGTGCTCGCCCCCGCTCGCGTTTTTCTTCGCCGAACGCCGTGCTTGTGAAGCACAGCAGCCATCGGCGGGCTAGGTGAAAGCAAAGCCCGCCGTGCGCGCGATCTGCAGCACTCCCCTGCTGACCTCCATTAATTCCGGATCACGCGCCACCATGCGTGGCTGCGCATCCAGCGTGCAGGCCAGCGCGCGCGCGAGCAGCGCGGCGTGCGCTTCACGCAAACCTTGTGCATCGGCTTCGGATAACAGGCCCGCCGCCAAGCATGCCGCGATCAGGCCCGGGGTATCGGTGCGCATGGCGAGCGCGGCATGCTGCCGTGCATGCCGCAACACCAGTCCCTGCAGCAGAAATTCGATGTCCAGCAGACCACCCGTGCCTTGCTTGAGATCGAACTTGCGCGAGTCCGATCGATCGCGCTCGGCGCGCCATTGCGCGCGCATTTTCAATACGTCCGTGATGATCTGCGCCGGCTCCCGCGCGCAGGCCAGCAAGGCCGCACGCTCATTCTCGAACGATGCACGCAAATCCGCGTCGCCGGCGATCGCGCGTGCGCGCACCAGCGCCTGGTGTTCCCAGGTCCAGGCGCGCTCGCGTTGGTACGCAACGAACGCCGGCAGGCTCGCCACCAGCAAGCCCTTGCTCCCGTCCGGACGCAAGCGCGTATCGATGTCATACAAACGTCCCGCGCGCGTGGGCGTGGATAACCAATGCACCACGCGCTGCGCCAGGCGCGCGTACCAGCGCGCGCCTTCCAGCGGCCGCGCGCCATCGCTCAATTGCGCACCGCGCCGTGGGTCGTAGACGAAAACCAGATCGAGATCGGAAGCAAAGCCCAGCTCCGCACCGCCCAGGCTGCCGTAGCCGAGCACCGCGAAACCGGCGCTTTCACCGGGCAGGCTTCCATGCTGTGCGATCAATTCACGCCGCGCCAATTGCAACACCGCGTCGACCACCACCGCCGCGGCTTGCGCAAGGCGTCGCGCGGTCAGCACCGCGTCGGCGTGATCGTCGCGCAGCGCCAGACCCGCGCGCAACGCGAAGCTGTCGCGCCATTCGGCAATCGTGTTGAGAGACTCTTCCGGATCCCCCGAATGCGCCGCCAGCAACGCGCTCAATTCGTGTTCGATCGCCTCTTCGTCTCGCGGCAGGTGTTCCAGACGCGGATCGAATACATCGTCCAGCAGCAGCGGTTGCGCGATCACGCGCGCGGCGAGCCACGCCTGTTCCGCACACAGCCGCGCCAGGCGCGTGCGCGCGGCCGGGTGCTCTTCCAGCAAGGCCAGATACGCGGAGCGGCGCGCGATTGCCTGGACCAGTTTGCACAAGCTGGTCAGCGCGGCGGTCGGCGCACGGGTCGCGCGCGCGGCTTCGATCAACAACGGAACCAGGTGCTCCAGGCGCTGCATTGCACGCGCCGACAGTCCGCGCAGGCCGGCGACCTGCGCGAGCGCGGCGGCCGCGTCCGCGCCGGGTGTGAAACCGGCCTGCTCCAGCGCCTGTGCATTCGATGCGTCGAGGCGTGCGGCTTGCCACGCCGTCAGGCTTTCCAAAGACGGAGCGTCGGCTTGTGCATTCGCCCGCGGCAACAGCGTCGCGGCGAACGCATCGATCACCTTGGCGCGATGCGCATCCAAGTGCGCGCGCAGTTGGGGCCAGTCGTCGAACCCCAGCGTCACCGCCAATCGCGAACGGATCAGCGGATCATCCGGCAACATGTGCGTTTGCTGATCGGCGAACATCTGCACACGGTTTTCCAGTCGGCGCAGGAACACGTAACCTTCACGCAGGCATTTCACGCGAGCGGCGGGGAGATAGCCGCGGCTGGCACAGATCTGCAGCGCCGGCAGCAGCCCGGTCACGCGCAGCGCCGGATCGCGCCCGCCGCGGATCAACTGCTGCAACTGCACGATGAACTCGATCTCGCGGATGCCGCCGGGCCCGAGCTTCAGATGATCGGCCAGATCGCGACGCGACACTTCCGCGTCGATCAGCGTTTTCATTTCGCGCAGGCCGGCCAGGGCCGTGTAGTCAAAATAGCGCCGATACACGAACGGCCGCAGCAATTCGAGCAGGCGCTTGCCGCTGGCGATATCGCCAGCGACCGGGCGCGCCTTGATCCAGGCATAACGCTCCCAGTCGCGGCCCTCGCGCTGGTAATACTGCTCCATGGCCGCGAACGATGCGGCCACCGGCCCAGCCTCGCCGAACGGGCGCAGGCGCAGATCGATGCGTGCGGCAATGCCTTCGTCGTCGGCCTCGCCAAGCAGCCGCACGAATTCGCGGGCCACCCGCGCGAAAAACTCGGCGTTGTCCAGCGCGCGCGCCGCACCGTCGGTTTCGCCGGCATCCGGAAAGGCCAGGATCAAGTCCACGTCGGAAGAAAAATTCAGCTCCGCACCGCCGAGCTTGCCCAGCGCCATGACCACCAGCGATTGCGCGACCCCTTCCAGGTTGCGCGGGGTGCCGTAACGCGTGCGCATGCGTGACTCGGCGTGGCGCAGCGCCGCGCCGATCAATGTTTCGTAAAGCGTGGTGGTGCCGCTCAGCGTCCCGGCAAGATCATCCAGCCCGTTGATGTCGCGAAACACCAGCCGCAACGCCTCGGCACGGCGAAACTGGCGCAAGCGGGCGGCGAAATCCTCGCCATCGTTCAACAGGGATGCGGCGCGCGCGGAAGCGGGCGTGGGATCGCGCAACCGTTGCAAACCCGCGGAATCGAGCAGGTGGGGATCGCGGCGCAAACTCTCGTACGCGAAGTCGCTGGCCAGCAACAAACGCCGCAGGCGCTCGGCAACGCCCGCGTCATCGTGCACGCGCACACCGGCCGCGCGACAACGCTCGACCAGTTCGGCATAACGCGTGTCGCTCAGCGCGGTCAACGCGAGCAGGGCCGGCGGCGTTGTGATCGTCATGGCCGGATTATGCCGGCGCAGACACGCCGGCCGGCACAAACAACGCGTTCATCTCGATTCGGTTACATTCCGCGCCCCGCTTCATGCAATGGCGCGGTCGCGCGCAGCGCGACACCTTGCGTTCCGCTCTCTTCCCGGCGAAAGGGCACAGGGTAAGGGCCATGCACATCGAGGTCCGAGTTCACCTTCATTATGGCCAATCCTCGCGCAACCTTAGCCCGCCATCCCGCTGCCGCACGCGCGGCGCTGATTGTGCTGCTGATCATCGTCTTCGCCCTCGCAACGGGCTTGCTGGACGGCGATCCGGGCGTGGCGCCGGGCGCATTGCTGCAGGCGCCGTGGGCGTTGTTCGCCAATGCCCTGCCGGGTCTGCTGCTGGCTGCGGTGTTGCTCGCGATCACGCGTCGCGCGGCGTTGTCGCTGCTGCTGGCATTCGGTACGCAGACACTGCTCTACTGGGTCAACGCGCAGAAGATGGCGAACCTCGCCTCGCCGGTGGTGCCCGCGGATTTCCACATGCTGGGACAACTGCGTCACGGCGGCGCGCATCTGCTGAGTGGCTATGCGCACGCCAGCGGCTGGCTGATCCTCGCCGCCATCGCCGGGGTGATCGCGCTGATCGCGCTGTGGCGTCACGAACCGCCGCTGATCCCGCGCCGGGCGCTACCGCGTTCGGGGCTTGCCGTGTGCGCACTCGCCGCATTGCTGTCGCTGTGCGTGGGCGTACCTGGCTGGCGCGTGATCTACAACCGCGACGCACTGGGTTTCCAGCCATGGTCGGCGCAGGAGACCGCCAAACGCAGCGGCGTGATCAGCATGCTCGCGCTGTATCGGCTGGATTACGCCGGCCAGCATCTGAAGATCGATACCACGGCCGCGCGCGCGTTGCTCGGTGATACGGAATCGGCAGTGCGTGCGCGTCTGGCCATCGGCAATGATGGCGTGCGGCCGGACATCGTGATCGTGCAGAGCGAATCGTTTTTCGATCCGGGCCGCATGCGCGGCTACGCGCCGTATCAATTCATTCCCAATTTCGCGCGGCTGGCTGCACAGGGCGAATCCGGGCCGTTGCACGTGCCGACCTTCGGCGGCGGCACCATCCGCACAGAATTCGAGGTGCTCACCGGCTTGCCTCTGCGCTACTTCCCGCAGGTGCAGTTTCCGTATTTGCAAATCGACGCCAAGGTGATTCCCGGCCTGGCGCGGAGCTTGCGTGCCAATGGTTACACCACGCTTGCGATCCACGACAACAACCGCAGTTTCTGGAATCGTGCAAGCGCCTTGCAGCGGCTGGGCTTCGATCGCTTCATCGCGATCGACGGCTTCCCGAAACATCCGGCGCACGACGGCCATTACGTGGCGGACAGCGTGCTGACGGATGAAATCCTCTCGCAACTGCGCGACAGCGGACCGCCGCAACTGATCTTCGCGATCAGCATGGAAGCACACGGCCCCTATGACGGCGATCCGGGCCCGATCAATCTGGCCGAGCGCGATGCGATCCCGGTACCGGCCGGCGTTACCGGCGTAGCCAGGACGATGCTGCAAACTTATCTGTATCACCTGCGCCATGCCGACGCCCAACTGGGTCGCCTCGCCGATGTGTTGTCGAAGCGCTCCCGCCCCACCCTGCTGATGTTCTATGGCGATCACCTGCCCGCGTTGGGACAGGCGTTCGAGGTGAACGGCTTCAAGGATGGCGGTGACCAATTGGCGCAAACCGGCTCATGGCTGATCGTGGATCCCGCGCACCCCGGTGACGCCGCTCCGCAGTCACTGGCTGCCTGGGCGTTGCCGGGCCAGTTGTTGGCACGTGCCGGCATCCACGATGATGCCTGGTTCGCGCTCACCGACGTGCTGGCGCCCCAATTGTCGGCGCTGACCCGCGCGCCGGACGCGCCGCCCGCGCCGGAAAACGCGCGGCAGATACTGCTCGATCACGGCATGACCAACGTCGCGCAACTGCGGCTCAAGGGCAAGCTCGAAAAACTGCTGCCCGAAGGCGAAGCTGCGGCGGCGATCGCCGCGCGCACCCCGCGTGCGCAAGCAGTCACCGCGCACGCGGATGGAGCGGTGCAGTAGCGCCGCAGCATTCCGGCCATTCAGGGCGGGGCTTTGCGTGCATGCCCCATCCGACCGCCGCCGCCTTCAGAAACGACGGGTGAGTGTGGCGCCCCAGAAATGGCCTTCAAAGGCGCCGGTATTCAGTATCCGCTGGCTGTAACCGGCGCTCAGGTTCAACTGCCATAACGAGAAGATGCCGATCACCAGCGATGCATTGATATCGTTGGCACGACGCCACGAGGTGAAGGTTTCATCCCGCTGTCGGCCCAGCCCCGCCTGGAGCGACAACCCGACGTCGTCGTTGAACCCGACGTAGCTGTTGACGGTGAGCGCGTAGCGTCGGTAGTCGTTTGGTGCGTAGTAGCCGTCGCCGGGATTTTCGTCGAACGACAGGTGCTGCACGGTGGCCCCGAGATCGAGCATGAAATGCGGCCTGCGGATTACCACGCGGCGAAGCGCGGCATCCCAGTCCACACTGGAATTACCGTCGCTGTAGTGATCACGGCGCAGCCACAGGTCGCCCGTCCAGTTGAAATCCGGCGTCCACTGCGCATGGCCGGCGATGCCGGTGCGGTCCAGCCCCAGCGACAGCGAGCGCGGCGAGATATCGAGCCGATCGTGATCGGCCAGCAGGTCGAGCCGAAAGCTATCGCTGAAATGCTGATCGAGTCCCACCCGCCAGAGGGTCAGGCTGTCTCCGGGGAGGGAGGACTGGCCGACGGCCGCGCTCAGTTGGGTATACAACGAGGGCGCGTAGCGAACCCCGAACAAGCCGCGGGTCTCGAGCGTCGATCGCTGACCGGTGACGCTGGCGAAGGGGCTGTCCAATGGCGCGCGGTAATCCCAGCGACCCAGGTCCAGCGTCCAGCGCAACGCGTCGCCTTGCGCCAGTTCCGCGCGCAGCGTCGGTTGCGAGCGCACCAGATCCTCCGAATCCGAACCGTGCCGATAATCCAGCGCCACAAAAGAATCGGTGTGGATTCGTACCGCACGCTCCAGGTCGCGCGCGTCTTTGCTGTCGGGCTTGGCGCGCTTGACCGCTTCCACGTAAGGCAACGCCGCGCGCGGACGCAGCGATTCCCGCAAGGCGACGGCCTGCGTGTAGTTGGGCAACAGTCCGCCCGGATCGGCGGCAAGTGCCGCAGCATTGACTTGCTGGGCCGCGCGAACCCGTCCAGCCCAGGCCAGCACCGCCGCCAGCACAACCTGGCCCTCGGCACTGCGGGCGACATCCGGATGGGTGTCCAGTACGCGCTTGGCGCCGGCGTAGTCGCCGGCCCAGGTCAGATAACGCGCGAGATCGAGCACGGCGACCGGGTCGGTCGGGTGACTGGCGACGTAGTCGCGCATCGTTCGTGTGGCGGCGCCGATATGCCCCGACCACATCAATGCCCGCGCCTGCGCATCCAGGGGTTGTTCGGCGGCAGTTTGCGCCCAAGCGCCGATGGGCGCCGCCAGCAGCACCCCAATGAGCCACACCAGGGCTTTCATTTTCGCCATTTCCGGTTGCCCGTGACCCAGAGATCGAAACCGAAGCGCGCGAGGGTGACCGTTTCGGCCGCGATCATGACGTAGCGGATCGGCGTGACCAGCAGGCCCTTGCCCAACATCCCGAGGCGATCGCCACGCGCCACGAGCACCAGCACCGCCAGCGACACCAGCACCTCCGCGATCAATGTCACCAGCAGTGCCGACCACATGCGCAGGATCAGCATGATGAGCAGCGCGGTCGGGAAGCCGATCTTCTCCACTGCCGACAGGAACATCGCCCAGCCGATCGGGCGTCCGTACCGAACGGTGTGCTGTTCGCCAAACGGTTGCCGATACTGCTCCTGTATCTTGCGCTGCTTCTCCACGCCGCTGACCTTGTCGCTGCGATTTTTGCGCCAGCGCCGCAGGGCCCGCAACGGGGTGCGCAACATGCTGTCGAAGTAGTAGCAACTTTGCAAAAACGATGACGACCACAAATAGATCTGGCGCGGCAGGCGCTGCACCTCCGGTTCTTCCGAATGCGCCAGCACGTCCTGCAACTGGATGTTGCGGTAACCCGCACTGTTGAGGGCGAATCCGATGAAGATGTCCTCGGAATTGGTCAGGTCGTCGCCGAATAGCGGTTCGTAGCGATCGAAAAGATCCTTGATGTAGCGCCGCCGATAGGCGACCGCGCAGCCGACCGGATTGGTGATGCCGCCGAAGAATGCCATCTGCCCCTTGTAGACGAAGCGCTGCAGGAACGTATACAGGCACTCGCGATAGGTATTGGTGATCCACCACCACAGCGAATGCAACCGCCCTCGCCGCGCATGGGGATCGTCATAGGTCTGCGCACCGTGCCAGCGCTGAAACTCGGGCGTCTGCGACAAGGCGTGACGGTTCCCCGGCCGCATCGGCAGGATGATGCCGCAGGCGCTGGCGATGCCAACCCCTTGATAGAGCTCCTGCACGCAGCGTTCGATGTAGTTCGTCGACTGGAGGAAGGTGTCGCCGTCGAGTATGAACTCGACATCGGAATCGAACTCGCGCGCCTGGCGCTTGATGGTAGGGGTTTTGCCGATCGATGCGGCGCGCTCGAACACGATCAGGTCGAGCCCCACGGCTGCGGCATATTCGCGGGCGCGCGGCACCGTCTGGTCCCTGGCGCCATCGTCGACCAGAATGACGTGCCGTGGCCGCTTGGTTTGCCGCGCCAACGAGGCAAGGCAGTGGACGATGTTGTCTTCTTCCTTGTAGGCGGGAATGACGACGTCCACCACCGCAGTGCGCCAGTCCTCGGCCGGCGTGGGGGTGGTCCTGTCCGGCCCCCGCAACAGCCCGATCGCGCTAAGCAGCCCGTTCGGACTGAGCACGAACCAAGGTGCAGTGGCCATCGTTTTCCCCCTTCAGGCGCTGGCGCTCGGCGGCGACCAGGTCATCAATCGTGCGTTCCAGTGTGTAGGCATGCGCGAACCCGGTGAGCGTGCGCAGGCGCTCCAGGTTCGGTCGGCGGCGGCGTATATCTTCGAAGTCCTCGCCATACGCTTCACGCAAAGGAACGCTGCAAATAGCAGAACGACTGCGCGCACGCGCTATCACCAGCTTGGCGAGATGATTGATGCTGATCTCGCGATCGTTCCCGACGTTTGCAATCACGGTGTCACGGTCAGCACGAGAGGCAAGCGCATCGAGCGCGACCACGGTGTCGCGCACATCGCAGAATGAACGGGTCTGGGTGCCACCGCCGAACACGGTGATCGGCTCATTGCGCACCGCCTGTGCCACAAAGCGAGGTACCACCATGCCGTAGCGGCCCACCTGGCGCGGACCGATGGTATTGAAGAATCGCGCGATCACTGCGGGAATCCCGTAGCGCTGGGCATAAGACAACCCCAATGCTTCATCGGCGATTTTGCTGACCGAATAACCCCAGCGGGTCCCGGCGCGAGTGCTGACGACCAGATCCTGCTCCTCGCGCAGGACATCCTCGTCATTATGCCCATAGACTTCGGAACTGGACGCCAACACTACCTGCGGCTTCCAGCCACCGGCGTGAGCGGCACGCAACAGGCGCTCGAAACCCGCGATGTTGGTCGCCAAGACCCTGGTCGGCTCCGCGATCACCCGGTACACGCCCACCACGGCAGCCAGATGATAGATGCGGTCGGCCCACCCCACCGCGCGATCCAACTTGTCCCAGGTCAGTACGTCCGCCTCATCGAAGCGGAATCCGGGGTTATCCGCGTGTGCCGCGAGATTGGCGCGCACCCCCGTGGACAGATCGTCCACGACGTGCACCTGATCGCCGCGAGCCAGGTGCAGGTCGACAAGATGCGAGCCGATGAAGCCGCTTCCGCCCGTGATCAGCACGTGCATGGAATTCCCCTTCGACACCGCATGGCCGAAGCCGAATTGTGAACCAGGTCACAAATATGCACGGCTCATGCCATCGGAATCTCCGCATGGCGACAGCCTTGGAAGCCATACGGGGCGCCGTCGTGAGCCCATTCGGCTGCCCCAAGCCCGGGCCTCGAATTCCGGATGGGATGACGCGGGACGACACTGCGCGCACCTGCGACAGCGCCATGCCGAAAATTCACAGGTCGCAAGTGCAGGAGACAAGTGCAAGACAGTGGCGCGGATGGCGCCCGAAAATAGAAAAGCCCCGCCGAAGCGGGGCTTTTTGTTTGCACGACTGCCAGAAGGCGAGAGGATCAAAAATCCATGCCGCCCATGCCGCCCATTCCGCCCATGCCGCCGCCACCGCCGCCATGGTTGTGCGCCTCTTCTTTTTTCGGCGCCTCGCCCACCATCGCTTCGGTGGTGATCATCAGGCCGGCGATCGAAGCCGCGTTCTGCAGCGCGGTGCGGGTGACCTTGGTCGGATCCAGGATACCCAGTTCCACCATGTCGCCGAACTCACCGGTCGCAGCGTTGTAGCCATAGTTGCCCTTGCCGTCGGCGACCTTGTTCAACACCACGGAAGGTTCGGCACCCGCATTGGTGACGATCTCGCGCAGCGGGGCTTCCATAGCGCGCTTGGCGATCACGATGCCGTGGTTCTGGTCTTCATTGTCGCCCTTGATCGCGCCGATCGCGGCCAGCGCGCGTACGAGCGCCACGCCACCACCGGCAACCACGCCCTCCTCGACCGCCGCACGGGTGGCGTGCAGCGCATCTTCGACGCGCGCCTTCTTTTCCTTCATCTCGACTTCGGTCGCAGCGCCAACCTTGATGACAGCCACGCCGCCGGCCAGCTTGGCCACGCGCTCCTGCAACTTCTCCTTGTCGTAATCGGAAGAAGTCTCCTCGATCTGGGCCTTGATCTGCTTGATGCGCCCTTCGATGCCCTTGGTGTCACCGGCGCCGTCGATCAGCGTGGTGTTTTCCTTGGTGACGACCACTTTCTTGGCACGACCGAGATCCTTGACGGTGGCCTTCTCCAGCGCCAGACCGACTTCCTCGGAAATCACGGTGCCGGCCGTCAGGATCGCCATGTCTTCCAGCATCGCCTTGCGGCGGTCGCCGAAGCCCGGAGCTTTCACCGCGCATACCTTGACGATTCCGCGGATGGTGTTGACCACCAGCGTTGCCAGCGCTTCACCTTCCACTTCCTCGGCAACGATCAGCAACGGCTTGCCGGACTTGGCCACGCCTTCCAGCACCGGCAGCAGATCGCGCACGTTGGAGATCTTCTTGTCGTGCAGCAGGATGTAAGGATCTTCCAGCTCGCACTGCATGGATTGCTGGTTGTTGATGAAGTACGGCGACAGATAGCCCCGATCGAACTGCATGCCCTCGACGATGTCGAGCTCGTTTTCAAGGCCCGAGCCGTCCTCGACGGTGATCACGCCTTCCTTGCCGACCTTGTCCATCGCCTTGGCGATCAGGTCGCCGATCACGCTGTCGCCATTGGCGGAGATGGTGCCGACCTGCGCGATCGACTTGGAATCAGCCGAGGGCTTGGAGATCTTCTTGAGCTCATCGACCGCGGCCACGACCGCCTTGTCGATGCCGCGCTTGAGATCCATCGGGTTCATGCCGGCAGCGACCGCCTTCATGCCCTCGCGGATCATCGCCTGCGCCAGCACGGTGGCGGTGGTGGTGCCGTCACCGGCGACGTCGGAAGTCTTGCTTGCCACTTCCTTCACCATCTGCGCGCCCATGTTCTCGAACTTGTCGGCCAGCTCGATTTCCTTGGCAACGGAGACACCATCCTTGGTGATGGTCGGTGCGCCGAAGCTCTTTTCGAGCACGACGTTGCGGCCCTTGGGGCCGAGGGTGGCCTTGACCGCGTTGGCCAAGGTGTTGACGCCGCGCAACATGCGCGCGCGCGCGTCTTCGGAAAAACGGATTTCTTTCGCTGCCATGGGTAATTCCTCAAGTGATCTGTGCGACCCGGATTTCAATCCGCTCTGTCATGCCTCCACAACCCCGCCCACCCTGCAGATAGGCCGCCCCTTTTATTCGGGGCATGGAGCGCGGCTTCGATGAGGCGGCGGCGTAATCCGGAAAAATGTGTGGTGTGCGCGAGTGCGGCCGACGCGATTAACCGTCAATTATCGCCATCAGGTCTTCTTCGCGCATGACGAGCAGTTCGTCGCCATCCACTTTGACCTCGGTGCCCGAATACTTGCCAAACAGCACCTTGTCGCCGGCCTTGACGCCCATCGGGCGCACCTTGCCGTCGTCCAGAATCTTGCCGGTGCCGACGGCGATGACTTCGCCCTTGATCGGCTTTTCGGTCGCGGTGTCGGGAATGACGATGCCGCCAGCGGACTTGGTCTCCGCCTCCAGGCGCTTGATGATGACGCGGTCGTGCAGTGGACGAAGCTTCATATCGACTCCAACTTTGGATGGAAAAAATGGGGCCGGGCCGCAGTCCCTCGCGGACTGTTAGCACTCTGGCTCGGGGAGTGCCAATTGTAGGCGCAAACCCCGCCATTTCAAGGGGCGCGTGGCCTTGCCACACCGCAAATGGGTGCGAATGGGCGTGGTTCAAGGCCGGCACCGAGGGCCTGGAACCGAAACAAGAGCGTGCACACTGCCACTACACTCAATCCATGGACGCCCTGCTGATCCTGTGCACCTGCCCGGATGCGGATTCCGCGCAGGCCATCGCGCGGGCGTTGGTCGAGGAGCGGCTGGCCGCCTGTGTCAACCGCATTCCCGGCCTTACTTCAACCTACCGATGGCAAGGCGAGGTGCGCGAAGGCAACGAAGTGCTGCTGCTGGTCAAGACCCGGCGGGAGCGACTTGACCAGTTGCGCAGGCGGCTGCTGGAGCTGCACCCCTATGATGTGCCGGAGGTGATCGCGCTTGAGATCGTCGCCGGCCACATTCCCTATCTGGAGTGGCTGCGCGCCGAAACGGAGATGTGAGCTGGCGGCGACATGGCCGGTCTTGCAACAATAGCGCTTTCGATGCGAGCCGTTCGGGAGTCCCGTGGAGTTCGACACCGTTGTCTGCGCGATGCATGGAATGGCATCGCGTGCAGCGTGCTCGGAACAGGCGCGGATGCCCGATCGGAATATGTGTCAGGAAGGGCTGCTTGCGCAGGTCGCGAGCACGCTCGCTCCTGCCCGCTGGTACTTGCAAGGTCTCTCTTGATGCTGATCCGCCTGTCGCGCCAATTGTTCGTGCTGATCCTTTTGTGTCTGCCGGCTCTTGCCAGCGCACAAGCAACACCAAGCCTGTTGCAGGTGTCTGATGCATTCAAGTTGAGCGCGCGGATGGCGGCGCCCGGCACGTTGCAATTGCACTGGACCATCGCGCCGCACTATTACCTCTATCGCGCGCGAATCAGCGCAAAACCGCTGGATGCCGGTGTCCAGCTCGGGGCGTTGCGACTGCCGAACGGCCTGAAGGAACACGATCCGTATCTGGGCGATGTGGAGATTTACCACAATGCGCTCGACGCGGCGCTGCCGTACACGATTCGCGGCGCAATGGCGGGAAATCCCTCGAGCGGGCCCAGCGCTAACCTGCGCGTGGCAGTGACATTCCAGGGTTGCCACGAAGTCGATCCGAAGATCTGTTATCCGCCGGCGACACAAACCCTGCAGGTGCCGCTAACGGGGGTGGGCGCGGGAGCGATCAGCCTGCCCGTCCCACAAACCGGATCGCGCGACAGCCTGACCGCCAGCTTCCGACAGCCGGGTAGCGCCCGCATCGATCCACCCGGTAGCCCCACCGATGGCGCGCGCGTACGCGCTACCCGCGCACCGGACCAATCCGCCGAACAACAACTGGCGGGGTTGCTCGGCGCGCACGGCTTTGCTGCGATCATGGTGTTCTTTGTCGCGGGACTGGGGCTCGCGTTGACGCCCTGCGTCTGGCCGATGATCCCGATCCTTTCCGGTTTGATTGCAGGTGCGGGTACGCGTTTGACCACCGCGCGCGCCTTCGCGCTATCGCTGGTCTATGTACTGGCAACGTGCGTGGTGTTCACGATACTGGGCGTAATCGCCGGCCTGGCCGGCGCCAATCTCGCTGCATGGATGCAGCAGCCGGCGATCCTGATCGCCTTCGCGATCCTGTTCGTGCTGCTGGCCTTTTCCATGTTCGGCTTGTATTCGCTGCAATTGCCGGCGGCGTGGCAGACGCGATTGGCGAATGTGAGCAATCGCCAGCGCGGCGGTTCGCTGACCGGTGTGGCCGTGATGGGCGTGTTGTCCGCATTGATCGTCGGCCCGTGCGTGGCGCCGCCGCTTGCTGCCGCCGTGCTCTACATCGGCCAGAGCCGCGACCCGGTGTTCGGCGGTGCGGCCTTGTTCGCGCTCAGTCTCGGCATGGGCGTGCCGCTGCTGGTAATCGGCACCGCCGCCGGCCGCTGGCTGCCACGCGCGGGCGCGTGGATGAACGTGGTGAAGGCGATCTTCGGCGTGCTGTTCCTGGGCGTCGCGATCTGGATGTTGTCGCGCATTCTGGATGCGCGCTGGGTTCTCGCCATGACCGGCGCACT
>Ga0134126_10002590_pt1 | contig 22773 bp, 19 predicted proteins | sample KB31752_FD_96881 | JGI IMG/M metagenome (GOLD analysis project Ga0134126, IMG submission 96881) | Terrestrial soil microbial communities with excess Nitrogen fertilizer from Kellogg Biological Station, Michigan, USA - KB3-175-2 | ecosystem: Environmental > Terrestrial > Soil > Unclassified ... | reverse complement strand
TCGAGATCGGTCGTGATGAACGCCTGGGCCGTGAGCTCCGAGTCGACCACCCGGACATGCTCGAGCGGCAGGCCGATGCCCTCCATCCATTCCCGGTACGGCCCGAAGTCCCGCCCGACGGTGGCCATCGGAATCGCCGGATCGCCGAGCAGGCGCAGGTTGTAGGCGATGTTGCCGGCGCAGCCGCCGAATTCCCGCCGCAGCCGAGGCACGAGGAAGGAGATATTGAGAATGTGGATCTGCTCCGGGAGGATGTGCTCGCGGAAGCGCCCTTCGAACACCATGAGGGTGTCGAATGCCGCCGACCCGCAGATCAGGGCCTTGCGCGGTGGCTCAGTCATGGTCGGACGGTCTCAAAGGGGTCTCCATTGGACCCTCAATGATAGATTCTGTGCCGGCCCGTGGCTATAGAGGGGGCTTACCGGCCCCGTCGGTAGCCGCCAGGAGTCCCACTCCCCGCAGCGCCAGGTCGTTGAGGCCCGCACCCTGCCGTTCCTCGTAGTACGTGATGATCTGGCGCCGCATGCGCGGCTCCCAGTAGCGCTTGAGGTGTCCAGCGACATCCCTCACGGCTTGCTCGGCGTCCGGCTCCGCGGCGAAGTAGGCGCTGATCTCGTTGGCCATTTTGATGAGAAGGTCGATGTTCATTGGGATTCCAGACGCCAGGGGTGGGCATAGACCACGTGCTGATGCTCGCGCGCGAACGCTACCAGGGTCAGGCCCGCGCGCTCGGCCAGGCGCACCGCAAAGGCGGTGGGAGCGGAGAAGGCCGCGACGAGCGCCACACCCACGGCGGCGCTCTTCTGCACCATCTCGAAGCTCGCGCGGCTGGTGAGGAGCAGCGCGCCGTCCGCCGGGTCCACCCCCGAGCGCACCAGTGCGCCGATGACCTTGTCCAGAGCGTTGTGCCGGCCAACATCCTCCCGCACCACCTGGATGCCCTCGCCCGGCACGAGCCACGCCGCCGCATGCACGCTGCCGGTGCGGGCGTTGATCGGCTGCAGGCCGGCGAGTTGCGCAATCGCCTCGTGGAGCTCCGTCGCGGTCAACCGTGCGCCGGAACCCACTTTTCTCACCTCGCGGACAGCAGCCTCGACGGTCTCCTGGCCACAGAGCCCGCAGCCGCTGCGGCCTGTCAGGTTGCGCCTGCGGTCGAGCAGTGCGGAGAAGCGCTCCCAGGCGACCGTGATTCTTACCTCGACAGAGTCTTCGCCGCGGCTCACCTCGATACCGCGGATCTCATCCGCGCGCGCCACCAGACCCTCGCTCAACGTGAAGCCGACCGCGTAATCCTCGAGGTCAGCCGGGGTCGCGAGCATGACGACGTGCGGAACCCCGTGATACACGAGAGCGACCGGCATCTCCTCCGCGACCAGGTCGCGCTCCCGCGTGACCGTGCCCCGTCGCCAGCGCTCGACGCCTAGCTCCACAGCGGTGGGCTGAGCGTCATCCGCCTTCTCGCGACCCTCCACGGGCTCATTCGCGATCGACACGTCGCGTCCGCCGCATCTCCGCCCGGCTCAGGCGGGCGCCGGATCGCGCTTGCGCCGGCGGGCCGGCCTCGGCAGCGCCCGCTCTTGCGCGGTGCGCTTGGCCCAGGCGTCCCTCTGGTTGACCAATACGACCTCGACCGCCGTCACTTTGTACTCCGGACAGTTCGTCGCCCAGTCGGAGTTCTCCGTGGTGACGACGTTGGCGTTGGTCTCGGGGAAGTGGAAGGTCGTGTAGACGACCCCCGGCGCGATCCGCTCCGTCACCTTGGCGCGCAGCACCGTTTCTCCGGCGCGGCTGGTGAGCCCCACCCAGTCGCCGTCGCTGATGCCGCGAACCTCCGCGTCGTGCGGATGGATCTCCAGCAGGTCTTCCGGATGCCACACGACGTTGTCCGTGCGGCGAGTCTGGGCCCCGACGTTGTACTGGGTGAGCACGCGGCCGGTCGTCAGGATCAGCGGGAAGCGGCTGGTCGAGCGCTCGCTGGTCGGCACGTACTCCGTGAGGCAGAACTTCCCCTTGCCGCGCACGAACTGGTGCACGTGCATGGTCGGCGTGCCCTCCGGCGCGGCATCGTTGCACGGCCACTGGATGCTGCCCAGGCGATCGATCTTCTCGTAGGTCACCCCGGCAAAGGTCGGCGTCAGCCGAGCAATCTCGTCCATGATCTCCGACGGATGGCGGTAGTGCATCGGATAGCCCAATGCCTCCGAGAGCAGCATGGTGATCTGCCAGTCCTCATACCCCGCCGCGGGCGGCATGACCTTGCGCACGCGCGAGATGCGCCGCTCCGCGTTGGTGAAGGTCCCGTCCTTTTCCAGGAAGGACGAGCCCGGCAGGAACACGTGCGCGAATTTCGCGGTCTCGTTGATGAACAGATCCTGGATGATCACGCATTCCAGCGACTCCATGGCGCGTGTGACGTGATGGGTGTTGGGGTCCGACTGGACGAAGTCCTCGCCCTGCACGTACAGGGCGCGGAAAGTGCCATCGAGCGCCGCCTCGAACATGTTGGTGATCCTGAGGCCCGGCTCCGCCTGCAGCGTGACGCCCCAGGCCTGCTCGAACATCCCGCGCACCACGGGATCGGACACGTGCCGGTAGGCACTGAACTCGTGCGGGAAGGAGCCCATGTCGCACGACCCCTGCACGTTGTTCTGCCCGCGCAGCGGATTGACGCCGACTCCCTCCCGGCCGAGATTGCCGGTGACCATGGCGAGATTGGCCAGCGCCATGACGGCGGTGGAGCCCTGGCTGTGCTCCGTGACGCCAAGCCCGTAATAGATCGCGCTGTTCGGACCCTGGGCATAGAGCCGAGCCGCCCGGCGCACGAGGTCCGCCGGGACGCCGGTCACGGGCTCCATCGCTTCCGGCGAGTTGCGCTCCGCGGCGACGAGCTCTTTCCACAGCCGGTACGAGTCGGGCTCGCAGCGCTCCGCGACGTAGCCGTCCTTCGTCAAACCCTCCGTCACGATGACATGCGCGATGGAGTCGAGCATGGCGACGTTGGTGCCCGGCGTCGCCTGCAGGTGGACGTCCGCCGCTATGTGCGGGCTGCGGACGAGGCCCGTGGCGCGCGGGTCGATGACGATGAGCTTCGCCCCTTTGCGCAGGCGTTGCTTCATCCGCGACCCGAACACCGGATGTCCTTCGGTGGGGTTGGCGCCGATGACCAGGATGACATCGGCCTTGTCCACGGACGTGAACGCCTGGGTGCCGGCCGACTCCCCGATCGTGCTCTTCAAGCCGTAGCCGGTCGGGGAATGGCACACGCGGGCGCAGGTATCGACATTGTTGTTGGCGAAGGCTGCCCGCACCATCTTCTGCACCAGGAACGTCTCCTCATTGGTGCAGCGGGAAGAAGTGATGCCGCCGATCGAGTCGCGGCCGTACTTCGCCTGAATGCGCCGCAGCTCACTCGCCGCGTAGGCGATCGCCTCTTCCCAGGAGACCTCGCGCCAGTCATCACGAATGGTTTTGCGGATCATCGGCTTGAGGATGCGGTCCGCGTGCGTCGCGTAGCCGTAGGCGAAACGGCCCTTCACGCAGGCGTGGCCTTGATTGGCATCGCCATGGCGGCTCGGCGCCATGCGCACGACCTCGGTTGCTGCGCCCTCGCCCCGCACTTCAGCCTCGAAGCTGCAGCCGACGCCGCAATAGGCGCAGGTCGTGGTGACGGCACGCTCCGGCTGACCGAGCCGGTCCAGGGACTTCTCCATCAGGGCGGTGGTCGGACAGGCTTCCACACAGGCACCGCAGGAGACGCATTCGGACTCGAGGAACGGCTCATCCTGACTCGCCGCGATCTTCGACGCGAGGCCGCGCCCCTGAACCGTCAGCGCGAAGGTGCCCTGCACCTCGTCGCAGGCACGCACGCAGCGCGAGCAGACGATGCATTGCTCCGGGTCGAAGGTGAAGTAGGGATTGCTCTCGTCGCGCGGCATCGGCTCGCGCGCGGGGCGCGGACCGTACGAGGTCGCGGTCAGCCCGACCGTATGGGCGACGTCCCGCAGCTCGGTTCGTGCGCCGCTGGAATCGAGCGGGTGCTCGGACAGGTAGAGATCCAACACTCCGCGCCGCAGCGCCGTGAGCTTGTCCGACTGCGTCCGGATCTTCATCCCGGCCGCCACCGTGGTGGTGCACGAGGCCGGATAACCCTTGCGCCCCTCGATCTCCACCAGGCACATGCGGCATGAGCCGAACGCCTTCAGCGTATCGGTGGCGCAAAGCTTCGGTACGCCGGTACCGGCCAGGGCGGCCGCGCGCATGACCGAAGTTCCGGCCGGGACCGTGACGGGCTTGCCGTCGATCTCCACCGTGACGGCGGCGCCTGACTCCACGGGGGCCGGTGTTCCGAGATCCTCGTAATCGATCGCAAACATAGTCAGCTCCGAATTCCGAAGTCTTCCCTGAAATGCCGCAACGCACTTTGCACCGGGAACGGGGCCATGCCGCCCAGGCCGCAGAGCGAGCCCTGCACCATGAGCTCGCACAACTCCTCGAGCCTGCGTACGTTGCTTTCCCTCTCCCGCCCCGCGATGATCCGGTCGATGACCTCGACCCCCCGCGTCGAGCCGATGCGGCAGGGCGTGCACTTGCCGCAGGACTCGATGGCGCAGAACTCCATCGCGTAGCGCGCCATCCGCGCCATATCGACAGTGTCGTCGAAAGCGACGATTCCGCCGTGGCCGAGCAGCGCGCCGATGGCGCCGAGCGCCTCGTAGTCGACCAGCGTATCGAACTGCGAGGCCGGAATATACGCACCGAGCGGACCGCCTACCTGCACCGCCCGCAGCGGGCGTCCGGAGGCCGAGCCGCCGCCGTAGTCATACAGCAGCTCGCGCAGCGTCAGGCCGAAGCCGCGCTCGACCAGGCCGCCGCGCCTGATGTTGCCGGCGAGTTGGATCGGCAGCGTGCCCCGGGACTTGCCCATTCCGTAGCCCGCGTAATGCTCCGCACCCTGGTGCAGGATGGTCGGCACCGTCGCGAGCGTGATCACGTTGTTGACGATGGTCGGACGGCCGAAAAGCCCCTTGATGGCAGGCAGCGGCGGCCGCACGCGGACCTCGCCCCGCTTGCCCTCCAGGCTCTCCAGCATCGAGGTCTCCTCGCCGCAGATGTAGGCGCCGGCTCCGAGCCGTACCTCGAGATCGAACCGCTTGCCGCTGCCCATCACGTCGGCGCCGAGATAACGCGCCTGGTAAGCGGCCGCGATGGCCTGATTCAAAGCCCGGCAGGCGTGCGGATACTCCGCGCGCAGATAGATGTATCCCTGGGTGGCGCCGACGGCGAGTCCGGCGATCGTCATGCCCTCGATGAGGCTGAGCGGGTCGCCCTCCATCAGCATCCGGTCCGAGAACGTACCCGAGTCGCCTTCGTCGGCATTGCAGGTCACGTACTTCTGGCCGGCGGCCTGCTCCAGCACCGTCTTCCATTTGATGCCTGTGGGAAAAGCAGCCCCGCCTCGCCCGCGCAGGCCCGAGGCGATGATCGTCTCCACGACGGCTTCCGGGCTCATTGCGAGCGCGCGGCGCAGCCCCTGATAGCCGCCATGGATCACGTAGTCCGCGACGCTCGCGGGGTCGACGATACCAACGCGTGCAAACGTCAGCCGCTGTTGGCTCGCGAACCACGGGATGGCGTCGCTGAGCCCGAGCGACAGAGGATGAGCGCCGCCGTTCAGGAAATCGGCATCGAAAAGCCCCGGCACATCGCCTGCGCCAACGGGGCCGTAAGCCATCCGTCCACGCGCGGACGCGACCTCGACCAGCGGCTCGAGCCAATACGCGCCGCGCGAGCCGTTGCGGATGAGCTGCAGCTCTAGCCCTCGCGCCGTCGCCTCACGCGCGATGGCGTGCGCGACTTCCCCAGCGCCCAGCGAAAGAGCGCCGGCGTCGCGGGGCACATACACGGTAAGAGTCATGCGGGAGAGCTCACCTCTTGCGGTCGACTTCGGACAGCAGCGCGTCGAAGCGCTCCGGAGTCACCCTGCCATGCAGCCGGCCGTCGATCATTACCGCCGGCGAGCACGCACAGTTACCCAGGCAATAGACCGGCTCCAGCGAGAAACGCCCATCCGGCGTGGTCTGATGGAAGTCTACTCCCAGCCGCCGCCGGGCGTGCGCGGCCAGCGCCTCACCCCCTACGGCCTGACAGGACTCCGCCCGGCACACGCTCACGCTGTGCGCACCCGCGGGTGTGCCGCGGAAGAAATGATAGAACGAGACGACGCCGTGAACCTCCGCGCGCGAGAGGTTGAGCTCCGACGCCACGAGCGGTACCGTCGCAGGCGGCACATACCCGAGCTCCGCCTGAATGGCGTGCAGCACCTCGATCAGCGGCCCCGGCCGTCCCTTGAGATCCGCAACGATGCGCCGGACCGCTTCGCGGTGCTCAGAATCCAGTGTATCCATGCCCAGAGTATACGTCCGACCCCGCCGGCCCCTCCTCATCTATACCCGGAAGCGCTCGCCCCCACCCCGCGAGTGTTCGATTTCCGGGACGCGCGGAGAGTAATGAGAACGCCGTCACACCCCGAGCTCGCGGGCATGATGCCGCAGATGGTCCTCGATGAAGCTCGAGATGAAGTAATACCCGTGGTCATATCCCTCGTGGCGCCGCAACGTGAGCCGCAGCCCTGATTTGCGGCAGGCTTCCTCGAGGAAATGCGGATGCAGCTGCGCCTGCAGAAACTGGTCCGCCAGGCCCTGATCCACCAGAATGGGCGGCCTTTTCGGCCCGTCCGTAACCTTCGCCGCCAACTCCGAGGCGTCGTAGATTGCCCACTGCCCCGCATCCGCGCCCAGATAGCCGCTGAACGCCTTCTGCCCCCAGGGACAGCGGCGTGGAGCGCTGATGGGCGCAAAGGCCGACACCGAGCGGTACCGGTCAGGGTTGCGCAGCGCAATGGTGAGCGCCCCATGTCCCCCCATCGAGTGGCCGAAGATCCCCGTGCGGTCCGCGTTGGCAGGGAAATGTCGCTCGATCAGCGCGCGCAGCTCCTGTGTGACATACGTGTACATGCGGTAATGGCGCGACCAAGGCTCCGCAGTGGCGTCGAGATAGAAGCCGGCGCCGACGCCGAAGTCCCAGGAGTCACTGTCACCCGGCAGCTTGATGCCGCGCGGACTCGTGTCAGGCGCCACGAGCATCAGCCCGAGCTCGGCGGCGACGCGCTGCGCGCCCGCCTTGATCATGAAGGTCTCCTCCGTGCACGTCAGCCCGGCGAGATAGTAGAGCACCGGTACCGGTCCGGATTGCGCCTGCGCGGGAGTGAATACGGCAAAGCGCATGGCGCTCGCGGTGCTCGCCGCCTCGTGCCGATAGAAGCCGACCGTGCCGCCGAAGCAGCGGTGCTGACTGATCACCTCGAAGGGCTGGCCGGCCATGGTGTCTCTCTTGCAAGCGCTGGATCCGGGCATCGTGCCCGGCCCAGCGCGCCTCGGGCAAAAAGCGCGGTTTTTTGCCCGAGGCTCCGCCACCTGCGGCGGCGGGGCACGTCCATGTGCCTGGGCTTCGGGCAGGTACCGCTTCATGGGCAAGTTATACGCGGCGCCAGCCGAGGAGTCACCGCGCACGCACTGCGCCGCGCGGCAGTGTCACGTGAGTGGAACAGGTTGGAAGCGGCAACGTCCCCCGGTTTACTCGGCGGCGGCACTGGTTTCGACTGACGGCTTCTCGCTCCGCTGCACCGTGTCCGGGGCACCTTCCCAGCCGCCACCGAGCGCGCGGTACAACTGGACCAGATCCGCGGAAACCGCCGTCGCGGCATCCGCGAGCGACATCTCGTTCTGCTCCTCGGTGCGCTCCGCATCGAGCACATCGATGAAACTGGCCACTCCGCTTTGATAGCGCTCGCGCGCGAGGAGGCGGGCATTGCGGCTGGCCGTTACCGCCGTCTCGAGCGATGCACGGCGTGCCTGATCCGCGCCGTAGGCCGCCAGGCCGTCCTCCACCTGATTCAACGCCGTGAGTACGGTCTGCGCGTAGGCGACGGCGGCCTCCCTGGCCTTGACCCGCTGCAGCCGCACGGTCGCCTGCAGCCGACCGCCCTCGAAGATCGGCAGCTCGATCGCCGGCCCGACGGAGGCGAAGCGGCTCGCGGTTTCGACGAGTTTGGACAGGCCCTCGGACTGGAACCCGCCTTCGGCAGTGAGCGTCAGCTGCGGAAAATAATTGGAGATCGCAACACCGATTTCGGCCGTGGCCGCATGCAGGTTGGCCTCGGCCTGACGGATATCCGGCCGGCGGCGGGCCAGGTCCGAGGGCAGGCCGATGGGCACGACGGGTGGGACGGGAGGCACCGGCCGTGCCTCGCCGAGCTCGGCGCGCAGAGCCTCCGGCGGCTTCGCCATGAGCTGACTCAACTCGTTGATGTCGGCCGTGATCTCGCGATCCGCCAGCGGAACCTCCGCCTGAGTCGTGCCGACTTCCGCGGTGGCATTCTCGACATCGAGATCCGACGTCAGCCCCGCGTTGCGCCGGTCGCGTGTGAGCTGCAACAGATCGCGTTGGGTTGCGAGGCTGCGCTCGAGGATGGCGCGGCGACTCTGTGCGCCGCGCAGGTCGATGTAGGTGGCCGCCACATCGCTCACCATCGACAGCAGCGCCGCGTGCGCACCCTCGACCGCCGCCTGCATCCGGGCATCGGCCGCCTCGAGCGAGCGCCGCTCGGTGCCGAAGAGGTCGAGCGTCCACGAGGCGCCGAGGCCGAGTTGATATTGGCTGTAGGGATTCACCAGAGTGGGCGGCAGTCCCGGGAAATGCAGACCGAAGATCGCGCCGTTGGGCGTGTTGGTGCTGAGCCGCTGGCGCGACCAGGAGGCGTTGCCCGACAGACTGGGCCAGAGACCGCCGGCCACGACGGCGGTCTGGGCCTGCGCCTCCTCGATGCGCAGCACCGCCTGCTTGACGTCCAGATTCTGCCCCGCCGATTGCCGGACCAGCGAGGTCAGAGTCGGATCGTTGAAGCTCGACCACCACGCGACCGTCTGTGCGCGCTCCGAGCTCACGTGCGCCGCCCCTTCGGTGCCGTTGCCCACCGCAGTTGCCGACCACTGTGCCGGTACCGCCGGCTTCGGCTTGACGAAATTCGGTCCGACCGCGCAGCCCGCCAGCGTGCAGCCAAGGGAGGCAAGCGCGAGAGAGCGTAATGTGCGTGTCGCCATGGTCTTCCTTACTGTAGCCGGTGCTTGAACATGTAGGAGGCGGCGGCCAGCGTCACGGCGGCAATCACCGCCAGCGGCCAGAGATCGGGCAGCAGCACACCCGGCCCCGCTCCCTCGAGATAAACCCGCTGTGCAATGTCGATGGCGTAGCGCAACGGATTGATGAAGGTGAAGTATTGCAGAGACGGCGGCATGTTGCTGATGGGCGTGGTCAGCCCCGAAAGCAGCGCGAAAGGCATGATCAGAATGAAGGAGAAGAGCATCGCCTGCTGCATCGTGTAGCAGAGCGCGGAAACGACGAGCCCGACGCCGACCGCGGCCAGCACGAAGAGTGCGAGCCCCGAGTAGAGCGTCAGGAACGACCCCTGGAAGGGGATGCGGAACCAGACCTGCGCCACGAGGAGCACGCCGGTCGCCTGGACGATGCCGACCAGCATCGACGGAAATGCCTTGCCGGCCATGATCTCGGCGGGCCGGAACGGGGTCACGAGGAGCTGGTCGAAGGTCCCCTGCTCGCGCTCACGCGCCACCGACATCGCCGTCAGCATCAGAGTCTGGATCATGGTGAGGGTGCCGATCAGCCCCGGGATCATGTTCCAGCGCGTCACGAGATTCGGGTTGTACCAGGCGCGCGCCTCCACCGTCACGGGCGGCCCCGGCTGGCCATGATCGGCAAGCCAGTTGCCGTTGAACGAATCCACCACCGATTGAGCGTAACCCAACGCCGTGCCCGCGGTGTTGGAATTCCGGCCATCGGCGATGATCTGGACGTCCGCCGCCCCTTTCTGCAGCCGCCGCTCGAAGTCGTCCGGAATCTCGACCGCGAGCAGCGCACGGCGGTCATTGATGTAATCCCTCACCTCCTGTTGGGTGCGCACCTCGGCGACCCGCTCGAAGAGCGCCGTGCCGTCGAATCGCGACAACAGATCCTGCGAGGCGAGGCTCTGGGATCGGTCGAGCACGACGTAAGGGACGTGATTGAGATCGTACGTCGCAGCGTAACCGAAGAGCAGACACTGCAGGATGGGCGGCAGCAGCAGGGCGTTGCGCGCGCGCGGGTCCTTGAGCACCGCGAGCAGCTCCTTGCGGGTGAGCGCGACGATTCGAAGCAGCGATGCCAGCATGACTCAGCCTAGCCTCTTGTGGGTGACCGCGCGGCTCGCAACCCCGAGCAGCGCGACCATGATCGCGAGCACTGCCGCATTGGGCAGGATCACGGGCCAGATGTCGCCAGCAAGGAATGTGGTCTGCAGCAGCGCCACGTAGTACCTCGCCGGCAGCAGATAGGTGATCGCGCGGATCACCGCCGGCATGCTGCGCAGGTCGAAGAGAAACCCCGACAGCATCAGAGCCGGCATGAAGGTCGCGAGCATGGTGAGCTGGCTCGCGACGAGCTGGTTCTTGAAATACGAGGAGATGAGGAGCCCGACACCGAGAGCGACCAGTACGTAGAGCATCGAGCCGCCGACGAGTACGGTCATGGAGCCGACGACGGGTACATGGAAGAGGAACTTGCTCGAGACGATGCAGAGGAGGAGCCCCAGCACTCCCAGTGCGAAGTACGGAACCGTCTTGCCGAGAAGGATCTCGCCACTGCGCACGGGCGTGACGAACAGGGCCTCGAACGTGCCCCGCTCCCATTCCCGCGCCACCACCATGGCGGTCAGGAAGGCGCCGATCAGCGTCATGACGAGCACTATCAATCCCGGGACGAGGAAGTAGTGACTGTCGTTCGCGGAGTTGAACCACAGCCGGCTGTGGACATTGACCGGTCCGCCACCGGCCGCGGCGCCCTCTTCCGCGGACTGGCGCGCGGACCAGGCGCCGACCGCGCCTGCGGCGTAGGATTCGATGATGCGCGCGCGATTCGCATCGCTTCCGTGCACCACCAGCTGCACGCGCGCATCGCCGGCGCTGAAGTGCCGCGCGAAGTCGGCCGGGATGGTGAGGATGCCGTCGACCTGACCCGCCATCATCAGCCGGTCGGCGGCCTGCGTTGAATGGACCACCTGCGGACGGAAATACGGCGAGAGTGTGAATGCCGCCAGGAGATTCTCCGCCGGCGCCGAGCTGTCCTCCAACACCACCGCGAGCGGCACGTTCCTTACATCCAGCGACAGCCCGAAACCGAAGAGGAGGATGAGGATCACCGGCAACACGACACCGACCGCGATCGTAGCCGGATCGCGGATCATCTGTCGGGTCTCTTTCCTCACCAGCGCAAGGACGCGCCGCAGCTTCGGCTGCCAGGGCGAGCCGGTGCCTTTAGGCGAGGACACTTAACGTGTCCTCGCCCCGGCGAGCGCCCGCACACGGATGTGCGGGCCGGGGGGCCTGCCGCCATGGACGGCCAGTGGCACTGCCCTCATGCTGCGCTCTCGCGCTGACGCGCAGCTTCGACCACGGCGATAAAGGCATCCTCCATGGAAGCCTGCCGCCCCTCGACAGGATGCGCGAGCCGGCGGATCTCGGCGGGAGAGCCCTGAGCCAACACGCGGCCGCCGTCCATGATGGCGATGTGGTCGCAGTATTCCGCCTCCTGCATGAAGTGGGTCGTGACGATGACCGTGACGCCCTGTTCGGCGAGCGCCGTGATCCGCCGCCAGAAGGCGCGCCGCGCCAGCGGATCGGCGCCGCTCGTCGGCTCATCCAGAAAGAGGATGTCCGGCTCGTGCAGCAGCGCCGCGCTCATCGCCAGGCGCTGTTTGAATCCGCCGGGCAGCTCGCCGCTTGCCGTCCGTTCGTGATGTCCGAGGTCGAACTGCCGTATCGCCCAGTCGATCCGCTGGCGGCGCATTGCGCCGCGCAGACCATAGGCGCTGGCGAAGAACTCGAGGTTCTCGCTCACGGTGAGCGAGCCGTACAGGGAGAATTTCTGGGCGACATACCCGAGCCGCGCGCGCGCGGCTGCGCCCGCGCTGCCCACATCGACGCCGGCCACCCTGAGGATGCCGCCGCTCGGCGGCAACAGGCCGCAGAGCATGCGGAAGGTGGTCGTCTTGCCGGCGCCGTTGGGACCCAGGAGCCCGAAGATCTCGCCGCGGCGCACTTCGAAGCTCACATGATTCACCGCGGTGAAGTCGCCGAACCGCTTGACGAGATCACGCACCTCCACGACGGCGCCCTCTTCGGCCGCGGCCGGCGGGCGTTGCAGCCGGATGTCAACTCCTGCCTCGTGCGTTGCCGTCCCGCGCAGCAACACCATGAACCCATCCTCGAAACTCGGCTCGACCGGCATCGCCACGAGGCCTGCGATCGTCTGCCGGCCCGGCCCGGGCTCCGACTCCTCCGAGCGCACCAGTCTGACCAGGCCACCGGCCGGCACCGCGTCGATGACCTCAGGATCGTCGAGCAGCCGCGCCTGGAGACTGCGCGCACTGTGGCCGGGCCCGGGATCGAGCATCAGACTGCGTCCGGCCGCGACGCGTGTGACGCCGCCGGGCTCGCTCTGCGCCAGAGCCTTGCCCTCGTGCAGCACGAGAACCCGTGCGGCTCTCTCCGCCTCGTCGAGATAAGAAGTGCTCGTCAGCACCGTCAGCCCTTGCTCGCGCACCAGGTGCTCGACGATCACCCACAGCTCCCGGCGCGACAGCGGATCGACGCCGACGGTCGGCTCATCCAGCAGCAACAGCTCCGGCGAGCGCACGAGCGTGCACGCGAGGCCCAGCTTCTGCTTCATGCCCCCGGAGAGCCGACCGGCGAGCCTGCCGGTGAAGCGGCCGAGATCGGTCATCTGCATGAGCTGCGGGTAGCGTTGGCTGCGCTCCTGCGCCGTGACCCCGTGCAGGTCGGCATAGAGATCGAGGTTTTCCTGCACGCTCAGGTCCTCGTACAAGCCGAACTTCTGCGGCATGTACCCGATCCGGTCCTGGACCCGCTGCGCGTCGACGGCGGGATCGATACCGAGCACGCGCAAGCTGCCCGCGTCCGCCGCGAGCAGACCGGCCATCAAACGAATGAGGGTCGTTTTGCCCGCGCCGTCGGGTCCGACGAGTGCGGTCAGCTCGCCCGCGCGCACCTCGATCGAGACGCCATCGAGCGCGCGGACTTCGCCGCCGTTGCCCGGCGCACGGAATACCTTGCGCAGGTCCTTGCCGCTGACAACCGGGTCGGCCATGTCATGTCCGGGGATTGGCGGGCGACAAATACACTGTGGCTGGCATACCCAGCCGCATCGCATCACCCGGGTCTTTCACGAACACGCGGATCTCGTACACCAGGCTCGACCGCAACTCCTGCGTCTGCACCGTCTTCGGCGTGAATTCGGCCTCGGGCGAGATGAAGCCCACCCAACCCTGGAAACGCTTCCCCGGAAACGAGTCGACCGCGACGGTCGCCGGCATCCCCGGGCGCACCCGGCCGAGATCGGTTTCCGACACGTAGGCGCGCACCCATTTCGGGTCGGTGATGGCGAGCGTGAGCGCGGTCTTCTGCGGCGAGGCCATGTCCCCCGGCTCGGCGATTCGCGAGCGCACCACCGCATCGAGCGGCGCGCGCAGCTCGGTATCGGCGAGCTCCTGCCTGAGCAGGGCCACCTGCGCCCGCTCACTGTCGAGCAGCGCTTCCGCCTGGGCAATGTCCTCGCTGCGAGGTCCGATCAACGCGAGCTGCAGCGCCTTGCGGCTGACGGCCACCTTGGCATCGGAGACATCGGCCTGCGCCTTGGCGTCGTCGACCTCCTGCCGGCTCACCGCCCTACCGGCCGAGCTGTTGGAGACAGCCTCGAGCCGCCGATAGTTGTCGCGCGCCTGGCGGGCGTCGGCCTGGGCCAGTATGAGATTGGCTCGCGCCTGGGCAATTTCCTGAGGCCGGCTGCCATGATGCAGCCGGTCGACGGCGGCGCGTTGCGCCGCTGCCTGTGCCTCGGCCTGCGCGAGCTGCGGCTGCAGGCGGCTGGTGTCGAGGCGCGCCAGGACGTCGCCCTTATGGACGTAATCGCCCTCGTGCACCAGCACGCTTGCGACCCGCTGGCTATCGTTGAAGGCAAGGTCCACCTCGCGCAGGTCGACGTTACCGTAGAGCACGATGTCACTGCTCGCGGCGTGCCGATGGGTGAGCCACCAGGCGATGCCGGCCACTGCGAGCACCACAAGAACGATGGGGATGATTCGCTTCTTCATGTCGAACCGCGCTTTCCCGATGAGATCGCTCGCCCTCCAGATCATTTTCTATCAACTGATACAAATCTGTCAAGCGAATGTGTCAGGTGATAGAATTCGAGACGTGCCAGGCGACCCCGTTATTGCGACAGCGAGATCGTGAGAGAGCGCAGCCCCGCGACCCGCAGGTCGCGCGCTTCGACACGGGCAGGCGACGCGCGGCGGCGGCGCCACCTGGCCGGAGGCGGTTACGCCCGTGGCGAGCACACCCGTCGGCGTCTGCTGGAAGCCGGGATCGAGCTATTCGGGCAGCTGGGCTATGAGCGCGCCTCGACCCGGGCCATCGCGCGGCGCGCGGGCGTGAGTCTGCCCGCCCTGCAGTATTACTTCGGCGGCAAGGAGGGGCTGCATCTGGCCTGCGCGGAGTACCTCACGGCGGATGTGCGCGCCCGGCTGGATCCGGCGGCCGCTCGCGTCCGTGGCGCACTCGCCGATCCCGGACTCACCGACGCCGAGCTCCTCGAGCTGCTGCGTGCGGTCCTGGAGCCTTTCCTCGAAGCGGTCGCCGCCGAGCGGCCCGAAAGCTGGGCGCTTTTTTTCGCACGTGCCGAAGGCGAGCAGACCGTCGCCTTCGAGGCGATATTCCAACAGGTCGCCGGCGGGCTGCTGGCACTGGTGAAGGAGATCATCGGCCGCGTCCTCGGGCGGTCGCCTCAAACTCCCGAAGTCGCCATCCGCGCCGTTTTCACCATAGGGCAGCTCGCACTGGTGCGCCGCGCCCGACCCATCATGCTGCGGGCCCTGGGCTGGCCGGACTTCGAGGGCGAGCGGCTGGCGACGCTGAAGGCAGTGGTCTGGCAGGCGATCGCCTCCAGCTTGTCGTCCTAACTGCCGCGTTTGCGCGTCGCCGATTTACAGATGCGCTCGACGAGATCCGAGAAGCCGATGCCCGCTGCCTTTGCGGCCTGCGGCAACAGGCTCGCGGCCGTCATGCCCGGAAGCGAGTTGGCTTCGAGGCACCATATGCCGCCCTGAGGATCCAGGCGGAAGTCGATCCGGCTGTAGGCGCCGAGCTTGAGGGCGGCATGCGCGCGCACCGCGGCATCCTGGACGCGCAGGGCAACGCCAGCGGGCAGGTCGGCGGGAAAGACCTCCCGCGCGCCGCCGGCCTGGTACTTGGCCTTGTAGTCGAACACCTCGCCGGGCGCGATGATTTCCCCGACGGGCAGCGCGCGTCCCTCCAACACGCCGACAGTCAGCTCACGGCCGGGGACGAAGCGCTCCACCATCACCTCATCGTCGAAGCGCTGCGCAAGCGCGAGGGCGGCGGGGAGCGCATCCGGCCCGCGGACGACGCTCAGACCCACGGTCGATCCCTGTTTGTTGGGTTTCACCACGACGGGCCAGCCGATCGCGCCGGCAATCTCCGCGGCGGTCACGGGCGCCATCTTCCAGTCCGCCGTCGGCACACCCGCAGCGCGGAAGAGCCGCTTCGACAGATCCTTGTCCATCGCGGTCGCGCTCGCAGTGTGGTTGCTGCCGGTGTACGGCAATCCCGCGAGATCCAGCACCGCCTGGATGTGGCCGTCCTCTCCCGTACCGCCATGCAGTGCGAGGAACACGACATCGACGTCTCTCATGTCCGCGGCATCGGTCGCCAGCACGGGCGCACCCCGCCTCATGCCCGCCAGGGCCGAGCCCGAAGGGGGCTGCGGACCCACCCCGCTGGTGAGCAGCCGGTGCTCGGCGGCACCTTCGAGCCTGCCGGTCGCGGTATCGACCGCGATCACCTCGTGGCCGAGCCCACGCAACGCCGGGATCACCTGCGCCGCGCTGGCAATCGATACGTCCCGCTCCTCGCTGGTGCCGCCAAAGAGAACCGCGATTTTCATGCCCTGGAGTCCGCTTACCCATACCCGTATTCATTTTCACACGTCCGCCCGCGGAGGGCGTTGCCGGATGACACGCCGCAGCGCAACGAGTACGATTACCGTACCGCCAGCTGCGTGTCGCATGTGCAGGTCGTTTTGAATCCTAAAGCGCCTCCCAAGGGCTCCAGTGCGGTAATCGCGCCGCGTGCCGCTGCGGGCGCTCCGGACGATGCCCTCTACCGGGGAGGCGACCCGGATTTCATGACTTCGCTCGCCCGGGGACTGCACGTCATCCGCGCGTTCGCCGGCGTCGACCGGCGCCTCACCATCGCGGATGTCAGCCGCGCCACCGGCCTCACGCGCGCGGTAGTACGCCGGTGCCTCTACACGCTGCGTGAGCTGGGCTACGCGGCGACCGAGGGCCGCACGTTCAGCCTGCAGCCAAGAATCCTCAATCTGGGCTATGCGTATCTCTCCACGGCCGCCATTCCCATCGCCGCGCAACCCGTTCTGGAAGAGCTGAGCGAGCAAATCGGCGAAGCCACTTCGGTTGCCGTCCTGGATGATGGCGCGGTGGTGTACGTAGCGCGTGCGGCAACCCGGCGCATCATGGCCGTCAATCTCGGCGTCGGCAGCCGGCTGCCCGCCTACTGCACGTCGCTCGGACGCGTGCTCCTCTCCGCAATGCCGGCAGAGCAGGCGGCGGAGGAGCTGTCGAAATTCGAGCTCGTCGCGCACACCCGCTTCACGGTGACCTCGCGCCGGCGCATCGAGGAGGTCCTGGCCGAGGCGCGGGCCGAAGGCTTTGCCGTGAACGACCAGGAGCTCGAGATCGGCCTGCGGGCGATTGCCGTCCCCGTTAGGAACGTCGTCGGCACGACCGTGGCGGCGATGAACGTCAGCGCCCAGGCATCGCGGGTCACGCGGCGGGAGCTCGTCGAGAAGAGCCTGCCGCTCCTCAGAGCGGCGGCCGAGCGCCTCGGCAACCAACTTGCACCCTCGCGTTGACCGCGGAAGCGAGCCGATCATGGAGCTGCGCGATGCCGCGGAAGACGACCTGGCTGGCCTCGTCGCCATTTACAACGATGTGATCGCGACATCGACCGCGGTCTACTCCTCGACGCCCGTGACGCTGGAGGATCGCCGGCAGTGGTGGCGCGCGCGTCTCGCGGCCGGCTATCCGGTGCTGGTCGCGGTCGATGAGTCGGGCGTCGCGGGATTTTCGACCTTCGGGGACTTCAGGGCCTGGCCGGGCTACCGCTTCACGGTGGAGCATACCGTGCATGTCCGGGCCGACCGGCGCGGCAGCGGTGTCGGCACGAAGCTGATGCAGGCGCTGTTCCCCCGCGCCGCCGCGCTCGGCAAGCACATGATGATCGCCGGGGTCGACGCCGCGAATACGGCCTCGATCCGCTTTCACGAGCGGCTCGGCTTCGAGCAGGCGGGATGTCTGAGCGAGGTCGGGTACAAATTCGACAAGTGGCTCGATCTGGTATTTCTGCAGCGTCGGATCGACGCGTAAACTGCGCCGATGTTCCCGAAGCTCACCCCGGCTACGCGGGCCATCATTCTCGTCAACATCCTGCTTTTCATTCTCGAGAAGGTGGCGCCGCGGCCCATGCTGCTGCACTTCGCGCTCTGGCCGCTCGCGACGCCCGATGGGCTCTTCCACCCCTGGCAGCTCGTGACGTATGCCTTCCTTCACGACCCGAACAACCTGCTGCATATCTTCTTCAACATGTTCGCGCTCTACATGTTCGGGCCGGCGCTCGAGCAGTACTGGGGCGTGCAGCGCTTCCTCGCGTATTACTGCGTATGCCTCGTCGCGGCGGGCGCCACCCAGCTCGCAGTGGAGTATCTCACCCACACCGGCGAGGCCACCATCGGCGCCTCCGGCGCCATTTTCGGCATTCTGCTCGCATTCGCGGTGCTCTTTCCCCGCGCGCGGCTGCTCCTGCTGCTGCCCCCCATTCCGCTGCCGGCGTGGCTCTTCGTCACTCTGTACGGCGTGCTCGAGCTCTTCTTCGGCGTGACGGGGACGCAGGCCAGTGTCGCGCACTTCGCGCACCTCGGCGGCATGCTGGGCGGTGCGCTCGTGCTGCTCTACTGGCGCCTGCGTGCCGGCCGCGGGGGCGGCGGCGGCCAATGGCGGCCGACCTGAACGGAACTTTTTACGATTGCCTGCATCTACCGCAACCTCGGAGGTAGCCGATTCCATGATCAAGACCGAGCACTTGAGCAAGCGCTATGAGACGGTGACGGCGGTGGACGACGTCACCTTCGAGGTCCGTCCGGGCGAAGTGCTCGGATTTCTGGGCCCCAACGGGGCGGGCAAGACGACGACCATGCGCATGCTCGCCGGCTTCGTCACGCCGACGGCCGGCAAGGCCAGCGTCTGCGGGCACGACGTCGAGACGGAGCCTCTCGCCGCCAAGGAGCGGCTCGGTTACCTGCCGGAGGGCGCACCGAGCTACGGCGAGATGCGCGTACGCAGCTTCCTGGAGTTCATCGCCGATCTGCGGCGCCTCGAAGGCGGCCGGCGGCGCGCCCGTCTCGATTACGTCATCGGGCGGCTGCAGCTCGCCTCCGTACTCGAGCAGTCGATCGAGACCCTGTCGAAAGGTTTTCGCCGCCGCGTGGGCCTGGCGCAGGCGATCATCCATGACCCGCCGGTGCTCATCCTCGATGAGCCCACCGACGGCCTCGACCCCAATCAGAAGTTCGAGGTCCGCGCGCTGATCAACGAGATGGCGCGCGACAAGATCACTGTCATCTCGACGCATATCCTGGAAGAGGTCGACGCGGTCTGCACTCGCGCAATCATCATCGCGCGCGGCCGGATCGTGGCCGACGACACGCCGCTGAAGCTTGCAGCGCGCTCGCGCTACTACAACGCGGTATCGCTGCAGCTGGAGCGGCCGGAGCAGCTCGCTGCCGCTCGCGCCGCAGTGGCCGCGCTGCCGTCGGTGGCCGATGTCGAGGTCAGCGAGCGCGACGTGCGCCTCACCGCGCTGCCGCGCTCGGGCGCGGCGATACTGACGGCCGTCTCGGAGCTGGCAAGCAGCAAGGGGCTCGTCCTCAAGGAGCTGCATCTCGAATCCGGACGGCTCGACGAAGTCTTCCGCACCATCACGGCATAACTACTCACTCGGGGGCGCCATGCGCAACGTGGGCATCATTCTGCGCCGCGAGCTCGCGAGCTATTTCGCGACGCCGCTGGCCTATGTCTTCATCCTGATCTTCCTCGTGCTGGCCAACGCCTTCACGTTCTATCTCGGCGGCTTTTACGAGCGCGGCCAGGCGGACCTGGATCCGTTCTTTGCCTTCCACCCCTGGCTCTATCTCTTCCTCATCCCGGCGATCTCCATGAAACTCTGGGCCGAGGAGCGCAAGTCCGGCAGCATCGAGCTGCTGATGACCCAGCCGGTGAAGCTCTGGGAGGCGGTGCTCGGCAAGTATTTCGCGGCCTGGATCTTCACCGCGATCGCCCTGGCGCTCACCTTCCCGATCTGGATCACCGTCAATTATCTCGGCAGGCCCGACAACGGGACGGTAGTCGCCGCCTACCTCGGCAGTCTGCTGCTCGCTGGCGGCTTCCTCGCGGTGGGCTCCTGCATGTCGGCATTGACGCGCAACCAGGTCGTGGCCTTCATCCTCGGCGTCGCGGTCTCCTTCGTATTCCTCCTCGCCGGTTACCCCATGGTAATCAATGCGTTCCAGAGCTGGGCGCCGCAGGCGCTGGTGGGCGCGATCGCCTCGCTTTCCTTCCTCACTCACTTCCAGTCGATCGCCAAGGGCGTGATCGAGGCGCGCGACCTCCTTTATTTCGCGATGCTGATCGGCTTCTTCCTCTTCACCACCGCGGTCGCCCTCGACCTGCGCAAGGCGGACTAGGAGCGCCCTCATGACGAAACGCTCGACACTCGGCTGGGGCGCGGTAGCGGCGCTGGCGCTCACCTTCATCGGCCTCACCATTCTCTTCAACTACTCGCTCGCGGGCTGGCAGCTGGATCTCACCCAGAACCGCCTCTACACCATCTCGCCGGGCACGGACCGCATCCTGAAGAGCATCAGGGAGCCGATCGATCTCTACTTCTTCTACTCGGCCAAGACCGCGGAATCCATTCCGCAGATCCGTCCCTACGGCCAACGCGTGCACGACTTCCTCGAGGAGCTGACGCAGCGTTCGGGCGGCATGATCCACCTTCACGTCATCGACCCGCAGCCGTTCTCGGTCGAGGAAGACCGCGCCGCGGAGCTCGGCGTCACCGGCACGGCCATCAACGATGCCGGCACCAAGTTCTACTTCGGGCTGGCCGGCACCAACTCCACCAACGGCAAACAGGCGATCCCCTTCTTCGATCCCGACAAGCAGAGCTTCCTGGAATACGACGTCGCGAAGCTGGTCTACCAGCTCGCTCATCCCGCGAAGCCGGTGGTCGCGTGGCTGTCGAGCCTGCCCATGACCGGCGGCTACGATCCGCAGAGCGGTCAGATGCGCCAGCCCTGGGTGGTCTACGCGCACGCGCAGCAGCTCTTCGACGTGCGCCCGCTCCAGCCGACCGCCACCTCCATCGCGCCGGACGTGCGTGTGCTCGTGCTGATCGATCCGAAGAACCTCTCGCCCGCGACGCAGTTCGCGATCGATCAGTACGCGTTGCGCGGCGGACACATTCTCGCGTTCGTCGATCCCGATGCCCAAATGGATCGGTCGGGCGGCAACCCCATGGCGGCGATGACTGCCGACCACGCCTCGCACATGGAGAATCTCCTCACGGCATGGGGCGTCGGCTTCAATCCGGGCGAAGTGGTCGCCGACCGCGGCCATGCGCTCACCGTAGCCATGCGCGAGGGGCAGCCGCCCGTCGAGCACGTGGGGATCCTCGGTCTCGGCGGCTCGTCGCTGTCACAGAGCGACGTCATCACCTCGGGTCTCTCCAATATCAACGTCGAGACGGCCGGCTTTCTGACTCCGCTCAAAGGCGCGACGGTGAAGTTCGAGCCGCTGATCGATTCGAGCCGCGATGCGCAGCCGATGCCGGCACAACGGTTCGCGATGTTGTCCGACCCGGCCGCTCTGTTGGACGGCTTCAAGCCCACCGGCCAGCGCTACACAATCGGCGCGCGCATCACCGGAATGGTGAAGACGGCTTTCCCCGACGGCCCGCCCAAGGGCGTGACGTTGCCTGCAGGCCAGCGTGACCTCAAGGCGTCCGTCAAGCCTCTCAACCTCGTTATCTTTGCCGACACCGACCTGCTGTCGGATTATCTCTGGGTGCACGAGCAGGAGCTGTTTGGCCAGCAAATCGCCCAGGCGTGGGCGAGCAATGGCGATCTGGTGCTGAACTCCCTCGACAACCTCGCCGGCAGCTCGGACCTGATCAGCATCCGCGGCAGAGCGGGCTTTACGCGTCCCTTCCTCCGCGTCGATGCTCTGCGAAAGGTAGCTGACTCCCGCTTCCACGCCCAGGAAGAGCAGTTGCAGCAGGAGCTGCAGCAGACGGAGCAGCAGCTGACGCTGTTACAGTCGAAGCGCAACGACAAGTCGGCGCTGATCCTCACGCCCGAGCAGCAGCAGGAGATCGAGCGCTTCGAGGCGGAGAAACTCCAGATCCGCAAGCAGCTGCGTGCCGTCCAGGCGGGCCTGGTCAGCAACATCGACAGGCTGGGCACGGAGCTCAAGGTCATCGACATCATCGTGATGCCGGCCTTCTTCGCGCTCGCGGCGCTCCTCATCGCCGCCCTGCGCCGCCGCCGGCCTGCCGCCATCCCGAACGACAAGGGCAAGCTCCCATGACCGCACGCCGCGTCACCCTCCTCTTCGCCATCGGCATCGCCATCATTGCGCTCGCCGCCTGGGTGTCCGGCCGCAGCCAAAGCGGCCAGGACTCGGTCGCAGGCACTGCGGTGCTTCCGGGCCTCAAAGGCGCCGTCAACGCCGTCACACAGATCCGCATCACCAAGGCCGACAAGACGCAGACGACTCTCGAGCGGCATGCAACCGATTGGGTCGTCGGGGAACGCGGCTACCCCGCCGACTCCGGCAAGCTGCGCAAGCTCCTGCTCGATCTCGGTTCTCTGAACGCGGTAGAGCGTAAGACGAGCCTCGCGCGCAATTACCCGGTGCTTGGCGTCGAGGATGTGACGCAACCGAAGGCCACGGGTGTGCGCATCGACATCGTCACCCCTGGCAAGACCTGGTCGCTGATCGTCGGCAGCTCGGTGGACGGCAATGACTGCTACGTACGGGTGGTCGACTCGGCGCAAAGCCTGCTCGCGAGTCCCCTCATTCTGGCCGAGGCCGATCCGAAGCTCTGGCTCGATCCCACCATCCTCGACATCAATCAGAGCCGCGTGATCGCGGTCAGCCAGCAGCCGCCGAAGGGACCGGGGTTCAGCGTCTCACGCGATAAAAGGGCGCAGGCCGACTTCACGGTCCAAGGCATACCCCGCGGCCGCGAGCTCACGGGCGCCGATGCCGCCGACTCGTTGGGCAGCGCGCTCTCCAGTCTCACCCTGACCGACGTCCGCAAGGCGGCCGCCCCGCCCCAGGGCGCCGAGCTCTCCCACGCCGTCTTCAAGACTTTCGACGGCCTGGAGATCGACGTCAGCGGCTACAAGCAGGCAAGCACCGGTTACATCGAC
>Ga0134126_10002588_pt1 | contig 22791 bp, 20 predicted proteins | sample KB31752_FD_96881 | JGI IMG/M metagenome (GOLD analysis project Ga0134126, IMG submission 96881) | Terrestrial soil microbial communities with excess Nitrogen fertilizer from Kellogg Biological Station, Michigan, USA - KB3-175-2 | ecosystem: Environmental > Terrestrial > Soil > Unclassified ... | reverse complement strand
GCCGACCACCTCGACGTTGATGCAGGCTGCGCTCGGCGATGCGCTCGCGATCGCGCTGCTCGAAAGCCGCGGCTTCACCGCGCTCGAATTCGCGAAATTCCATCCGGGCGGCAAGCTCGGCGCGATGCTCAAGCACACGTCCGACCTGATGCACACCGGCGATGCGGTGCCGCTAAAACCGGTCGGCACCACGATGTCGGACGCGCTGAAGGAGATGTCGGCCAAGGGTTTCGGCTGCGTCGCCATCGTCGACGCGAACGGCCACATGACCGGTATCATCACCGACGGCGATCTGCGCCGCCAGATGCGGCCGGATCTGATGGAGCTCCGCGTCGAGGACATCATGACCCGCAATCCCAAGGTGATCGAGCGCGACTCGCTTGCGAGCGAGGCGCTGGAGGTGCTCAATTCGGTGAAGATCACGACGCTGATCGTGACGGAAGCGGGCAAGCCGGTCGGGATCATCCACCTGCACGATCTGCTGCGGGCGGGGGTGGCGTAGCCGGAAACCGCGCCGCCTTTTCCTCCAGCGGCATCGCGAGGCCATTCGCCAGATATGACACCGTGCGGTAGAAGCCGCAGAGCAGGATGATCTCCAGAATCTGGTCGTCATCGTAATGCGCCGACAGGTCGGCGAATTCCGCATCCGTCAGCGTCGCGCGGTGATGCAGCGCGTCGACGGCCGCAATCAGCGCCCGCTCCGCTTTCGACCAGCATGGCGCATCGGCGCCTGCTGATGCCGTAGCGAGGACCTGCGCGTCGGTGAACTGTGCTGCCGCCGCGAAGATCGCGACATGCACGCCCCATTCGTACTCGCATCGGTTCAGTGCGCAGGTCCGATCGATGACGATCTCGCGCTCCCGCAGGGCCAGCGGGCCGGGGTCGAGCAAGCTGCCGGCGCGGAATTTGTCCCAGGCACGGCTATGCCCGGCCATGACGCGGAACAGCATCAGCGGCGGCGCGCCGCGCATGATGCGGTCGAACTGCGCCTGGATGTCGGGCGCATAGGGCTGATGAAGCGGGGCGATGCGTGACATGGCGGACCTCCGTGCTACACTATCAGTAGCAATATGCTACAGATTCCGTAGCACAGCGCAAGAGGACGCCATGCCGAAAGCGGCTCATCCCATCGCAAAACGCCGCGTCCGCGGCTCCCGCACCGGACGGCCGATCATGGTGCTGCTCGATCTCTTGGGCCGGCGCTGGGCCCTCCGGATCCTGTGGGAGCTGCGGCGCGGCGCCCTCACCTCGCGCGCGTTGCGAGCCGCTTGCGACGAGGCCTCACCTACCGTGCTGAACGAACGGCTCAAGGAATTGCGCGAGGTCGATTTCATCGAGCTTGGCGACGGCGGCTACACGTTGACGGCGCTCGGTCGCGAGCTCAGCGAGAAATGCATGCCGCTGTACCATTTTGCGGAGAAGTGGAGCGGGAGGTAGGCCTTCAAGCCGCCGCTACCGTGAGATTCGCGCCATCCGCTTGCACCACCTTCACCCGGCTGCCCGCCGGCGCGTCGGGGCCGGCGACGCGCCAGATGGTGTCATCGACCCGAACCGTACCGGAGCCGTCGATGATCGGCTTCTCCAGCGTGAACACGCGACCGACGAGAGCAGCGGCGCGGCGGTTGAGATAGGGGTTGCTCTGGCTCGCTTCCCGGTTGCTGCGCGACAGTCGCCGCCACAGCGGCACCGCCGCGACCGCAAACGCCGCGAACATCAAGAGCTGCGACTGCCAGGACGGATGCAGCACGAACGACACCAGACCGACCAAGAGCGCCGCGAGCCCGAGCCAGAACAGGAAGACACCCGGCGCGATCAGCTCGAGCGCCATCAGGATGAAGCCGAAGATCAGCCAGTTCCAGGTGCCCAATGTCGAAAACATCTCGGCCATGACACGTCCTTCTATGAAGCTCCCTATTGCGGCGTTGCCGGCGGCGTGGGCGGATTAGAACCGGTCGTCGGCGGCACCGAGGTGGTGCGGCGCGCGGCGGCCTGCGCGGATACGGCGCTCTCGCCAAAGGTGGCTTTGGCAATTTCGCCGATGCCGGCGAGCGAGCCCAGCATGCTGGTCGCCTCCATCGGCAGCATGATGATCTTCTGGTTCGGCGAGCCGGCAAACTGCCCGAACGCCTTGATGTATTTGTCGGCGATGAAGTAGTTGAGCGAGGCCACGTCGCCCTTGGCAATCGCTTCCGACACCATCTGCGTCGCCTTGGCTTCGGCTTCCGCAGAGCGCTCCCGCGCCTCCGCATCGCGGAAGGCGGCTTCGCGGCGACCTTCGGCCTGCAATATCTGGCTCTGCTTGGCGCCCTCGGCGCGGAGGATTTCCGACTGCCGCTGGCCTTCCGCCTGCAGAATGTCGGCGCGCTTGACGCGCTCGGCCTTCATCTGCCGGCCCATCGCTTCGACCAGATCGGTTGGCGGCACGATGTCCTTGATCTCGATGCGGTTGACCTTGACACCCCAGGGCGAGACCGCGGCGTCGACAACGCGCAGCAGGCGCTCGTTGATCTCGTCGCGATGCGAGAGCACCTGGTCGAGATCCATCGAGCCCATCACCGAGCGGATGTTGGTCATGGTCAATACCGTGATCGCCTGCGCGAGATTAGCGACCTCGTAGCTCGCCTTCGCCGCATCGAACACCTGGAAGAAGGCGACGCCGTCGACGGTGACGGTGGCATTGTCCTTGGTGATCACTTCCTGCTCGGGAATGTTGATCACCTGCTCCATCATGTTGATCTTGCGGCCGACGCGATCGAAATACGGCACGATGATATTGAGACCAGGCGACAGCGTGTGGGTGTATTTTCCGAACCGCTCGATGGTCCAGTCCCAGCCCTGCGGCACGGTCTTGACACCGGAGAACAGGGTAGCAATGACAAGCAGAACCAGAACGATCGCGAAGACGTCGAAACCAGACATATTCCCTCCCAGCGCGACCGGCATGGTCGCGCGTCAAATGCCCGCCAGAAGCAGCTCGCGGACGCCGTTGCTTTGTCTGTGTGCCGGCGCGGCCGGTTCACCCGGCTGTCATTGCACAGATCAGGTATGTATGCGGCCTGAAAGCTGCCAGATGTATGACATGGGAACACAGCAAGTGGCTTGTCGCGCTTGAGGAAAGTGCGCGTTTCACATCGCTGTCTTGATTGCTGTTGAGAATGAGTTGCGGCTGGCGTGCGCTGCATCAAGCGCACGCCGCATCGGATCCCCCTTCAAATCCAACCCTGCAATTCGCGTAGCACGAGCTCGCGGATCACATGCATGCCCGCGTCGCTGTCGTTCAGACAGGGAATTGCGGAAAATTCCTCGCCGCCATTGTGCCTGAAAATCTCGGCGTTCTCCTGCGCGATCTCTTCCAGCGTCTCCAGGCAATCGGCCGCGAAGCCGGGCATGACCACGGCGATACGTTTCAAGCCATCCCTGGCCAATTGCTCGATCGTCTTGTCTGTGTAGGGCTGCAGCCACTCGGCGTTGCCGAAGCGCGACTGGAAGGTGAGCATCAGTTTCGTCGCATCGAGCCCAAGCCGCGCGCGCAAGGCTTCCACGGTCGCGATGCACTGCGCCTGATACGGATCGCCCTTGTCGACATATTCCTTCGGCATGCCGTGAAAGGACGCCAAGATCAATTCCGGCTTGAACGACAACGTCGCCAGATGCGTCTCGATCGAGGATGCGATCGCCTCGATGTAGTCAGGCGTGTCGTAATAAGGCGGTGTCACGCGCAGGGTCGGCTGCGCGCGCATCGAAGCGAGCACGCGGAACACCTCGTCGCAAACGGTCGCCGACGTCGCGGCCGAGTATTGCGGATAGAGCGGCACCACCAGGATTCGTTCGCAGCCGCGCTTCATCAGCGCCTCGATACCGGCCCTGATCGACGGGTTGCCGTAGCGCATCGCCCAGTCGACCTCGACATGGTCGTGACCGGCAACGCCCCGCGCCAGCTTCTCGGCCTGCGCGCGCGTGATGGTCTTGATCGGCGATTCATCGCGCTCGTTGTTCCAGATTTTCCGGTAGTCGAACGCCTTGATGCGCGGACGACGGCGCAGGATGATGCCGTTCAGGATCAGCTTCCAGAGGAGGCCCTGGTCCTCGATCACGCGCGGGTCGGACAGAAATTCCTTCAAATACACCCGCACGCCCCTGGCGTCGGCGGTGTCGGGCGTGCCGAGGTTGACGAGCAGCACCCCGACATGCGGCAGCCTCGCGGCGACCGCCTGCCTCGCGCTCTCTTTGGGAATGGCCGTGGTCATGTCCCGATCCGCTTCGCGCGACCTTACCTTCTTGTCAAGAAGGCCGCCCTTTCGATAGTGTCGCCCCAATTGCGCAGGGGAGACGCATGACGGTCGCCGAATACTGCATTTTCGGGGTTGTGGCGCTCTATTTGCTGACGATCGTGCCGATCAAATGGATCGGGTTTCGGCAATATGACAATTCCATGCCGCGCGATCCCGCCTTTTACCGTGACGCCATCCGCGCCCGCGCGCTGGGGGCCCACCAGAACGACATCGAGGCGTTTCCGTTCTTTGCCGTCGCCGTCCTGCTCGCCGAATTTCGCGCAGCGCCCCAGAACCTGATCAACGAGCTTGCGGTCCTGTTCCTGATCGTGCGCATCGCCTATGTCCTGACCTATGTCGGCAACCGGCCGCGGCTGCGCTCGATCCTCTGGAGCGTCGGCTTCCTCATCAACACCGCGATCTTCTTCCTGCCGGTGATCGGCAAGCTTTGGCCCGCGGTGTGAGCGAATCCGCCAGGTTCAGACGTCTGTATTCGTCATTGCCAGGAGCAAAGCGACGAAGCAGTCCAGAAAGGGCTGGCAAAATCGGCTCTTTTGGCCGACGATCTTTCCGGATCCCATCCCACAGCGCCGCGCACTGACGCAAAATACAGCGCAATCGCCTGAAAGATCAGGCGATTGCAGCATGGCTCAGGTTGCTGGCGCTGCCGGCGATGGTTTGGCTCACCAAGGGCTACTAGGCAGCCTTGGCCTGAGTTACGGTTGCCAGCGTATCGCGCAGGTGCTGCTCTTTCGCTTCATCGAGCGAAGTCTTCAGAACGGTCCCTCCGGCATCCTTGATTTCATTGAGAACCTTGTCGGTCGTCATGCTCTTGATCAGCAAGAACAGGACGGCGTCTCCCGACTTCACCTTCGATGCGAGATCCTTCATGAACTGATCCCTGATACCGAAATCCGTCAGCGCACCGCCTAGTGCGCCCGCGCCGGCACCCAGAGCCACGCCAAGAAGAGGATTCAAGAACACCATCCCGAGCAGCAGTCCCCATAAGCTGCCGCTGGCCGCGCCGGTCATCGTGGTGTTCACAAGTTGATTAAGCTTCACCGTGTCCCCTGTTTTGACAGCGATCACGGCATCACTGATCGCGATCAGATACTCGCTCTGAAGCTTGAGTATCTTCTGCCGGACTTCCTCCGCCTTGGCTTCGGATGGGTACACAATCGCAACGAGGTCTGACATCGAACACTCCCTGATGACTTGAAGTGCTGCCCCTACTACGCACGCATGATGCGATGCGGAACTTAACACAGACACGGAAGTCTCTTGCCGACTAATCAGACCCGCAGGTTCACAATTCCGGGATGTTTTTGGGTCTCGCTGCAGTTTAGTAAGCGAGATTGTCGTATGTGTCTTCGAATGGGGCACGCTTCGAATTTGTCGCGCGGACGGAAGTTCGCTCGCAGCGAAGACTGAGCTTCCGGTAGCCGCCACGGCTCTTTGGCGGGAGGTCAAGCAGCGCGCTGTGACCTGGTCGCGCAGCAACTCGGCTGCGGCCGCACGTAGCCTACTCACCATGATAGCATAACGCACGGCGCTCCGAGGCCGTCGAAGAGCAGGTCAGCCAGGCCGTTGAGCACACCGCGCGAGATTGTCTTTGTCTTTAAAAGGGAGGTCACTCCATGCCGAGAAAAGAGATCCTCGACCAAATTCAGAAGTATACTCACCCGTTCCGCATCACCAAGGGCAAAGACTTTCAACTGAAGAACTTCGACCCTGCCGACACGCGCAGCCTGAAGATGGACAAGGGCGAAGCTGCCGATCTTCTTCAACGCGGCACGCAGTGGCTCGCGGAAGAACAGGACATGCTTTATGCCCAGGACCGGTGGTCGCTGCTGCTCGTCTTTCAGGCAATGGATGCGGCGGGCAAAGACAGCACGATCAAGCACGTGATGTCAGGGATCAATCCGCAAGGCTGTCAGGTCTTTTCGTTCAAGCAGCCCTCACAGGAGGATCTCGCTCACGACTTCCTGTGGCGCTATTCCCGGCGTCTGCCGGAGCGTGGGTGGATTGGAATATTCAATCGTTCCTATTACGAGGAAGTCCTGGTTGTGCGCGTGCACGAAGCTGTTCTGAAGAATCAGAAATTGCCTCCGAAGCTCATCGGCAAGGGCATCTGGGACGAACGGCTCGCCGACATCGTGCGCTTCGAGGATTACCTTACCCGGCAGGGCGTCATCATCCTCAAATTCTTCCTGCACGTGTCGCGCGAGGAGCAGAAGAAGCGCTTCATGAAGCGCCTCGACAACCCGGAGAAGAACTGGAAATTCTCTGCTTCGGACGTGCGAGAGCGCCAGCACTGGCGTGACTACATGCGCGCATACGAGCAGGCGATCGCCGCCACAGCATCCGAGCACGCGCCATGGTACGTGGTGCCGGCCGACAACAAATGGTTCACCCGGCTTGTTGTCGCGGCGGCGATCGTGGAAGCAGTCGAACACCTCGACCTTGCATACCCACAGGTGAGCCCGGAGCAGAAGAAGGAATTGGCGGCGGCGCGTGCCGAGCTTGCGCGCGAAGCCTGAGCTTTGGCTGGCCAGACGTTGCAGCCGCGTTATATTAGACAGCCTCATTGTCGATGTCCCCTGGAGGGGAGCGCATGTCGACGACGATTTCGGTCCTTGGTGGCGTGGGCCTGTTCCTGCTTGGCATGAGCGTCATGACCGCCGGCCTCAAGGGACTCGCCGGATCGGGATTGCGGACGGTGCTGAGCAAGGCCGCGGCGACCTCGCTGTCCGGTGCATTCTGGGGCGCCATCGTCACCCTGGTCGTGCAGTCCTCGAGCGCAACCACAATGACCACCATTGGTTTGGTGAGTGCAGGTGTGCTGACATTTCCGCAAGGGTTGGCGCTCGTGTTCGGCGCCAATGTCGGCACGACAGGAACCGGCTGGCTCATTGCTCTCATCGGGGTGCGCGTCTCGCTCACCGCCGCCGCATTGCCGATGATCTTCGTCGGTGCGCTGATCAAATTGCTCGGCCACGGACGCGTGTCCGCAGGAGGAGCGGCGCTAGCCGGGTTCGCGCTCGTGCTCTTTGGACTGACGACGCTGCAGCAGGGCATGGGCGGACTGGCCGAGCAGTTGCACCCGGCCGATTTGCCGGCTGTTCTCGGCACCACGTGGTGGTCAGGCTTGTACGGCGTGCTGGCGCTGGTGGTTGTCGGGCTGGTGATGACTGCCGTGATGCAGTCATCGACGGCAGCGATCGCGGTCACGCTGTCCGCCTACCATGCGGGAGCTGTCGGGCTGGACCAGGCTTGCGCGCTGATCATTGGGCAGAACATCGGAACGGCGACCAGTTCCGCCATGGCCGCCATCGGTGCGAGCAGCACCGCCAAGCGATTGGCCCTCGCCTACATCCTGTTCAAGCTGATCGCAGCCGTGATCGCCTTGATACTCTTCCCCGTCACGCTTCCGCTGTTGATCCGCGCTTCGAACACGATCGATGGCGTGACTCTGCTTGCGGCTTATCACACCGCCTACAACGTGATCGGCGTCCTGGTGCTGCTGCCGGTGATCAATGCCTTCACGCGGGTGGTCGAGCGCATTCTTCCCGAACGCAGCTCGCCGCTAACGCGGTGCCTCGACCCGGCAGCGCTGGAGACACCGATGGCGACGGAGGAAGCCGTCCGCCGGACGGTTGCACGCGCACTTGGAACGATCTGCGAATCACTCGCGCCTGTCCCGGCGGCGTGGAAACCGGGCACGTCTGTCCGTCCCAGGAACGATGTATCCGTGGCGGTGGCGGCCGATGCGCTGCGCCAGGCTCAGGAATTCATGTCAGCGGTGAGTGGCCCGCCCGAATCGGAGGACGAGCAAGTGCGGCTGACCAGCACATTGCATGCGCTCGACCACGCATCTCGCCTGGCCGAGACCGCCCGGGACGAAGCCGACTTCGGCAGGTCGAGCGGAGGCCCCGAGGATATGCGTGCCACGGAGATGTGCGCGGAGGCCATGCGTGGCGCGGCGGCGCTCGCAGCTGAAGTCGCCGCCCTGCCCACCTCTCCCGCTCACGCCATCCCAATCGAGCCAGAAGGTGGGTCGAAGGGAGCGTTCGACCCGGAGAAGAAACGCGTTGCTACCGGAGCATCGACCGAGCAAACCCTTGCCCAACTCGAACAGTGCGCGAAGGCACTCGGCGAGCTGCGGAAAAGCCATCGCAGTGCGACGCTCGGTTCGGTGGTGAGTAGAGGGCTGACCGCCGACGAAGCCATCGCTCGCGTCGATGCCGTACGGCGCCTCGAGGCGCTCGCCTATCACGCCTGGCGTTCCGCGGCGCATCTTGCCGGTCGCGGCGCATAGCGCTGCAAGGGATCGAACCGCCCACAATCTTGCGAAAGCGGGCCGTTCAGGCGCCAGCTTCCGCATCGACGACCAGCCTCCGCAAGGCGCCCGACGAACGAATGATGAACTTCTCTGCTTCCACGACGAAGAAGAACAGCAAGCCGCCAGCAAGAAGCCAGGGCCAGACCCAAAGCGGGACAGATTCGTTGCCGAACATCGCCTGGACCGGTGGTGCGTAGGTGAAAATCAGTTGCAGGATCACGGCGGCAACGATGCCGAGCGGCAAATACGCGTTGCCCATATGCGCTTTCAGGGAGAACGACGAATCGAGCAGGTAGCGGCTGTTCAGCAAATAGAAGACCTGGCCGATCGTGATGGCATTGACGGCTGCCGTACGGGCAAGAGCGTCCGATGCACCTTGCGCCTTTATCCAGAAGAACGTCAGCAAGGTGTAGGCAAGGAGCGCCAAGCCGACGAAGATGATCCGCCAAACCCCGAAGCCGGTCACGATGGGGCGATCTACGGCTCGCGGCGGCCGCTGCATCACATCGATCTCGTGTGGCTCGAAGGAGATGACGAGGCCAAGCGCGACTGACGTTATCATATTGACCCAGAGCACTTGCGGGGCCGTGATCGGCATGGTGAATCCGACAAAGATGGCCACCGCGATGACCAGCGCCTGCGCAACGTTGGTCGGCAGCATGAACAGCATGGCCTTCTCGATGTTGTTGTAGACGGTGCGCCCTTCCTTTACCGCCGCCGAGATCGAGGCGAAGTTGTCGTCGGCCAGGATCATTCCGGCGGCTTCCTTCGTGACCTCGGTGCCCTTGATACCCATCGCGACCCCGATGTCGGCTTTCTTGAGAGCGGGCGCGTCGTTCACGCCATCGCCCGTCATCGCCACGATTTGATTGTTGGCCTGGATCGCTTTCACCAGGCGTAGCTTGTGCTCGGGGCTGGCGCGCGCGAAGACGTCGACGGTGCGGACGCGTTCCTGCAATGTCGCCGTGTCCATATCCTCGATCTCGGCGCCCGTGATCGCGGTCTTTCCGTCGCCAAGCCCAAGCAATTTGGCGATGGCGGCAGCGGTGATCTTGTGGTCGCCGGTGATCATGGTGACCCGGATGCCGCCGCCGTGACACTCCTTTACGGCGTCGATGGCCTCCTTGCGCGGCGGATCCAACAGGCCGATCAAGCCGAGCAAGACGAGCGTCCGCGGCAGGTCTGCCGCAGTGAGACCGCCAGCCTTCACATTTGGATTCTGTAGCCACGCGAGCGCCAGGACACGTTCGCCCTGGGCTGCGAGCCTGTCGGATTGTTGCATGAAGTGCTCGCGGTCGAGCGGGCTCGGCTCGCCGTCGGCGGTCTGTTGGCGATCGCAGTGCTCGAGGATGACTTCCGGGGCGCCTTTCACAAGCAGGGCCTGCTCGCCGCTTGCAGCTCTCTGGAGCGTCGCCATGAACTTGTGCTCGGACTCGAACGGAATGGCGTCGATCCGCGGAGATGCAGCCTGCTCGACCTGCCGATCCATTCCGAGCTTGGCCGCGAACGGATAGAGCGCGCCTTCGGTCGGATCGCCCTCCACTTTCCAGGTGCCTTCTTCCTGGAACAGCTCCGCGTCGTTGCAGAGCAAGGACACTCGCCCCATCACCGCCAGTACAGGGTCCTTGCCCGCGATCTGTCCGTCCTTTTTGATCTCCCCCTTGAGCGAATAGCCGTCGCCGGTGACCTGATAAGCCGATTCGGCCGTGACGGCAGACACCACCATCATCTCCATGAGCGTCAGCGTACCCGTCTTGTCCGAACAGATCCGCGACACCGAACCGAGCGTCTCGACTGCGGGCAACCGGCGGATGATGGCGTTGCGCTAAGCCATGCGCTGGACGCCGATGGCGAGGGTGATCGTGATAAGTGCCGGCAGTCCTTCCGGGATGAGCGATACGGCAATGCCAACGACCGCCTGGAAGAGCTCCACAAAGTCGATACCCTTCACCCACTTGCCATAGGCGAAGATCAGGACGCTGATCACCCCGATCGCCGCGGTGATGGTGTAGCCAAATTTCTTGATCTGGCGAAGCAGCGGAGTCTCTAGCGGGCTGACGTCGGCGAGCAGCCGGTTGATACGGCCGAGTTCCGTTTCATTGCCGGTCGCGACGACCAATCCGGCCGCGCGACCGGACACGACCATGGTGCCGGAAAACGCCATGCTTTCGCGATCTCCGATCGTCGCGTTTGCAGGCACCGCGTCGCCGCTCTTTTCCGCCGGCACGGATTCGCCAGTGAGGGCGGCCTCTTCGGTCCGCAGATTCTTCGTCTCAAGGAGCCGCAGATCCGCAGGAATCCTGTCGCCCGACTCCAGGAGCACGACGTCGCCCGGAACAAGCTGCTCCGCGGGAATCATGCGGGTTTCCCCACCGCGCACCGTCCGAGCCTCGGCGGACAGCATGTTGCGGATGGAATCCAACGCTTTCTCCGCCTTACCCTCCTGAATGAACCCGAGAAGCGCGTTGAGAACGACCACGCCAAAGATGATGGCCGCGTCGACCCACAGGCTCAGCATCAGCTTGGTAAATCCCGCGGCAAGCAGCACGTAAACCAGGATGCTGTTGAACTGCGCGAGAAGCCTTGCAAGCGGGCCCTGTTTCCGGCCTTCCGGCAAACGGTTTGGCCCATGTTTCCGAAATCGGAGCACAGCCTCGGCCGGATCGAGGCCCTTCTCGCGACTTGTAACAAGTCGCTTCACGGCCTCATCTTGAGGCATCGCGTGCCAGAGCAACACCTCATCGGTCGTATTGGCATTCGCTGCTGTGCGCATGCTTATGCTCTACGAAATGCCGACGGTCGACGTCCAAAGCTCGGCGGAACCCACCGATCGCGATCCGTTCCACATCAGCTTAGCATACGGATTGACCCTTTTGACCCTGGGACGACCTCGATTGACCAGGGATTGCCCGCTTTGATCCGAAAGGGGAATTCTCAAATACAGAAACCTCGGCTGTTGCAGCGGCGCGGAGATCAAAGGGCGGAGCGTGTCCTCCGCAGGTATGTCCGTTATTGGAATCGGCTTTTGCGCGCCATCGAATGGAATGACGGGCTTGCCAGTCCCGATGGGCCTAGCAGCGTGCTCGCTTCCGCGATTTCAGGGAGATTTTCCGTCGCGTCGAAGCTGGCCAGGGTTGGCGCGAGGAGATCGGATACCGCCGCAGTGCGATCATCGGTCCTATAGAGACGTGCAAGTCCAAGTGCGCTGCGCAGTTCGAAAGTTCTTGTCTGCTGGTGGCGGGCGATCTGAAGGGCTCTGTTGAAGGCCTCTTCGGCAGAGGAAGCTTTCGAACGGTCGCTCCGCAACAGGAACTCACCATGGACACGATGCAGTTCGGCGTCGAGCCAATGCTGGCCGGATTGTTCCGCCCAGACGACCAGCTCCCTCAAGATGTCAAGCGCGGTCTCGATCTGCCCTACCTCGGCATTCGCCACGGCAACCTGCATTCCCCAGAAAGGCTCACAGAGATAGCAGTCGTTTTCATGAAGCAATGTCCAGCCTCGCCGCATCTCCGCCAGTCCATTCACTCGATCGCCGGCGCGCCACTTCTCCAGGCCGCTGAGGTGCGTGCCGGCGGCCGCATACAACGGCATCGCATGCTCGCGTGCCAGCGCGAGCGCCGTATCCGTCCCTTCCAACATGTCGCCGCACAGCCCGTCGAAAACGGCCTTGTGAACAAGCGCGTTGACTTGAGCAAGCGCGCGCTTGCCACCAGGAACCTTAACGGCCTGCCGGGCAAGCCGTCGCGATCGATCAATGCTGCCAAGCGGCCAGAGAACCAGCGCCAGAAATCTCATGATGACGCATGGCAGATCGAGCGCCGCTGCCTTGAAAGTCGCGGGATCAGGCTCAGCATCATAGATCGCGAGCGCGCGCTCCAGATGCCCTCTCGCGTTCAAGTAGTCGCCGGCGAACCAGCAGGTCACTCCGTTGGTCCAGTGCGCGACGACGGCGGCCACCGGCGATTCCGACTGGTTGGCGGCGTTCATGATCGTTTCCGCCAACTCTCGCATCGGCGCGAGCTCGCCATGCGTCAAGCAGGCATTGAACAGGCCCGAATGGATTGGCGCCAATTCAACGGGATCACGGACACCCGCCGCGAACTCTCGGGCGCGTTTCCATGCAGCCACCGTCTCATGTGCGCTGTGCCCAAGGCTGCCCCGCAGCGCGCGACCATATGCGATTTGCAGATGGAGCCGGTCAATGGTCCGCTCTGGCCCGTCAGCCAGCTCATCGGCAATGGCAACCGCCTTGCCAAGGTGCGCGATTGCTTCGGAATAGGCTGAGCGCTTCAACGCCTGCTGGCCTGCCTTGCGCCACCACTCCAGGGCAATTTCGGTCAGGCCCGCTTCGGCGAAATGGTGCGCCACGACCTCCGGTTCGGTCTCAGCGATAGAAGGAAATTTGTCGCGCAGAACGTCGCCGATGTTTCGATGGAGCAGTTGCCGGCGGCTCTTGAGCAGGCTCTCGTAGGCGGCTTCCTGAATCAGCGCATGCTTGAAGCTATAGCTCGCATCCGGCGGCGTCCCGTGACGCAACAGAAGCTCGGCTTCTTCGAGCTGCGTCAGCGCCGAGCGCAGCGTCAGATCATCGCGCCCCGCCACGCTTTGCAGCAGCGTGTATGAGAAGTCGCGGCCGATGGCGGCGCCGATCTGGGCGACCTCCTTGACGGGCGCCAATCGGTCGAGCCGAGCCATCAGCGAGTCATGCAGGGTTGCGGGAATGGCAAGCGGCGGCAGCGGACTGTCGAGGCGATAGCGCCCGGCATCTTCCACCAGCAACCCCGACTCCAGCACCATCTTGGTCAATTCCTCGACGAAGAGCGGGATGCCATCGGTCTTGTTGATGATCTGTGCCATCATTTTGCGCGGCAGCCGCCGACCGGCGGCCACCTGCTCGACCAAAGCGCGCGTGTCCTGCCGATCAAGCCGCTCGAGCCGCAACAGGCTGACATTGGCCAGGCCCGTCCAAGGCGGCTCGAATTCGGGCCGAAATGTCATGAGCACGAGGATCGGCAGTCCCCTGATCCGATCCACGGCGAGGTCATACAGCTCGAGTGTCGTGGCGTCGGCCCAATGCATGTCTTCGCAGACGACCAACAGGGGTTGCTGACGCGCCAAGCCCTCGAGCTGGTCAAGAAGGGCCGCGAACGTCTGTCGACGCTGCTGCACCGGACTGAGGCCCAGCGGCGGATAGCGCTCACCGGTGGGTATCGAAAGTAGGGCGGCAATGAGGGGCGTCGCTTTCGCCACTTCCTGCGTTCCAAGCGCAAGCATCGCCTCGAGCTTGTCGAGCTTCTGCTCGCAGGTATCCTGTGGCCCGATGCCTGCTGCGTACTCAAACTGAGCGATGAAGGGATGCAGCGAGCTGTTCGTATGGTAAGGTGAGCACTGATAGCGCACCCGACGGTGCGCACCCAACACCTGGCTCTCGCAGAGTGCTGCCGCATAGCGCGATTTGCCGATCCCGGCTTCGCCGGAAATCAGTACGACCTGGCCTTGCCCCTGCCACGCCAGCTGCTGGCGCGCGAGGACGAATTCGATTTCCGCCTTGCGGCCGATAAAGCCGATCGACCGCCCGGCGCGCACCGCCTCGAACCGGCTCTCCGATGCAGCCGGCCCCTCGACGGCCCAGAGTTCGACGGGTTCGGAAATGCCCTTGACCTCGCGATGGCCGAGATTGCGAAACGTGAACAGATCGCCGAGCAATCGGCGCGTTGACACCGCAACGACAACCACCCCCGGCTCAGCCAAGCCCTGAAGCCGGGCAGCAACGTTCGGCGTATCACCGACCATGCCCTGCTGCTCTGACACGCCACCGCTGACCAGGTCGCCCACCACCACAAGCCCGGTCGCGATCGCGATCCGGACCTCGACCTTTTCGTCCGCGCGCGTTGCGAGCTTCCCTATCGCGGCGATAACGTCGAGGCCAGCTCGCACAGCGCGCTCCGCGTCATCCTCATGTGCGCGCGGATAGCCGAAATAGGCAAGTATTCCATCGCCGATGAACCTGGCGATAATGCCGTCATAGGAGGCGATGACTCTCGCGCAGGCGGCGCGATAGGCGCGGAGCACCTCCCACATGTCCTCAGGATCGAGGCGCGCCGAGAGCGCCGTCGAGCCGACCAGATCGCAGAACATGACGGTGAGATGGCGTCGCTCGGCATCGCGCTGGCAGGCCGGCTCGGCAATCAATGCCGCCTGGTTGAGCTCGGCGATCGCACGCTGCATTTTACGGCGATGACCGAGCAGGACTTCGAGCCGGTCGAAGTCCTCGTCCTTCAGGTCGGGCAGGACACCAACGTCGATTCCGTTCTCGGCAAAACGCTGCGCGTATTGCCCAAGTCCAAGCTTTTCGAGCCAGTCCGCAATCTGCTGCATGGCTGCTTTCCAGCGACCGTTTCGTTGCGGCCAGCCGAATTTCTTTGGACTACGCGAAGAAACGTTATGCCGATCTTGCCGTCGATAGCATGTGTTAGTTTGCGGCATTCAGCCGCGCCTCTCACTCAATCCCTGCCCAAATGGTGCATGAGTACGGCCAGCCGCTACTACGCAGCGCATCATGTGGCGATAACAACTTGATGCAGCAACCCATGCTCTCAGTTTGAAACTGTCAGCGTGCAAGTTGAGGCATCACCGTCGTCGTCCGGTCCTCACTCAGGAGTCGGCGGTTTCTTGCCGGCTGCCGCCTGGGCTTGATATTGATCAGGCTCAGCAGCGTTGCACCCATGATCATCGCCACGACGCCGCCGATACTTAATACGATCTGCATCGCAAGCCCGTTCGAGATATGGAGCAACGCCGTCTGGCTCGCGAACGCAAGCAGGACGCCAAGGCAATAGATCGGAAGCGAATTCTGGCCACAGCGGATCGCGCCCCGCATCACGGGCGTCTTCAGCATTCGCCAGTCATGAGGAATCAGCCATCCCGCCAGCACGGCTATGGCGAGAAAATGCAGCAGCCTCAATGGGGCGAGATTGGATTTGTCCAATGTGTCGTGCAGCTGTGCCAGCGCTTGCGGGATCAATGCTTCCAGCGGCTTGATGTGCCAGCTCAATGCAATCATCAGGCTGAACAGCAGATAGAGGACAGCAAGGACAAGCGCCGGGCGTGACCTGACGCACGGCTCAGCCCGTTTGCCATCGATCATCCACCATGCGCCGAGGACAACCAGCAACTGCCAGGCGATCGGATTGAAGGCCCAGTGGCTGCTCGGCCACGCTGGCACGGTCCAACCGAAGACATGCACCAGCAGATAGAGCGCCAGCGAGGTGGCAAGGGTCAGGTTCGGTATCCGCAACAGCAGCCACAGCAGCGGGGCGAACAGCAGGTGCAGAAGCACGAAGATGGGCAAGACGTCGGTGTTGACGGGACGGTATTGCAAGATCGCCGCGCGTGTGAGCGTCGCGCCCGGCTGATCCAGCAGAATGCGCGTGTTGCTTGCGTCGGCGCAACGGCCGTCACCCATGAGGTAAATCAAGACGGCGCTGGCGAGCGTCAGTAGCAGAAATGCGACGTAAATATCCCAGCTTCGCCGCAGCGTCCGGCCAATCACCCCTGTCCAGCCCTCGCGGCGCCATGCCTTGCCGTAGGCGAGCGCACAGGTTACGCCCGAGACGAACATGAATATCTCGGCGGCGTCGCTAAAGCCGTAGTTTCGCGGCGTCAGCCAGCTTCCGATATTGTCGGGAATATGGTCGAGGAAGATCCACCACAATGCGATGCCTCGGCAGGCATCTATTCGCAGGTCGCGGTCGAAGTCCTTCAGCTCCGGTAGTTCGTCGACCAATGGCCTGCGGATTGCGCTTCGATCGGACATCCAGTGACTCCAAAACAGCCAAATGGATCTGGCATGTGCATCACCACCGATCTCTTGAATCTAGTTGAAGTGAAGAGTCATGCGCGTGAGCTGGTTCACCTTCCGTGTGCGACTCGGCGCCGCACGACAAATTCTGCGGCGGTGCTGCGATCTTCTTTGATCATCTGCGAGTGCCTGATGCTGGCATCAGCGGGGCAGCCGACGACGCGGCTGAAAAATCGGACGTTCTCGCAGCAATCCGAGGGAAGTTATTTCAATTGGGCTTCGCGGGAAGGACCAGGGTCTGGCCGGGATAAATGAGATTTGGATCCCGGATCCGATCGCGGTTGGCGCGGTATACAAGCGCGTATCTTGAGCCGTCGCCATAAGCGATGCGGCTGATGCGCCAGAGGCTGTCGCCGCGGGATATGACCTTGCTCGAAATCGCGCGCCCGGCCGCCGGCGAGGATGTAGCTGCGTCCGAGGCCGAACCGGCTGGGGTCGCGTGCACGGGCTCTAGACCGGCACTTTGCTGCGCCTTAGCGGCCTGCGGCTCCGAGGATGGATGCGGCCCTGACGCGGTCGCCGGAACAGATTCGGCACGCGGCTGCGTTGCGCGATCGCCCGTTCCCGCGTCGTCGACGGTGACCGCTGCGCCGTGTTTGGACGATGTCACCGTGCCGTCGGTCAATTTTGCGTTCAAGGTAAGCTCATAGCTGCCCGCCGGCAGGCGGGGAGGCACCATCGCGAATTCCCCGGCTGCATCTGCGACCGCCCGATCAAGGCGCTCGCCGCCGCGCATCAGGTCTACAGTCGCGCCCGGAGGCGCCCGTCCGGCGACGACCGCCTCGCCATCTGCTTCAACCCGGACAACGTCGAAGGAAGGTAGGGATTGATCCTTGCCAGCGGCGTCCGGAGGTCCGGCAAGACCAGCTGCAATGGCTGCGGGGTCGGGCCCGGCCGCGGCGAGCGCAGTCGGGGCCTGAGTTGCCGTGCGCGCAGGCGGCGTCTCGGTCAGCGCAGGTGGCGTCTCGGTCGCCGCGGGCGGGGTTTCGGGCGGCGCAGACAGGGTTTCGGTCTGCACAGCCGGCGCGTCGCTGCGAACGACCGGCGCAGCCTGCGGCGCGCTCATCGTTGCAGTATCGGCAAAAGCTGCCAGCTTGTCCTCATGCTGTACATGCGCAAGGCCAAAGACAAGTGCTGCACTACTTGCCGCGACAAACACCGATGCTGACGCAACTATTTTGACTATCGAAACGGGTGTCATATTCGCCACGCGTCGGCCGACCGATCGCCATTAACATTAATATTGAGCCTTGATTTTGCGCCGATTTGGCCCGCGCATCAAGTCCAGCCAGAAATGGATTCTGTGGGTCAGCCGCGCTGACCCATGGTTTCGCGAGGCGCTCGACCTCGGCATTTCAGGCAAGTTGCTCGACCTCGCCCCTCGCAAGGGGCCATGCCCGCCGACCTCCCCGGTCCAGTTGCCGACGAAGTTCGAGCTTGTCACCAATCCCAAGGCGGTAAAAGCGCTCCCCCTCACAGCCCCTCAGCTCTTGATGGCAAGAGCCGATGAACTGATCGACTAATCGCTTGTGCAGCCGCACCTGCCATCGCTCGTGCCGCGCAGGCCGGGAGTGTTCTGCATAACATCGGTTTCGCGCACCCGCACCATCTGGTCGATGCGGATGATGAGCATCGTGGCCTCCAGTTCGTCCTGGCGGTGTCTTTACCGGTCGACATTACCAAATTTCGACGGCGAGTTCGGTTCGGGCACGCGCGACCTTCCTCGCAATCATCTCCAGCGCCGTCCCCAAGACTTTGGTCGGGGCCCAAGACGCCAGCTTGCCAAAAGATGACGCCAGCTTGCCAAAAGATAATGAAACGGCCCGTCGATTCATCCCGTTTGCTTGTGGGGGACCATCAAGCAAGCAGCACATACGGCAGCTGTTGATGCGGCGATGGGCTCAGGCCGAAGGCAGCAACGGCGATTGATTGCTCCGACGAGAAAGAGCCGCCGACCTGGCGGCTCTCTCCTTATCTGTTCTCGCGACGTGGCACTTCTTGACTGTCGCCTTGCGGGCTTGTTGCCGGAACCTATATGGTTCGCTGGCATTTTGTTGTGGAACTCGACGGTGCACGTCGGATTGATCTTCGCCTGAGGAGAATTGGAACCATGGTCAAATCTCGCGTGCTTATTGTCGGCCTCCTCGCCGCCGCGGGCATTGCCGCCGTACCGTTTGTGACCGCCATCGCAACCCAGAGCGCTGGCCCTGCAGCGTCGGATATCGGACTGCTCGCCGGCGTGATTCAGCTCGTCGGCCGTGATTACGTGCATCCGATCAGCTCGGAGGAACTGACCAAGGACGCCCTGAAGGGAATGCTCACACGCCTTGACCCGCATTCCGACTACATGGACGCGCAGGAATTCAAGCAGTCGCAGGCGGACATGGCCGGCGCCTTTGGCGGACTCGGCATGCAGATTTCCGAACAGAACGAAGTTCCCAAGGTCATTTCGCCCATCGATGGAACGCCGGCGGCCCGTGCCGGACTCGAGCCCGGGGACCAGATTGTCATGATCAACCATTCGAGCACGCAGGGGGTGAACCTGTCCAAGGTGGTGAGCCTGCTCCGGGGTGATCCCGGGACCAGCGTGACCATCACCATCCTGCGCGGCAAGCAGGCGCCGTTCGATGTCACGATCACGCGAGAGATCATCAAGGTCGAATCGGTGAAATCGAAGCTCGAGCCCGACGGGATCGGTTACATCCGTATCAGCCAGTTCGGCGGTGATACCGCGGACGGATTCAAGAAGGCTATCGATGACCTCAACCATGATGCGAACGGACGCATCAAGGGTCTCGTGATCGATTTGCGCGACGATCCGGGAGGACTCCTGAGCGCGGCTGTCTCGGTGGCAGGGAATCTGCTCGACGGCGGAAGCGTCGTCAGCATCCACGGCAGGCAAGCCAACGACGAAAAGACCTTCAAGGCTCCTGCGCATGGCGACATGCTGTCCGGCATTCCGGTTGTGGTGCTGATCAATGGCGCCTCCGCGTCGGCCTCGGAGATCGTCGCCGGCGCATTGCAGGATCGCCACCGTGCGACCGTCATGGGAACTCAAAGCTTCGGCAAAGGCTCGGTGCAAACGGTCATCCCGCTGGAGGGACACGGCGCAGTGCGGCTCACCACGGCGCTCTACTACACCCCGTCGGGAAGCTCGATCCAGGATAAGGGCATTGCGCCTGACATCGTCGTCGAAGCCCCCAAGGACCAGCAGATTGCGGGCGGCGCCTTGCTCAGGGAAAGTGCGCTGCGCGGCGCTTTCGCAAATCCCGGCCCGCTCAACCAAACCCCCGACAAAGGCGCGACGTCGCCATCGCCATCGACACCGGAAGTCAAGCCGGTGTATTCGGCGCCTATCAAGGCGGACCTCATCGGCAAACCCGATGACGCGCAGCTCAAGGCCGCACTGGATCATCTCGTTCAAGTCGTGGGCAGGGAGACCGGATCACATTGACCGGCGACGGCTGTTTTTGAGGCGCCGTGAGCGCACGCAATTGATGGCGGCCTTGAGGCCCAAAGCGTCTTCGCGGAAGCCGCCGCGGCCTTGAGCCGGCACCTCCGCCGGGCATCGCGCTTGCCGCCGCTGGCGGCGGGGGTATATTCGATTGATGGCTGTCAGCTCGCCCGATCTGAAAGCATTTCTGCTCGCCACGCCTTTTTTCGGTGGCCTCTCGGACGCAAGCCTCGATCTGTTGCTCTCCATGCTGGTCGAGCGCCGCTTCGAGATCGGCGCCACGGTTGTCGCGGAAGGAGAACCGGGCCGCTCCATGTTCATTGTCCATTCCGGCAAGCTCGAGGTGACGAGGCACGGCGACGCAGAGCGCGTCATTCACATGGCGGTTCTCGAGCCCGGCGATTTTTTCGGCGAAATGACGCTGATCGAGATGCAGAACCGGTCGGCCACCGTCGTCGCGCAGAGCGAGACCGTGCTGTACGAGCTCACGGCCCGGCAGCTCTACACATATTACAAGGCGGATGTGCACGCGTATGTGATCGTGATGCAGAACATCAACCGCGAGCTTTGCCGGCGGCTCCGCCGCGCCGACAATCGCATTGCCGAAATCGACGCGCTTCGCTGTCACGGCAGATGACGGGCCGCCCGACGACATCATCGAGCACCTGCCTCGCTGCGAGCAAGCGCAATGAAGTGAGCGAGGTGGGCTGCGCGCTGTCGCACCACCGCGTGGGATGAATCACTTGCGCTCGACAAAAATGGCCTGACAGTGCGATTCGCCAAGATTTTCGGCCGTGTGCGAGGATGTAATCGGTCCCGCAAAGGCCGTTCCGGCCTTATTCTTGATCTCGCGACTTGTGCCGTCCGGATTGTGGACCCGCACGGCGCAATCCCCGAGCGCGTAGACGACGAAGGGGAGCGGGTGAGAGTGCGGCTTGTCAGTCTCCCCCTTCTTCCAGGTGGCGGCGATCACACGAAAATTTTGATCTTCGAAGATGACTTTGTAGACACTTGGATCGGCCTGATAAGACGGAGGGGAGTCCTGCGCGGCGGCCGAGGCGATCCAGATCATTGCCGTGCTCAGACCAAGCATTGTACGTCGAACCATCAGCGAAAGTTCCTTTCTTGAGGGCATCGAAAAGGAGCGCCAGGATGGCGCTCTGAAAAACACACGAAGGGGCTCTGCCGGCAGGAGACGGACCGAGGCACGAACTGTCGCCCGATATCAACAGAACCTTGCTAGAGAATGCCTTGAGCGGCCGCACTGTCGCGGTCGGCTTGGTTTTGCCGAACAATCGACAGCTCTCTGCCGCACGCGGTGAACGCCTCGCTGCCCGAGCGCATTCCGAACCTTTCGCAGAATTGACGATCCTCATCTGCGATCGTCCGTTCCACGTATTCGTGTGCGGCAGCACGCATGGCGGGACCTGCGATGAAAACGGCATGCAGGCCCCAGACAACCAGGATGGCAACGGCTAGCCCTGATGCGAACGTTTGGAGCGGCACATTAGAGAAACCAGGAGAGTTGGTTTTGATCTCGGCCATAAATGCATTCCTTTAAATAATCACACTCGGGAAATTGGACCGTCCGCGCACACGGCGTCGGCGGACCAAGTCAGCCTAGCCTTCCGGGACGAGAAGCATCCGGAAAACTTTGCGCATATCACCGCGGCGATCGGAACGATCGCGGGAGGATTAGTCCGCAATCGTCAGCGTTTGATCGAATTGGGAAGCCGCGTCCTCGCCGCGCCGATTGATCCACTCGCGCATCGCAACGAGATTGACCGCGTCATGCAGGTACATGCCGACGGCAAGGCCCCGATCGTAACTCGCCCAATGCCGCGGGAGAATTTCGATGCTGTGGCCGCCGCGCCCGACGATCCTGACGAGCCCCGCGGATTGCGCGGCGGTCATCAAGTTGCGAACATGGGTTCGGGAAACGCCAAAGCGATCGGCGGCTTGCATGTAGGGGACTGCGGCGTTCGGATCGCCTGCATCCATCGCGGCCTTCAGAACCGCATTCTGGATCAGCGGCCCCGCTGCGTGAGTGAAGAACAGCAGCGTGTCGGGTAGCGTCATCATCAGGCGGGCGGAGGCCGGAGTGAACGGAAGACACGCGCGGCAATGGAGGGCGTGAAAGGCGCGATTTCGCGACAGCACCGGGCTGTAATCATGCTCGGGGTACAGCGTGGCAAGCGGCATGTAATGCGCGGCAAGCCATTCGGTGTGATGCGAGCGAAGCTTGTCGGTGGTCGCAAGGAGCCGTACGCGTCCGTCCGTGGACGCCCGACGCTGTTCGAGAAACCCAACCTCGCGCAGCCGCGCGACCAGGTGATCCACTTGCCGCTCGCTCGCATATCCGAACATGGCAAGCTGCTGCTTCAACGCGGCAACCGTGAACCAGGTCTCACGGCGCAATGGATCCTGCGCAGCTTCGAGCACCGCCGCGCTGTGAAAGACAAAGAATCGGCCCGCTTGCAGCAAGAGCCGAACCAGAAACGGATCGCCTGCATACACGTCAAAGAAGCTGTCGAGATAGGCGCGCCGTGCCTCCGGCAGCCGAGGATGGTTCACGATCTCCTCGAAGCTTAGCCGCAACCGGCCGCCGACGAGGCGCTCAAGCTCGTCTCTTTCCAAGGCTGCCCCTAGGCTCGACCTTGGGAGGGTACAAGGCGCCTAAGATCCCCGCAATGTCTTCCAAGGATCTGGTGCGATCGTACCGGCTCAGGAGATGACAGCAAGACGGTGGGGCCGCTTGCGCTCCGAGCCCGTGGCTTACGCGGTTGCGGGCTCCTCCAGCAGCCCCCGCCGGCGCAGCAATGCATCGGCTTCCGGCTCGCGGCCGCGGAAGGCGACATAG
>Ga0134126_10002586_pt1 | contig 22803 bp, 24 predicted proteins | sample KB31752_FD_96881 | JGI IMG/M metagenome (GOLD analysis project Ga0134126, IMG submission 96881) | Terrestrial soil microbial communities with excess Nitrogen fertilizer from Kellogg Biological Station, Michigan, USA - KB3-175-2 | ecosystem: Environmental > Terrestrial > Soil > Unclassified ... | reverse complement strand
ATCGGCGGACAATCGGCTTGAGCTATTCTGCTTTTTCCACCTTATTCCTCGCGGAATCAACAATTTTTTACCTCGCACCATTTATGAGATGGGTTCTAGTAACGAATATATACTCGAACAACTTCATGATTTACGAGCGGCTTTTCCGTTTATTCGAATCCGATACTCAAACCGGATCACTCAAGACGGATACTTCTTACTGGTTCTGCCGGACGGCTCACTCGCAACGCAATATGCAGATGAACGAGACAAAGTGGTGTTAGGCAAGGTTCTTGAACTTACCAAGCAGAATTTGCAAACGCATCCTGCCTTTTCTCAGTGAATCGTCGCCCGTATAGAGGCCGTATTTCTGTATCAGGCCAACCATCTTGGCCTGATCGGCATTTTTGATGTTGATTTCCACCGCCAGGACCTTTGCAGCGGCAAACGCCGATTCTGCTTCTTTAGGCAGAGGATACATGCTGCTGTCGCCCAGGTGAATGGAACCGACCAGATAAACCGTGGTCGTGGGCGACGCAGCTTTCCACATCAGAAACCGGCGTGGCTTGGGCTGCGCCGGCGCGGCGTGCTGTGCCTGGGCAACGCCCACACAGGCCAGAAGCACAAGCAAAATCGCATGGATGTGACGCCGCTTTAGCATGCAAAAATCTCCTTCGTGATGGAACGCGAATGAGGATCGTAAATAGGAAATTATAACGTCTCACGAAGTCAGCATTCGCAATCGGGCCGCCGTTGTCGTTTCGATCAAGGGAGTGGTGACAATTCCCAGTACTCTCAGTCAGAATAGGCGTATGCGGCATTTCCTTGTTTTGTTGCTGATGATTTTCAGCGCTGGCCTCGCCTTCCCGCAGACACCAGCTGCCGGTATCGTACACAGTTCCGTGCCGGTCGCCGCACAACCTTCAAACAGCTATGCTTTGTATCTTTCGTCGACGTATTCTCCCGCAAAGCGCTGGCCGCTTTTGCTGATATTTGATCCCTTCGCGCGCGGAGAAGTCTCAGTCAAGCTGTTTCATGATGCGGCGGAAAAGTACGGATTCATTCTGGTGGGCAGCAACAATTCGCGCAATTTTGAGGACCCATCGGCTGCCATCCGCCTGCTTTGGGCGGAGATCAAGGAGCATTACGCCATCGATCCGCGCCGCATTTATACTGCTGGACTTTCCGGTGGCGCTCGCGTGGCCTCGTCGGCGTTGGCGTGCAAGACTTGCATTGCCGGCGTGATCGCCAATTCAGCCGGCCTGCCCAACGGCGCCGCGCCGCCTGCTCCTGAGGTCACCGATTGGTTCCTTGCGGCCGGCACAACCGATTTCAATTATACCGAGCAGTTGCACCTGAAAGAGACGCTCGACTCGCGCAACGTTGCGAGCCGGTTTGAGGTGTTCGACGATCCGCACAACTGGATGCCCAAAGAGTTTGCCGATCGAGCGCTGGCATGGTTCCAGTTGCGTGCCATGATCAAAGACCTTGTCCCTATGGACAAGGAGTTCGTTGCAGCACAGTTTGAAAGCCGGGTGGCGGAAGCGCAGGCAGAGCAAAAAGCCGGCGACATTCTGGCCGCAACGCGCGCTTACCGCGAGATCGTCCAGGATTTCAATATGGTTCGCTGTCCCAACTCCTCACGGCGACCAATCCCGAATCTGGTACCATCACCTACTCTTACGACGCCGACGGTAATCTATTGCAGAAGATCTCGCCCTTGCCAATCAGACAGGCTCGGCAACGCAAACCGTAAGCTATTGCTATGACGCGCTGCATCGCGTCACGGGTAAAGGCTACGGAGCGCAAAGCTGTCCGCTGGCAATGCCCGTCGTAACTTACGCGTATGACTCCGGCGCGAACGCCATCGGCAAACTGAGTTCACTCACGGACAAGGCTGGAACCGCCACTTACGCGTATGACATTATGGGAAGACTTGCAACCGAAACCCGCCCAATTGCTGGCGTCTCAAAGAGCACAGGCTAAACTTACAATCTAGATGGTTCGGTAAAAACGCTTACATATCCAAGCAACCGGGTTGTGACGTACACTCCCGATTCCGCAGGCAGATTGGTTTCTGCGGTGGATGGAAACGGGACGAATTATGTGAGCAATGCCACGTATTACCCGAACGGCGCAGAGTACCAGCGCTCCATGCCTAATATCTATTTCCGTACCGACTTGAATCCTCGCCTTCAGGTGAGCGGTTTTTATTCCGACAACGGTCAGATCAGTTCATTTTTTGCCGATAAAACATAAATTACGGGCCGCTCCAGCAAAACAATGGCAACGTGATTTCCATTACCAACAACAAGGATTCCAACCGGACGCAGACGTTTACTTATGACGCTTTGAATCGGATCACAGCCGGCTGGTCTTCAGCAAATACAGGAAATTATTCCTGGGGTGAGAATTACTCCATTGATGCTTGTAACAATTTGCAGATTTCTCCCATGAGCAGCAAGGCCTATGGCGGCACGTTCCAGTTGAGCGGAAATGCGCAGAACCGCCCGACCGGTCTCACCTATGATGCTGCCGGAAATCTCGTGTCGTATCTTTCCCCGCCTACATTTACGATCAGGCGAACCGACTGTCTTTCATTTCCGGCATGAGCTATACCTATGATGGCAACGCGTTGGCATAAAATTGGTTGGGCTTAGTCCTGAAGCGCAACCTCATTTTGGCAAGTGGCTCGATTCAATGTCGCCAAGTTGCGAGGACTTGCTCCCGCGGCTCATACAACCGATTCGATCTAGCCGGAACTGAACTTTTTCATCACGTGCCCGGCACAGCAGTTGACGCTTCTTTGGTCCCAATTTTTCCGAGGATGTTGTACAAAGTTGCACGGCTAATGCCAAGGATTTCAGCAGCACGGTTCTTGTTTCCATCCACTGCTGCCAGCACGCGCAAGATATGCCGGTGTTCAACCGCTTCCAGACTCACCATATCATCATCGGGATTAAGCGCGGTTCCACCACGAATGTGCTCGGGAAGGTCATCAATATCGATGGCGGGGCCCCGCGCAAGCATGCATGCGCTGCCGATCACGTTCTCCAATTCGCGCACATTTCCCGGCCAGTGATATCGAGCAAGCATAGCCTGGCCTCGGCGAGTAATTCCTGAAATTTCCTTGCTGTACTGTCCAGCGAATCGTACTACGAAGTGACGCTGAAGGAGCGGTAAGTCTTCCTTTCTATCGGCTAAACGCGGCAAGGTAATTTCGACCATCGCCAGCCTATAATAAAGGTCGTCCCGGAAGCGTTTTTCCGCCACCATTTTCCTTAAATCTCTGTTGGTCGCTGCCACCACTCGGACATCAACTTTTCTCGGCACAGGCGACCCTACTCGTTGCACCTCCTGGTTTTGGAGTATGCGCAACAACTTAGCCTGAGCGCCTAAAGGAAGCTCGCCTATTTCATCCAGAAACACGGTTCCGCCATTAGCGAACTCGAAAAGGCCGATCTTATCCTGATTCGCGCCAGTGAACGCGCCACGGACGTATCCAAATAGCTCGCTTTCAAACAGCGTGTCCACAATTGCGGAACAGTTGCATACTGCAAATGGTTTGGAAGCTCCAGGACTAAAGCGGTGCAGCGCCTTGGCGGCAAGCTCTTTGCCCGTGCCTGTCTGCCCGGTGAGCAACACGCTGCGAAAATGCGGCGCTACCCGGCGAAGTTTGGCGGTCACCTCCAGCACGAGAGGGCTTCTCCCGATCATCCCTTCCACTTCATAATTGGCCAACAGTTCTTGGTCCAACTGCAACGCCCGGCGACGGACTTCGGCATCTTTTAGCAACTGCTTGACACGGCTTCGCAACCTATCCAGATCCAGTGGCTTTGTCACAAAGTCGCAAGCGCCCTTTTGAATCGCCTCGACCGCGAGATCGGTTGAATAATTCGCGGTCATCAGAATGACCTCGACACCTGGATCGGCCGCTACTATCTTTTGCAGCACCTCCATTCCGTTTAGGTTGGGCATCATGAGGTCAGTAATAACCACGTGCGGTCTTCGCTCAAAAAACAGCTTCAAGCCGGTTTCAGGTTCATTGGCAGTAATGATTTCCAGTCCTTCTTGCTGAAGGGCCTCTGAAATCAATTCAAGAACGTGTGGTTCGTCATCAATCGCGAGAAGAGTAATGAGAGTATTTATGGCTTTCTTCATTGGTGTGGCAAAGTTTCGGTCCCCGGCCCTCGTCGAAGTTCGCTAACATTTCGAACCTGAATACATATCTCCACGCCGGGTGAAATCGCGCCAAACGAGTGACATGAATTGAATTTAACGGCTTCTTATCAACTTTAGAGTATATCTCTCGTAACCCGAACTATTGATCGGAGTTTGTTCTGAAAACGAAAACTTTTATGCGCTTCAGCCCTTAAGCAGGCTATACGTGGCAAATTGTCACTATCATTTTTCATTCATTTTAGGTTCGATAAGTTCGTTTCTCGGCGAAGCAGGCGATGGAGATTAGCATTTTTTAAGATATTCCGTCCCCGATCTTTGGGTCGACTAGAACCGGCTTAAAATGGGTTCCGGTATGAGCAAATGTAACTACCGTAACATAGCAGTAGATCGCGAAAGAGTGCGACACTAAAACAGTATTATGATTTTGCCAGCTGAAAAGATAAGCGGAACGATCCTTGTCGCAGATGATCATGGGGCGAATCGAGTGTTGTTCGAGGAGATGTTAACCGCTGCGGGGTTCACCGTTTTTACCGCATCAGATGGAGCATCTGCTCTCCGGATGTTTGAATCTGCCAGGCCTGACCTCGTAGTGCTCGACGTAATGATGCCGCATCCACACGGGTTTGAGGTCTGCGAAAGAATTAAGTCCGATAAAGAAACTTGTCTCACCCCTGTCATCCTGGTCACTGCTCTTTCCAATACAGAAGATCGTGTAAGGGGGATCACCAGCGGGGCTGATGATTTTCTGACCAAGCCGGTAGATCGCAGTGAGCTGCTTGCCCGGGTTCGGTCCTTGCTGAAATTGAAGGCCCACACCGATGAACTCGAGCGTGCCGAATCTGTGCTCTTCGCGTTGGCGCGCAGCATCGAAGGTAAGGACCCGTACACCCAGGACCATTGCGCCCGTCTATCGGATTACGCATTCCGTCTGGGTGAGCGCCTTCGGCTTCCGCCTGACCAGTTGACTGCTTTACATCGTGCTGGGATCGTCCACGACATCGGAAAAGTTGCCGTGCCGGACGCCATACTCCTGAAGCCTGGTCGATTGACCGAGGAAGAATGGACAATTATGCGGCAGCATCCGGTAGTTGGTGAACGCATTTGCGCTCCGCTCAAATCGTTCCGCCTGGTCCTCCCCATCATTCGCCACCACCACGAAAAACTGGACGGGACTGGATATCCTGATGGCCTAAAAGGCGAAGAAATCCCTATTACAGCCCGCATACTGCAAGTTGTTGACGTCTACGATGCTCTAACGACTGTCAGGCCCTACAAGCGGGCACTTTCAGGCGTCGAAGCCCTGGAAATTATGGCGCAAGAAGTACGCCGGGGATGGTGGGATACTAACGTCTTCTCTGAATTCACATGCCTGATCGCAGAATCTGAGCAGCTGCCCTTGCAGCGTTTCGTAACGAGTGCTTCCTGACATCGATCCCAACATCGGCTGGAGTAATTTTATGAACTTGTCAATCGAGCGTAAAACCGCATTAGGCCTTGGTTTGGTCGGCCTGCTCCTGATGCTGGTTTCGACCATGGCGTATCACAATTCCAGAACTTCGCTTGAAAATAGTGAGTGGGTAACGCACACACGCGAGGTGATCGCAGAATTGAATGCGGCCCAGTCAGCGGTTGACGATTGGCAGAATACGGTACACGAGTATCTGTTAACTGGCGAGAGTTCGTATCTGAAGCCGTATCGTGACTCTTTCTCCGTTGCGCTCGATCACGTTGATCGCCTGAAAATACTGACAGCAGACAATGCATCTCAAAATGCACGCGCTATTGCCCTACGGGCCCAATTAATGAGCTTGTTTAATGCTGTGGATCAAACGGTCAACTCCAGGCACGAGAAAGGGGTCGAAGCGGCACAGCGGGACGTGCTGGTTGGCAGGGGCAGGCCTGAAAACGCTGCTATCCGGGCAACAATTGCGACAATGCGCAATGAAGAGGAAAAACTATTAAGTGTCAGGGAGCGAGCGCTTCAAACCAGCACTCGTCTGACTGCAATCGGATTTGTCTCAGTCGTCGTGTTCGAGATCATGCTGCTTGCGCTGATTTACTACATCATCCGCAAAGACATCACAGCGCGCAAGCGCACAGAAGCGGCATTGCGGGAAAGCGAGGAACGCTTTCGATTGCTCGTGAATGGAATCACGGATTACGCCATTTACAGGCTGACTCCCACGGGTCACGTGGCTAGTTGGAATCAGGGCGCGGAGCGCATCAAGGGATATAAACAAGACGAAATTGTGGGACGACACTTCTCATGTTTTTATCGTCCGGAAGAATTAGCTGGCGGCTTTCCCGAGCGTGAGCTCCAGATGGCAGCCCTGGCAGGGCGTTGCGAAGAAGAAGGCTGGCTGGTGCGCAAAGACGGGTCGCAGTTTTGGGCAAATGTAGTGATCACTCCTTTGAAAGATGAAAATGGCACTCTTCGAGGATTTTCCAAGATTACACGGGACATTACTGAGCGTAAGCGCACTGAAGAACGGCTGCATGAGAGCGAAGAACGCCACCGCCTGCTTTTCGACAACAACCCTCATCCCACCTGGGCGTATGACCGCGAGACGCTGCGTTTTCTCGCCGTGAACAAGGCTGCAGTCCGCAAGTATGGTTATTCGACCGCCGAGTTTCTGGCCATGACGGTAAAGAACATTCGTCCGTCTGAGGACATTCCCGTCCTGCTGGAGAGCGTAGCTCATGTTAGAGAGGGAAATGAAAAAGTAAGCGATTGGAAGCATCGCCTTAAGGATGGCTCAACCATCGACGTTGAAATCACCTCCTATGCACTAACTTTTGCAGGTCGGCCGGCTGAAGTAGTTGTGGCGGTTGACATTAGCCGGAAGAAGCACGACGAAGCAGAGAAAACGAAATTCATGGACAGTCTGGCTGCAGCCAACCGGCAATTGGAACTTCGCAACCGTGAGGTTGAGCAGGCCACGAAACTCAAGAGCAAGTTCCTGGCGAGCATGAGCCATGAATTGCGAACGCCGTTAAATGCCATTGTGGGATTTTCCGGACTTCTGGCTGATGGAACGGCCGGGGAAATGAATGATAAGCAGAAGCGTTTTGTCACACATATTAAAGATGGCGCCCATCATCTATTACAGCTCATCAATGACATACTCGATCTCTCCAAGATTGAAGCAGGCCAACTGGAAATCCGCTGCGAAGATTTTCAGGTGAAAGATGCATTACCGGAAGTCCTGTCCACCATTCGGCCACTGGCAATGGCAAAAAATATCCAGGTACATCACGACCTGGCTGCTTCTTATTCCATTTACGCAGACCGAGTCAGGTTCAAACAAATCCTTTACAACCTCTTAAGCAATGCGGTGAAGTTCACACCGGAGGGTGGTCAGGTATCCGTGAATTGTGCCGAACAGAGTGAACTCATCTGCATTTCCGTGGTAGACACAGGAATTGGCATTCGCGCTGAGGACCAAGAAGTTATTTTTGAGGAATTCCGCCAGATCGACGGCGATGGAGCGCACGAAGGGACCGGGCTGGGTCTGGCCATCACCAAAAGACTTGTAGAACAGCAGGGCGGCAATATCTGTCTGGAGAGCGAAGTTGGCAAGGGAACTCGCTTCAGCTTTACCTTGCCCGCAGGAGCGTCACAATCGCATTTGGCACCGGAGCTGGGTCCACGCTTGCAGACGCCCGCAAGTCCCCGCTCAAGCAAGATGCCCTTGGTCCTGATCGTCGACGATGAGGTACCAGCACGAGAGATCCTGGCCAGTTATCTGGAACCAGAAGGCTTCAGAGTTGAAATTGCTTGTTCGGCAGAGGAAGCGCTTTCAAAGGCACGCGAGTTACGGCCAGACGCGATCACATTAGACATTCTGATGCCTAACTCAAACGGCTTTGAAGCCCTATTGAGTCTCAAGAGTGCGCCCGACACGGCAAATATTCCAATCATAGTGGTGTCAATACTTGATCAACAAAAAATGGGGTTTGCTCTTGGCGCTGCGGACTATTTGATCAAGCCTGTTGACAAAGGGCAGCTTTTACAAACGATTCGCAAATATACGCAGCCGCTCACGATTGCGGAAAGCCTCATTCTGGTTGTGGATGATGATCCCCTTACACTCGATCTGCTTGAAACAACACTTCATTCCGCCGGATATACAACTCAGACTGCACTAAGCGGCAAGGCAGCACTGGACACCTTGGCCCATACGCGAGTTAACGGCATATTGCTGGATTTAGTCATGCCAGAAATGGATGGATTTGAAGTGCTCAAGCATATGAAGCACGATGCCGCACTGAAGGACATACCCGTCATCATCTTAACGGCAAAAAGTTTGACGGAAGAAGATGCTGCGCTTCTCAAGCGTCAGTCTCAGGCGCTCCTGCAAAAGGATGGTGCATGGAAAGAAGGATTGATGGCAACTCTTGAAAAAGTCATAGGTGAGCGCAACCCAAAGAACCTTGCGAGGAAATGATGAGCACCATTCTGATAGCTGAGGATAACTTCGTGAATCGTGAGCTTCTGCGAGAAATGTTGGAGGCCAGAAACTACCGTGTTGCCGAAGCCCGTGACGGAAAAGAAGCACTCGCCAAGATAGACGAGGTCAAGCCTGATTTGGTCCTGCTCGACATCAACATGCCTCTTCTGGACGGGTTTGCCTTAATCCGACTCATAAGAGAACACCCTACTTTCTACCAAATCCCTGTCCTTGCGGTTACTGCTTATGCCATGAATGAAGATCGCGAGCGAGTACTCGAAGCCGGATTTAACAGTTATATCGCAAAGCCAATCGATTCAGCAGTGCTGTTTAAAGAACTAAAGAAATTCATTGTATAAAAAACAGTCGGAACCAATATCGGTTTCGATTCAAACATTCAATTTCCCACAGATACCAGGAAGCGCGTAGTGCATTTGCTGTAGGCGGTATTATTGTGAGATTTAGCTTGGGCGTGAATCAGGCGGCCATCGCCGTTGCGTTCGCTTCCCTGATCAACGGAATAATAGCTATTACTCTTGTTCCATGCCGCGGGTGGCTTTCGATGATGATTTTGCCGCCCAGACCCTCTGCTCTTTGCCGCATGCTTGTCAACCCGTAACCGTGCTGCGCGTCGCCGGTCGATCCGGAGACAAACCCGCAGCCGTCATCCGCCACCGATAATTGCAACAATTGTTTCCTATAGGTCAGTTGCATCTGGACCCTGGTTGCCTGCGAATGCTTTTGTACGTTGGTCAGGGCTTCTTTGCCGATGCGAAGAAGCTCAAAACGAATTCGCGACGGCAGATCGAACGGTTGCTCTTGCAGCGACAACTCACACCGAACGGACGTGCCATTGAAAATCTCCTCCGCTGCCAGCGCAAGCGATGCAGCCGGATCAATGTTCCCCATTGCCTGCCGGGAAAATGTCCACATGGAGCGGCGAGCCTCACGGAGCGTGTCTCGTGCCACTTTGTGAGCGCGATTCACTTGGTGCTGCAAGGTTGGGTTGCCTCCTGCCGCGGATATCTCAGCCGCTTGCAGCAGGAGTACAATCGCGTTCAGTCCCTGGCAAAGGGTGTCGTGCAGTTCAGCAGCCATGCGGCTCCGTTCTTCACTGACCATCCGTTCACGCAGTGTCGCCTCCCGACACTTGACCGAAGTAATATCCGTAAGCATGAGGACAGCGCCCGCTCTTGTTTGGCTTGCGGTGGTCAGGGGCGCGGAACTGAACATCACGTCACACGCGGTATTGCAGGCCTTGATGAGCCGGCATTCTCCCAATTCCAGTGGTCGCGCCAGCAAGGCGCTCAATTGAGGCCATCCGGTGGGGCCACGTCCGCTTGTGCTCGGAAGCAACACCCCCCAAATGGAAGGTGCGGAACTCAAGAGCATTCCTTCAGGCTCCATCCGCGCCATTTGTTTTGCCACGGCATTTGCCATGATGATTTTTCCCTCCGCATTGCAAACAATCACGCTAACGGGGTGGTGCTCCCAAAGGGTTTGCAAAACTGCTCTTCTCAATAGTTGCTGGTGGGATTCGATTTTAGAATTGATCGCTGGGCCTGATTCTGTAACCGCTTGCGGAAAACCGTTGCATACTTGGCCGAGCCTTCGTTGTGCTTCGCCCAGAGCAGGCGCCGTACACAAGGAACGCGCATGGCCGTCCTTTGTTCCCTTTGTTTTCACCCCTTCCCGCAACGATCTTGACCCCATAGTTTCTCCTCAAAACTGCACTTTAGTTTGGCACTTGTAAAATCAAGGCTCTTCTCTCACTCCGATGTTCGACTTTGGCTGCGAGATTCCCCGATTATCCAGAGGTGGAATGTTTACCCCTGAGCCGAATCCATTCGTATTAGACCGCGCTTCAGGGCCACGCTGATAGCCTCAGTACGGCCGCTGGCTTTCAGCTTTTCCAGAACGTGTGTTACGTGGACTTTAACTGTGCTCTCGGCAATGTTTAGCAAGGCTCCAATCTCTTTGTTGCTTTTGCCCAGCACCAGGGTGCGCAGAACTTCCATCTCGCGCGTCGTCAGCTCCTGCCCTTTTACTCGCTTGGCAAGTTTTTCGCCAATGTCAGGCGGAATCCACGTTCTGCCTTCGCTTATTGCGCGAATGCACCCGATCAGGTCCGAAACCGGCGCATCTTTCAACACGTAGCCTTGCGCGCCTGCGCGCAGGGCCCGGTAAATCTCTTCTTCGCTCTCATAACTTGTAAGAATAGCCAGCCGCGCTCCAGGCTCCTTTTCGTAAATCCTTGCGACTGTTTCAACGCCACTCATGAGCGGCATCCGCAAATCAAGCAGCGCAATGTCCGGCCGATGAGCAAAGAATTTCTCCATCGCATCGCGCCCGTTACTGGCTTCGGCAACCACTCTCAAATCCGGCTGAGTTTGAATGATGGCCACCAGTCCTTCCCGCACTACGGGGTGGTCGTCTGCGACCAACACTGTCAAAACTTTTATTGCCGGCTTTGCGGATTGCGCCGGCTCCTGAACAGCATCGTCGGCTTCCAGGCTACTGCTTTGGATTGACGCCATTCTGCCGCCATGCGCACCGTCCCAATAGTCTTTTGATTTCGTTGTGCCATGGAAAGATCTCGGTTCGGTTTCTTCCATGATCTTCTGAGTTCTTATTCGCGCAGGAACGACAAGCTTCATCGTTTTCTTGCTATCACCGGTTTTTTGAATGTTCCACTTTCCGGCTGGCATGATGTCCTCCCTGGCCCGACACCCCTACTGTGTTCGGCTAAGGACCGCGCGTCATCACGGCTCATTTGGTTTGATGCTTTCAAAAAGGAGTACACAATGCGCCACAACGCGCCACTGATAACCTTCATCACGGGTTTGAAGGAAGGCAAAAGAAAGGCAATAAGAGCCGCAGCAGAGTGCTTGCTCGGATGATTGGCCAGACAGACATAAATGTAATGACGAGGCCGAACGATTAAAATCAGTTGGGAGCCTGTAAAAAGCATCCTACAACCGTTCAGGGTAGCTCTGCATCTACTGGATAGCAATATCTCGCAATGCCCATCATTCAAGCGTGTACAACTTAATTGGCTGCCCCGGTCGTAATCTTGCCCACCGCATGTACATGAATGTGTACCGTGTCGTTCACGCGCAAAATGAATGTACTGGGATTCTTCATCCCCCATTCCTGGTATTTTACGTTGAAGCTGCCGTCGGCAGAGCCGGTTCCGTTTTGCAGTTGAACCTCAAGCGGCATGATCACCGGCTTTGACTTGCCGTGCATCGTGAGAATTCCTTCTACTTCGACATTCGACTTACCCTCATTGGAAACAGTGCCTCTGACATGCTGTGGCGTGAAGATGATATCAGTGTATTTCGGGCTTTCCAGAATGTCCTTGTGCATTTTTTTGTCGCGACCGTCGTTCCCGCTCTGGCCGCTGGCAGAGCCCACAACCAGTTCGCCTCCCGCAGCCCCCGTGGTAGTGTCGAACCGTATGCTGCCGCGCTTCAACTGGAAATTGCCATGAACGGTATGCAGCGTTGAATCCAAAGTGAAATTGACTTGAGTCTGTACAGGATCGAGCGTGAAAGTTTTTTGCTCTGCCTGCGCGACGTTGAACGCCAACATCGCGCCCAGAATGAACAAAGCGATGTGACGAAAAATACGAACAGTGAAAACCATTTGAAATCCTCTGGTGTTTGTTACAAAACAAATCTGCAAAGCAATTGTATGCTGCGCGATTTTTTCATGCTCGCAGCAGTTGCCAGCCCAGATTCAGCAACCCGCCAACCCCAAAATCCTTGAGCCGCATTTCGCCCATGTGGACTGCCAGCATTCGTGCAAACAAACCGGGCTGCCGCGATAATGCCCGCAAGCTCCTCTGGCGCAACCAGCGGCTCCGGTCCATCAGCAACATGCTATGCGACATAAACTCAGGCAGGTTATTGATCCTGCTATGGGCAGCGGCATAGCTGGAGAGATCACCGGCAGCCAGCGCCGGAGCCAATACAAGGGCCTGCCGGAATGCCAGCGCCACCCTTGCCCCGGTGATCGCGTCCACTGATCCCGAGGCTTCGCCGATTAAAGCCAAGTTCCCGCGACATGCCTGCTTCAGTGTGCAGGAAACACTCAATGCGCCGCGCACCCTAGTGGTGCTGGCTGAATCTCGAAGCCGAGCGGCCAGCTTAGGAAACTCGCTCAGGCCCTCACGAAACGAATGAAATTTCCGACGCGAAATCAACGCACCACAAACTTCATTGGGTCCAACGGGCAGCACATATGCCTGGCCGCGGCTGCCCCAATAGATTTCAACGTAATCGCTCCACGGATGCACTTGAAAATGCTGGCGAAGACCAATTCTCTGCTTGGTTCCTCTGCCGGCTGAAAGTCCTGCCCGATCGCGAACGTGCGAAGTCTGCCCATCGGCGCCAACCGTTGGTGAGGTTTACCCAGCAGCCGAGTCAATATCCAGCAGGCAAGATAGGCTGCTGCAACTCTGAGGAAATAACTCAGGAAGTAGCGGCGAAATGCAGGCAGACCTCTGCGCTCATGGTGAAAGCCCTGACGTAAACACGCCAAGTCGAATTTTTAGTGCTGCTGAATCTCTCCCTTTTGGATGCGGTAATTGCGAATCAGGGCTTCTAATTCTTCAAGTTCCTGCTCCGCTACGGGCCCTGATTCCAGCAAATTGACCAGCAGTTTTGCCGGAGAGCCGCCAAAATTCTGCTCCAGTATGGTCCGAATGCACATTTTTTCCACCCACTCCCGTGAAACAGCTGGCTCAAACACAAATACGCGACCGCCAGTTGTATGGCGCGCCAAACCTTTTTCCTCCATGATCCGAAGGATGGTTTGCGTGGTCTTGTAGTTGGGTGGCGAGGAAAAACTGGGGTGATGGATGATCTCTTCAATCGTGCCCGACTTTAACTCCCACAATGCCGTCAAGATGCGAAGTTCAGCTCGGGTCGGCGGCGCCGGATTCTTGCGGCTGGTCATGAGATCAAGTCTTAAGAGCTTAAGCTATGAAATGTTGGCGCCATTGTCAACCACTCAAAATAGCTTAAAATCCTGTCAGTAACAGCCGTCCATGTACCAATGAGTTACTGATTAGGCAGAAACAAACTCTTAAACGCATCAAAGCATCGGACAATGACCTGGCCACAATCATTTGCTCTGATGCGATCCGCCCTAAAATTCGGCTTGCTGTTTTTGTCTCTGCTGACCGCAATTGGCGGTCCTGCAGCCAGAGCTGAAACGGATGATGATTCGACGGCTACGGTGTTGCTATCACCTGGGCAGGGCGAGGCCGTGGCAGCATTTGCGTTGCAATCTGAAAAGCAAATTCGCACCAAACCAGACTGCTCGCACCTGGTGCATCTGCTCTATGCGCGCGCTGGACTGATCTACCCCTACGAAAATTCCCGCGTTCTATATCGCGGCATAAGCGATTTTAAGCGGGTAAGAACTCCTCAGGCTGGAGACTTGGTCGTGTGGCTGGGCCATGTGGGCGTTGTACTTTCACCGGAAGAAAAAACATTCCTCAGTTCTGTGCGCTCAGGAATCCTTACAGAATCATGGTCAGCGCCGCACTGGGTCCATCGCGGACGGCCGCGTTTCTACCGCTATCGCATTGGCCCGGATACAGACATGAATTTACTGGCCACGATCATGGGCGATGATAGTCGACCGCAAATTGAAAGCCAGAGTAATGCGCGGAATGGGACCAAGAGCGAACTGCCCTCCTCCGCTCCTCAAGTGGCTGCGAGCAGCGATGCGGACGGGGTGCAAGAACTCGGTGAATCGTTGCCACAAGATGCCATCACTACGGACGAAAGTCATTCGGGTCCAATCGTGGCACTTATCAGTTCAAGGAAAATACCCGGCAGGCGGCAAATTGCAGCGGCAATCCTGGAAAGCAGCAAAGCTCGTGCCCGTCAATTGATCGGCGGTGAGGGCCTGGACCTGGCGCATCCATTCTCGGTTTTTAGCCGGTTGGAAGTCGAAAAAGTCAGGATCAAGAATGACAGAGGATATATAACCCTCAAGATCATTGAAACAATGTGTCAGGAAGACGGGCATATTTTGCCGGCGCGAACAATGGAACGCGAACTCATAATGGTTCGAAGGGATGATGGAGCCTGGGCGATCTCAGACCCACGAGAACGCACATATTTGATGGAGGAGCAGGTCTTACAAATATTTGAGCGCCAGGCAGAACTTTTTCTCCGTCGCGATCCCAACGGCAACAACACCAAGACCATGGTGAAAGCGCTGGATCGCCTCTACGATCAACAAACTCGCATGCCGCAACGTGCCGCTATCAGGTAAGCCGAGCGCAATCCCGGAAGTCCAGCCCGTCCGAACTCTTTCTTCTAAGATCTCTTTTTCTAAGCGGAGGCAGGGGAGTAAAGGTTTTTGTCCAGCCACTCCGCCACTGGCGTCTGTAAGGCAAAATGAAGCTTGATCTCTTCGCTGTCAAGTACGCGCCACTTGGGGGTTTGAAGATAAGGTTTCCCTTGCCCGTCAACTGCGCGAAATTCTACGGAGTGTTCCTGAATGCGATATTCATTACCAGGACCGCCATCCTTTGACATTATTCTGAGGCTGCGCAGTCCTGAGAGTACGATCCAATGATTCCCCAAAATATCCTCCATAGTGACCTAGACTGGTCTAGAGGCGCGCCGCAACAGCCGTCGGACCTTATCTTGGCGACCTTTTATCTTATGTGTGATGGATGCGTAGTGAGAAGGTGTTGTACCGCTAATCGCGAGCGCAAGGAATTAATGCAACAGAAACCATGGTTTCACACGCATATGCAGATTTTCTGAGGGAAACCGCTGAGGCATCGCACAGGTCAGCCGTCCCCGCTTTGTTTTGCAATTCTTGACACAACCGATTGCAGAGCAGCTTGCATCTTCCAAGACAACAGCGATCCTCTCAGAGGTCTGCGTGGTTCACGGCGGATGAATGCTGCCTTCACATCAATAGGAAAGCAGAACAACACCTCAGGACTGCAATCATTACAGCCAGATGAGGTGCTCCCGGATTACCGTGTCGCTGCAGTTCTCACGAAGAGCGCTCCTGAAGCACGGGATGAGCAAGTTCGCCGCAAGCATCGCCTTGATCCTTTTGCCAATGACATCGGCAATGGCGCAGCAATGCGCTCAGCCGAACAGCCGGGCGCCCGAGACGATGCGACACCAAAGCAATTCGCAGTGTCCGGCACGGCCGCCCTATCATCCTCTATCGACGCACGATAAGTTCAACATCTTTCTTCATCGGACTTACTCGCCGTTCACCGTTGCTTCCGGTGCCTTCAATGCAACCTGGGCGCAGATGACAGGGCAATGGTATGAATATGGCGGTGGGATGGAGGGCTGGGGGAAAAGATTCGGCGCGAGCCTGGCCGATAGCGAAAGCCGCACTCTTATTCAAACCTTCGCTTTATCGAGTTTGTTGCATCAGGACCCAAGATACTTTCCTTCTGAAAAGAAAAGGCTGATCCCGCGCGCGTGGTACGCAGCCACCCGCGTTTTGATTACGAAATCCGATAAGGGTACGCCCACTTTCAACTCCGCCGAAATTCTGGGAGCAGCCTCAGTGAGCGCGCTGGAGAATGCGTATTACCCGGAGCATGATCGCGGCTGGGGCAACACCTTTGGACGTTTTGTGGGAGCCGTGGGGTCAGACGCCACCACGAACCTGCTGCGGGAGTTCTGGCCGGACATCAAGAAAGTCTTTCGAAAGCACGAGCCTAAGAAGCTTCAAGATATGGAGAAGAAAATTCCCTTACCCAAATGACGGAGCGCAAATGAAATTCTCCAAAACATGGAAACGCAGTTAGCATGCAAAAGAAATGTTTGGTAGCGCTACCGGGAATCGAACCCGGGTTTTAAGATTGAGAATCTCACGTCCTAACCCCTAGACGATAGCGCCACTCTATTTATTCGGGGGCTTATGCAGTATAACAAAGCTCTATATCACCGGAGTAATTCACGTCCGCTGATTCCAATCGATCTTTCAAATTTAAAAAATGTACGCGGCGGGTTAGGGAGAGATGGTCAAACGCGAGTGCCTCATTTTCGGGATTTCCCTATTGCAAGCCGTTGCGAATGCCGGCGGCGCGCCAATGCTTGCCGCCAAAGGAAAAACCGGGCCAAGGCGGCCTGGCGGAGAAAAGGTTCAGGCCGAAGTTCGAGAAAAGTGTTGCCTGGTTCTTTTAGCGATGCGGGGCACCGGCTGGTGATTGATTCGCAAAACGACCAACCCGTCGGTTGGTACGACTAATCAGGAATAGAACCAGGAGCACGAGCAGGATCACTACTGCAATATTGTTCTGTTTTTTCTTTTTACTGCCGCGCCGTACCGGAACAGGATTGTCCTCCCGAACCGTTACTGTCGTTCTTACCCGTCGTGCCATGCGGGCGATAGTACCTCTCAGGCATGGGCTTCGACAAGAGAAATAAGGTACGGCCACACTGCGTCACAACGGTTGATGCTACATTCAATATCCTAAAATCACTTGAGGACCTACACGCCGGAGATAGATTTGAGTGATGAAGAATTTGCCTCCGCAAACCCGCAAACCACTTAATCCTCTTTCGAATCGGCAGCGATATCCTCAATTTTTATTCGTGTCCGCTCACAAGCCGCCGCAGATTCTTCTATAATTGATGGAACGCCGCTCTCGTTCATAAATCAACATTTCCGGAGCTGAGGGAGCAAGAAGAAGCATGGCAACAAAAGCATCTAATAAACCGCGCAAGACCACGTCTACAAAACAAGAAGCGCAGCCAAAATCCACCGTCACCCCTATCGGGCAGGGCTCTAACGCTGCGGAAACCGGCAATCGTACATTCCAGCACAGTGACCACAGAACTTCGGGCGACCAGAGAATCGAAGAAGAGATCCGCATCCGCGCCTATGAGCTTTTTGAGCAGCGTGGACGTTTGGAAGGATTTCACGATGAGGATTGGGCACGGGCCGAGGCTGAAGTCCTGGCGAAATACCGAAGGGACAAAAGCGCATAGTCCGCATGAAACAGGCCCTTCTGCTGGACGATAATATTGCTCAACTCACGGTGCGTGAGCTGGTACTGCGCAAGGCTGAGATTGAAAGCCATGTCGCCACCAAGGGACAAAGCGCTCTGGCTTTGCTGCGCAGTGACGCCGGTCGGGCTAAAATCGGCGTGGTCATAACGGACCACCTGATGCCGGACATGGATGGAGTGGAATTCGTCCGCCAATTGCGGTCTTTTAACAAGGAAGTCCCGGTAATCGTGATCAGCGGTCTCTCCGATGCCGACGCTGAATATGCTGGGCTGGACGTAATTTTTCGGGTTAAGCCCTGTGATCCAGAGGACTTAATCTCCTTGGCGAAATCCGCGCTGAATCTTAGGGCCTCCGCCTAATTGAATCATTGCAGTAGGCGTGAAACCATATTAAGCTCCTGAACAATGCCATTACTAGGAAGCTTTTGTCTCTTATTCGCTTTGGCGCTGGCCGGCTACTGTTTTGTAGTCGGCGTCATCGCAGCCGTCCGTAAAGAGGCGGTTGGTTACCGGCTGGCGGAAACGGCGCGCCGCGCCGGCATGGCCTCATTTATTGCTGTTCTGGTGGCTGCTGGCGCTTTGGTGTACGCTGCTCTGACGGACGATTTTTCCATCGCTTACATCCTTCATCATTCCAATCGCGCTCTGTCCGCGCCTTACAAATTCGCGGTTTTATGGTCTGGACAGGAAGGCTCGATTCTTTTCTGGGCGCTGCTGCTTTCTGCATATGGCTTTGTGCTGCGCTTGCGCCACAAAGTCGACCAGCCGTTGGTTGCTATGGCCTCCATGATTTTGGCAGCGATCCAGATTTTCTTTCTAGTTCTGGTTAATTTTGTCGCCAATCCATTTGGCATCATGGACCGCTTGGCTGCCGACGGCAACGGCCTGAATCCGCTGTTGCAATATCCGGAGATGGTGATCCATCCGCCGATGCTCTATCTCGGCTACGTTGGTGTCTCCGTTCCATTCGCGTTTGCGCTGGCAGCGCTCATCATGCGATATCCCGGCGAGAAATGGATACACATTACCCGCCGCTGGACCATGGTGGCATGGCTATTCCTCACGTTCGGCATCGCACTGGGCGCGCACTGGGCCTACGCCGTCCTGGGCTGGGGCGGATACTGGGGCTGGGACCCGGTAGAAAACGCTTCCCTGCTCCCGTGGCTTTCGACGACCGCCTTTCTGCATTCAGTCATGATGCAGGAAAAGCGCGGCATGATGAAGGTCTGGAACGTCTGGCTGATCTTTATCACCTTCATGCTCTCGATTCTGGGAACATTCCTGACCCGCAGCGGCATTGTCAGTTCCGTACATTCATTCGCGCAGTCCAGCATCGGTAACTGGTTCTCCGGGTTTCTGGCTATCATCTTCGTGGTTTGCCTGGTCTTTTACATCCGGAACCGTGACCATCTGCGCGCTGAAAACAAACTTGAATCGCTGGTCTCGCGAGAATCCAGCTTCATGTTCAACAACCTGCTGTTGCTCGGCGCGTGTTTTGCCGTGCTGTGCGGCACGCTGTTCCCCATCTTGTCTGAGTTGGTGCGCGACGTAAAAATGAACCTCGGCGCTCCCTTCTATAACAAGGTGATGGTCCCAATCGGGCTTGCCCTGATCTTCCTGACCGGCGTGGGGCCTCTGCTGGCGTGGCGCAACACATCGGTTGGCAGCATCAAGCGCAACTTTGTCATACCGGCAACGGCAGCCCTGCTGATTGAAGTTGTTGCCGGCTTTGTTCTGTATAAGAATGGAGTCCGCTTCTGGACTGATATGGGCCAGATCTACGCCATGATGGCGTTCTGCCTGAGCACGCTTGTTATCGCTACGGTTGCATCTGAGTTCATTCGTGGCGGCATCGTGTGGAAAAACAAATTGCAGACCAACTTATTCGCCGGAATGTATCAGTTATCACGCCGCAATATGCGTCGTTATGGCGGCTACGTCGTCCATTTCGGCGTTGTGCTGGTCGTGATCGGGCTGGCCGGCGCGGCCTTTAACCAGGATAAAGAACAGGAAATCGGCAAAGGCGATAAAGTCCAGATCGGCTCTTACACGGTGGTGGGCGAAGAATATACCGACGACGATAACGCAAATTACTCATCTCAAGCCGCCCTGCTTGAGGTTTATAAAGACGGTAAATTCCTTACGCGGCTCAATCCTGAAGAGCGTTTCTTTAAAGCCAGCGGCGGGCAGCCGGTCCATATCGTAGCGAACCACTCCACGTTGCGCGAAGATCTTTACGTCGTCTATGAAGGGCGCAATCCTGACACCGATCATCCCATCATCAAAATCATTATCAATCCGCTGGTAAATTGGATTTGGATTGGCGTGCTCGTGATTGTAATGGGAACCGGCATGGCATTGATTCCGAACGCGGCGCCGGTCAGCGTGCCCGTCCGAAGCACAGTGGCTGTAGCACAGATGGAAGAGCGGGGCATGTATCCCGCGGGTGCAGGCAAGTGAGAAAAATATTAAAAGCTCTGCTGCTTCCCTGCGCTCTGGTGCTGCTCATGGGAGCGGACAATCAAGAAGCCCGCTTCCAGAATCTGGGCGGCAAAATCATGTGCACCTGTAGTTGCTCGCAGATGCTGCTGAAGTGTAACCACGTAGGCTGCCCAAATTCCGATCAGATGATTCGCGAGCTCAGGGCCAACGTCAGCAGAACAAAGAATGACGAAGCGGTGCTGAACTGGTTCCGCACCAAATGGGGCGTGACTGCCGTTGTTGAGCCCTCAACCCATGGCTTTGAATTGCTGGCCTGGATCCTGCCGGCCGCCGGGCTCGGTCTGGGGCTGATGCTGGTTGTGCTGCTGATCCGCAACTGGAAAATGCGGTCTGCGCCGGTGGCCGCCGCAGACGTGAACCTTGCCCCTGACCTTGAAGCTTTGCGCGCACGCGCCCGCCGGGAGACAGAATTATGAATCCGGCCATTTTTGACTACATTATGAAGATGGTGTGTTGCGTGTTAGCAGCCGGCATCCTGATTTACGTTTTCTATCCCAGCCGCGATACCAATACTGGTGTCGTGAAGACCCGGGCTGCTTACCTTTATGAGCGCAAAGAAGTGGTCTATGAGAACCTGCGTGATCTGAGTTTTGAATTCAAATCCGGCAAATTTACCCAGGCCGACTATGACGGCATGCGTCTGGGCCTGGAAGCAGAAGCAGCGCGCATCCTCGCAGAAATTGAAATGCTTGAATCTGCGAAAGCCTGAAGGAGTCCATTCCATTGAAGCAAGTTGTTTTCACAATTCTCATCATCTGCTCACTGGCAGCGGCGGCTGACACGCTGAAGGGTGTCGTCCAGAACAACACCACCAATAAGCCTTCCGCCGGAGATGAAGTCACGCTGAAAAAAATCGGCCAGGGCATGGAGGATGTGGGCAAGACAAAGACCAACGCCAAGGGAGAGTTCAACTTCAATGTTCCCGCCTCCCAGCAGCCTTACATAGTATGGGTCCAGCACCAGGGAGTCACTTACACGCAGGCTGGTTTGCCGGGCGGCGTGCCGGTGGTGGTGCGGGTTTTTGATGCCGCCGCGAGCATAAAAGAAATCACCATTCTTGATCATGCCATGGCGATCCAGACTTCTGAAGACGGCGCTACGCTCAACGGTGAAGAATTCTACCAAGTCAGTAATCAGTCTTCTCCGCCCCGCACGCTCACGGGAAAGCAAACGCTGGAATTTTATCTTCCTGAAGGCGCTTCAATCACTGAATCCAGTGTCCAGACCGGCAAGACGCAGTTGAAGGCAGCGGTCATCCCGGCGGGAGAGAAAAATAAATTCGCCTTCGTCTTTCCGATACGGCCGGGACTGACGCAATTTCACATCCTGTATACGGTACCTTATTCCGGCAAGCTGGAAATTGATCCCCGATCTGATCTGCCTACGGAAACATTGATGGTAGCAGCGCCTGATTCGATTAAATTTGCCGCCAGTGACAGCGCCATTTATCAGAGCCAGACCAATCCTCAATTCAAAAGCGTAAATTTTTTCATCGCAAAGAACGTTACTCCAAAAAAGAAAGTAGCGTTCGCGATTTCAGGCAAAGGCGAGATGCCGCGCGAGCCGGAACAAACTGCGGACCAAAGAAATGGCAGACGCGGAGAGCCCGCTGGCCCAGGTGGCGGCCTGGGAGTGCCGAATGAAAGACCCGATCCCCTTCATTCCGGCCAATGGCTGTTTCTGGGAGTGTTGTCGCTCTTCCTGGCCGCAGGCGGCGTCTTTGTTTACACGTCCAACCAGAATGTCGCTGCCACAGCCGGGCCGGCTATTCCGCAAGACCGTACTGCGTTGTTGATGGAAGCGATGAAAGAAGAAGTGTTCCAGCTCGAATCAGACCGATTGCACGGAAAAATTAACCCGCAGGATTACCAAACGGCAAAAGCGGCGCTGGATAAGACACTGCAACGCGCGGTGCAACGGCAATCAAAAACAACCTAAGCTTAAACGAAATCCGCATGCCTGGGCGGGCGTCTGCAATGCCGGGTGCATCGAATATCGACGTCGCGGATTTATCATTTATCATTCGTCAAGTATCATTCATCAAGTTAAATGGCCGTAATTGTAAAATCCTCTTCCTTGCATGGCGCCGGGGTCTACACCACCGCTCCTATTAAAAAGGGCGCCCACATCCTGGAATACACAGGACCCCGGCTCACCGCTAAGGCCTGCGAAGGCATGTACGCGGACACAGAGGTAACATACCTTTTTGCAATGGACGATGGCGACACCATCATTGACGGGTTCGGCATGGCCGCTTTTGTGAACCACACTTGTGATCCAAACTGCGAGACCGATCAGATCGACAACCGAATCTGGATCATGGCCCTGCGCGATATCGAGGCCGGAGAGGAACTCACCTATGACTACAACCTCTTTGATGGCGATGTAGACGAGAAAGCGCCGTGCTATTGCGGCTTGAAGAATTGCCGCAGGACGATGTTTTCTGAAGAGGAGGTCGCTCGGCAGAAAAAGGTTTTGCGGCAGCGCAAGAAGCGCAGAGAAGCTGCACGCCTACGTCGCAAGAAGGAACAACGGATGGCAACAAAAAAAGGTTAGCTGTGGAGTCTCAAGAGGTTGTTCCGATCGAGGCCAGAGCGGCTGATAGGTGGAGCATGGTTGAGGCTACCATGAGGACGGTGCCAGTTGTAGTGGTGAAGCCAGGGAAGAAGATGT
>Ga0134126_10002584_pt1 | contig 22808 bp, 21 predicted proteins | sample KB31752_FD_96881 | JGI IMG/M metagenome (GOLD analysis project Ga0134126, IMG submission 96881) | Terrestrial soil microbial communities with excess Nitrogen fertilizer from Kellogg Biological Station, Michigan, USA - KB3-175-2 | ecosystem: Environmental > Terrestrial > Soil > Unclassified ... | reverse complement strand
AGTGAAAATGGTGACGCTCTACGCTACTCCCGATCTTTCATGATCTTGCGATGAAATGCTAAGAAAATGCCTCCTACTGCGCATTCCTTCAAGAGGTGCAGATTCAGCGGGGTCAGCAGGGCACGCTCATTCCGCAGGAGACGTGGCAATACTACGCCCATGCCTACAACGTCCAAACCATCGCGCCGCTGGCTACGGGTACCATGTATCGCAACGGCGACGGCACCGGCACGGAAACAACTTCGCACGCCTACACTTGGGGCGCGTCCAAGAATGACTTCCAAGATTTCTCCTCTAATGTCCTTCGTGCCTTGAGGCGAGACATTCCAGAAGATAAATCATGGCCAACCACGCAATTCGCCAATGCCAGTATCCCGACTGCCTCAGCGGCCAACAATACCCCGACCGCCGACACCACGGACGCCTCAACCTCTTGATGAGTCGCCTCGCCGAACCCCTTACGGTCGGCGATCCCATGAGCGATGCCAAGTTTGTCCGCCGTAGCCTGCGCACGCTCAGCGATGAATTGGCGGATCAGGAGCATGCCGCGCTGCGGAAGAAACACCAGGCACACGGCTCCAGTCGCTGAACGTCCGCGCCGAGCAATGTAGCCAGTCATTGGGATGATAGATCAACGTCCCGTTTCTGCCCGAGTGCTTCCGCCCATTTGTGCAGCGTCGCCAGCGTGGGGTTCCGCATCTTGCCCGTTTCCAAGCACAACAGCGCCAGCGCGTCGATCCCCCTGCGCTCGGGCACCTTCAATCCCTGGCTTTCGCGTAAGGCTTTGAACTCGCTTGGGGCACCCCTTCTCCCGTGACTTGGCTCAGCGCGCCGCTGCCGGTCGCAATTGTTTGATCCAGTCGTGGATCACCTGCACGGCCTGGTGATCGACTTGCGAAGTCGCCAGCGGCGGCATGTGGCCGGCGTCGCGGTGGCTGATACGGCGCAGCAGCACCGAGCGCTCCGGATGCCCTGGCGCTACCAACCGCGCATCAGTTAGGCCGAAGGTATCATGCAGCGGCCTGACATCGACCAGACGCGTTTCGCTCAGTTTCTTCGTGAACTCCAGTTCCATCTGCGCATTGCCGCCGCCCGCTTCGACGTGGCACTGAGCGCAGTTGGCGTGCAAATATGATCGCGCCCGCAAACTCACCTCCTGCTTCGCATCGTAAGGGTCCACCAAGCGACGATACTTCTCCGGCTGAAACGTCAGCAATGTGGAGATAGCAGAGTCGCGTTGTAGACGAGTTGTTGTCCGTTTGCTCAGATCGTCGTTGATTTGCTTGTCGGTCAGCCCCTTCGCTTTCCCTTCCTCACGCAGCGCGTTCTTCGTCTCCTCCATCCAGTTGACGCGCAGAACGCCGAGGTGTTCCAGCACGCGCAGCTGATTGTCGCGGACCCCGCCGTAATTGTGTTCCTTGTTCATCTGCAATTCCGTGAGGCCCAGCACAAAGTTAACAGCCCGGCTATGGCAAACCATGCACTCGGTTCGGCTGGGATAGTGCCACATTTGTTTGTGGACGTTGCCCGGTTTGCCGCGAATCGAAAACTCGCGGTCGAACCCCTTGGCATCCACCAGGGCGGCATCGGTTTGTTCGTCGTTCCACTGGTAGGTGTAGCCGAACCATTCGCCTTGCTGCTTGGTAAAAAAGCGTGTTTCGATCCAACGGCGCGAGGCGGGATTGCCTTCCTCCATCTCCAGGGCGAACGACTTGACCAGCACGGTCTTATCAGGAAAACCCCAACCGCGATTGGTGGTGAAATCGATGTGCGAGTCGGTGCCGGGCAGGGCGATCCAACGCTCCTTGTACGCGCCATCCGACCACAGCGGAGCATTGACGGAATACGGAATAAGAGCCGGCTGCACCATATGATCCTTTACGGATCGAAAAAGCCCACTCTCGCTCAGTCGGCGCGGGAACGTCGAGGGCGGCTGATCCTTCGGCGTCGCTTCGAGCGTGTAGAACCCGCCTTTGCCTTGGCCGCGATGGTCGGCGATAAGGATTTCGCCGTGCGAATCCACGCCGAAACCCGTGATTTGTAGGTGGGTGTCGGCTACCTCCTTGTGCCAGGTGATGCGCGCGCCATCGTGACGCACGCCCCAGATTTTGCCGGTGGAGTAATCGCCGTAGAGATAGACGCCCTGCAATTCAGGGTATTTCGCCCCGTAATAGACGATGCCGCCGGTGAGCGAACGCGCCTCGGAGTGAGGATGCTCGACGGCCGGCTTGCTGAACGGCGTTGGCCCCGCCTTGCGATTGGGATAAAAAGGATGACTGCCCTCCAGCACGCTCCAGCCGTAATTCGCACCCTTCTCGATGAGATACGCCTGCTCCCATAAATCCTGACCGTTGTTGCCCACCCAGATATGGCCGGTCTTCGCATCGACCGTCATACGCCACGGATTCCGCAACCCATACGCCCACGTCTCCGGGCGCGTGTCCTTGCGGCCAACGAACGGATTGTCCTTCGGCACCGAATACGGCTTGCCAGAGTCGGAATGGTCCACATCGAGACGCAACACCTTGGCCGTTAACTTGCTCAAATCCTGACCGACGATGTTGCGATCCGAGTCGGATGTGCCGTCGCCTGAAGTGACATAGAGCATGCCATCGCGCCCGAACGCCAGCGCGCCGCCGTTATGACCGTCGGACGGCCATTCGATGATGAGCTTCTCCGATTTCGGATCGAGCTGGTATGGTGCCTGTCGGTCCAGCGTGTAACGGAGGATGCGCGTCTTCTTTGCCGCGGACGGAGCCGACGATGGCCCATTCATGCCGATGTAAACATATCCATTGTTCTTGAAGTTTGGATGAAACTTGATGTCGTAGGCCACACCGTCCCATGCAAGCAATTTCTCCGTCTGCTCGCTTTTGGCATCGTCCTTCATGCGTAAAAGCGACGTCGGAGCGTATGGCCCCGATTCCGTGATGACGAGCAGTTGATCGCTGTTGGGTTGATGCGCGACGGCGATGGGGAAGTTGAGTTTCAGATGCGGATAAACGCGCTTCACGCGGTAAGGCGACGGCGGCTCCGGTGAACCGACGACGCGCGAGGTCGTCAGCGGGATGCGTCGTTCGATGCCGTGAGGTTTGGCCGCACCTTTGGCCGGAGAACCGACGAAGCGCAGTATGGCGTAGTCCTCATAGTGATGAAAGTCCGGATGAGGCGATGATTTCAGCGGAGCGCAGGTCGAGAGTTCCGGCCCCTCGAAATCGACGGAATAATCGTAGCGACACAGTGCGAACTTCCAGCGTTCGTCAAGGGCGGGTCGGCCGCCGCTGCGGAGGTAATCGCGCCAGGGCATACGGCCCTCGACCGACCAACCTTTATCCTTGTCTTGCCAGTGATTCAGTGTGCCGTGCAAGACCACCTTGGCGTCAATGTGGAAATCGCCATCCTTTTTGAAGCGTTGATAACCACCAGCCCCGCGACGCGGCAGGAACATATCCATGATCGTACCGGCTGGGTTGATCTGGAACTCGTAATAACCCGGTTTGTCGCTGGCCGGTTTGAAGAAAAGCTCGAAGACATCGTTGTCCCACGTTTGCCCGTCGTGTTCCTTCACATCGGCGTAGAGATCCGCGTCTTCCATGTCGGCGAAGAAATAGAGATATTCTCGATCCCACAAGAGACGCGCTTTCGTTGTCGTGCGCGCGGGGCGGGCCTTGGTGCCCAGCCAGGGGAGGTAAAAATTGTCAATAACCTGGGCACGTTTCCAGGCTGCTTCGTCAGCCTTGCCGTCGATGGTGATGGGCGTATCCGCCCAGCGGCATTCAAATTCCGTCTGCGGCGTCTTGGGCGTATCGGCGGTTGTCTGGCCGCGATCCGCGAGCAATGCCAGCGAGCAACCCGCCAGCGCAATCAGCACTAGGAATGTTGCGCGCCATGCAGAAGCAGGAATGGCAGAAGGTCGGAAGGAGATGCTCATTCGATTCACCTGAGTCCGCGGTGGGGCCAGCCTCGTACGGCTGGATCTTTCTCTACTTTTGAGGATGGTCACCATTTCGGCAAGCGCGATTGTCACTATACGCGCTTCTCGACAAGAAAAAAGCAGTTCAAGCCACTAACCGAATGCATTACAAGCCTGGAGCGCCAGCGACGGGTTCTTACTCCCCGTCGCTGACGCTCCAGGCTTGTCGGCAAAAAATTAGTGTCGCTTATTGACCTTGCGGTCAATCCTTCTTCGGTAGCGGAGGGGGCGGGAGATCGCGGCGATTTCCCGGCAAACCGCCACGCGGCCCACCGAATGCGGGCGGCGGGGGGATTTCGCTATGGAAGCCCTCGAAGGGCAGCTTGAGAATCTTATCCACTTTACCTTTTTTATTCACTTCATACGCGATGCCAAACTCAACACCGAAGGTAGTACCATAACGGACTTGAGGAAATCGCGGGGGAGGCGGTCGGCGGACGGCAACCGGGGCAACTGGAGCCGGTCGGGGAGCGACTTCCTTACGGCGACCGGGAGGCAGCGGTAAAGGAATGGGCCGCCCGTTGATACCGCCGCCAAGTTGGTAAGCCCCATCGCTAATGCGTGTGCGGAAATGAACGCGCAAGTGTTGTGTTTGAGGCAGCCAGGTAAGATAAAAGAGTTCGGTCGTCTCACGCGGTCCCGTTGGTTGGCGATCCTTCAGGGCACTTTTCTGTTCCTCGGCGAGAGCGGCGTCAATGGCCTTCTGCTCCTCATGACGATAACGCTGATAACGCTTGCGCAAATCGGCGACGACATCGGCGACCTTGAGAGGATAATCCTTCGTGCCATCCAGGCGCTTCATGTTCGTGGCCACGAAGCTCTCGATGGCCGGCGAACCCTGCCCATCGTTGACCTCGCATTCGACGAGGGCATAAGGTGCGTCGATTCCCCAGCGCTTGACGGTTGTGGGGCTGGCCATGCTCAGGGTGGGATAGGTTTTCTTTTGCTCGCCCTTCTCGCCGACGGGAACCATGAGATTGTTAATCAGTACATGCTCGCTGACGGGCACATACATCCAGCGGTAACTGTTGCCGGCGGCGCTGAAGCCCATCGCATCGGGAGGGCCACTGCGTCCCTCCTGCCCCATCATCGCGCTCACGTCGCCGACCAGCACGCCGATGACACTGCCGGGCAGCGACTGATACTTCCGCTGCGGGATGAACGCTTTGTGATCCTTGATGATGCCGGTCTTCAACGGGGGAGCGGGAGCGGCCAACGCGATACCGGCGACTCCCACTGCCGCGGCCAGCAGGAGCAATCCTGCTTGGCGAAGGGAAGTGAACCTCAAAGTAAACTCCTGTGCCAATGCGCCGAAGTCGTTCGGCTGGAGAGCGATTGTATAGCGAGTATCCCAAAGAGAGACGAGAAGGCGATCGGGATGGTTTGGACGAGGATCGATTTTCCTTGACGGGTGTTAGCTGCTTCAACGTAATTCGTCTTTAGAAGTGGATCCGAGCAGGGGATTCCTCTGGCCCACGGACCGGGGCGGATGAATAATGGAACCATGAAACCGACGCCGCCACCGGCCGATGTACACCGTACCAACTTCGAGATACTGTACGAACGTCACAGTCGCGAAGTCTGGGCGTTGGCCTATGCGCGCTGGATGAATGCCGATACCGCTATGGATATTGCGCAGGAAGCCTTCCTGCGCTTGTGGAAACAATGGGAGAGCGGCGAGACGATCCTCAATCCGCGTGCTTGGCTGCTGCGGGTGGCGCGCAATTTGGCGGAAGACTACGCCAAGAGCGCCTTTCGCCGTAATGGCACCCATCCACCGCAAACGATGAATGGCGTGCAGGCTCACGATCCTCTGCCGCTGGAGAGCCTGGAACGAGAAGAAACCTTCGCCCAGCTGCGCGAAGTGATGGAACAACTACCGAAGGCGGACCGCGAAATCCTGACATTGCGGTACGCTCTGGACCACGATACAGGGGAAATCGCGGAATTGCTGTCGATCAACGCCACGGCCGTCCACATGCGTTTGAGCCGCGCCCGCCAACGTCTGGCCGAACGCTTGAAAGCCACGGGCGTTGGACAGCTGCCGTGAATCCTCAGTCCCGGCGTCTGGTCAGGGAGACGCCGCTCTTACGCGAGTTTTTTCATGAGTCTTGTTGAACCCTCTCCCATGAAACCCGGCGACGACCTCGATGGTCTGCTCCGCGCCTTCTTTCGGAGCCAGATGCCCGATCCGTGGCCGGCTCCGCCGGTGCCGCGCTCGGCGAGCGTCGTTACCATGCGTCCGGCTTCCTCACGGCATCCGCTGATGCGGAGCCGCTTTGCCCTGGCCGCGTCCGTGGCCTTGCTGCTGCTTGGCTCATTGTTTCTACCCGGCCGGTTCACCCATGACCTCAAGCCAGGAAGCGATGCTGAGGGGCTGATGTATGGTCGCGATGTTGAGCGAGAGCGGATGAGGCAAGAGATGAAGAGCAAGCACTTCGAGGACCAGAACAAAGCCGGTCCTGGAGAGGGCGACGGTGGCCCAATCCACGATAGCGATGAGTTTGACCTACCTTCCATGAAGTAATGCTATCAACTGTCGTCTTCGTCAGCCTGCGGTTCCAGCACGAGGGATTCCCTCCCACATAAAACCTGAGCAGGGGGCTGACGCCCCCCGCTCAGGAGGCTCTGAAACCACGTCCTAGCGTTTGGCCTGTTCTTTCTTGGCCTTGTCGAGGTCCGCGCGCGCTCGCTTACGCCATTGCTCGCGGCTTTGGTCGTCGAGAGTGTCGCGCTCGCGGAGCGGCACGATTTGCTCGGGATAGCATCTCTCCAGGAGGGAGCGATTGAACTGCCGAATCTCTTCGGCTGGCTGATTCGGATCGGCGTTATGGCGTAGCACGAGTTCGGCAGGCAAGGCAACCGTGCGGAAAGAGTCGCCGTCAAAGAAATCAGCGCGCTGCAAAACCACCTTGAGGGACACAATCAGATCAAAGCGTTCGTTCCGGTTCAGCGCCTGCCCCCTGGCGGCTTTCGTGATGAGTGCCTGTTCGTCCGCGTTGAGGAACCGGCAAATCCGGCTGCCTGGCGTGCGCTCGAACTGCTGGCTCTCCGTATGAATGCGATAACAAAGTCCCTCCAGCAAGGGAACATCGCGTTGATCGAGCTGGGGGTTCGCCGGGTTTGGTATGAGTGCCAGAGGACCGAATGCAGGGTCCGGCTGAATGTCCTTCGCGTCATCCTGGATGGGGACATCATTTAGATGCTTCCGAAAATGGAAGTCGGCCTCGAGCTTCTGCGGTACGACGGGTTTGTAAGTGTACGAAGGCGCGGAAGAGTCGGTGCGGGCGACGACGAGGATAATGCGGATAACGATGAAGATGACGCCGAGGATGAGGCCGGCACCGGCGCGGCCGTTCCAGTTCCAGCCGCCACCGTTGCTTGGAGGCGTGTTCCCGGATTTGCTCACCTTGCGAATGCGCTCGCCAAACTGCTGTTCGTAGTAACGACGAGATCCCTCGCCCAACGGCACATCATTCTCGGACGACATGGAAGCACTCCTCATGCAAGGATGCAGGCGTTCTCTCTAAAGAATAACCGAGCGATTGCTCCACCGCAACCTCCGCGAGTCCCATTGGACGCGCCGTGCGATTGATTGACAAACCGACGATGGTTCTCTAGGGTGTCTGCCGGAATCGCGCTCGCCCATGACCTGCTGGATGAGGAGCAAAACCGTGGAATGGTTGAATGACTTGGGCCAAATGCTGTCCCTCCTTGGAGACATATTAGCTCCGTTAACGTCGTTTTTGGTCGCCTTATTGCCGTGGATCGTGTGGATCGCCTGGTGGTTGTGGGGCGTCAATTGGCGGAAAGCCTGGCCAATGCTCGCCGAGGGCGGTTGGGCACCCGTTGTACTGCTCATGCTGATGACGAGCCTGGCCTGGGCATCGATCGATCCGCGTCCGTGCGATTGTCTTCGCTTCGTGGTCATTCCCAATGGTTGGTGGCAACTCGGCGAGGTTTGCACACTGGCGGCGCTAGCGTTATTTTGCGGCTGGTTGCAAGGCTATTTCGGTTGGACGCCGCGTGAAGTCAGCGTCGAGCCGCCGCCGGTCGAACACGATCATCACGATGGCCACGCGGCCGCGCACGCCCATCATTAAAAGGCGAACGGCCGGCGTAAGCCGGCTGGTAGGCGAACGGCCGGCGTAAGCCGGCTGGTACAATGTTGAAAAGCCGATTGGTAAGGCACACCATACCAGCCGGCTCACGCCGAGTCTATCGAGCCAATGGGAGCAGTCATAGCTTGCGCGAGAATGATGAACTGGATGGGGAGGATGTGGTTCCCGGCTTTCGCTGTCCGGTGCGAGACTTATTCCCGCGTCCGCCCGTCGCGCCGAGCAACGGCAGCGGGACGACGCCGGCTCCGTGATCTCGCGGTGTGGGAGGGCAGCGGCGATGAATCAGGACATGCAGCATCTCAAGCTTCTGTCGATTTTTCACTACGTCGTCGCGGTTTTGATGGCTCTGATTGCCTGCTTCCCCATCATCCATTTCGTCGTCGGCGTGATGATGATTGTCTCGCCGAACACGATGGCCGGAAAAGGCAGCACACCGCCGCCGGCGGAATTAGGCTGGCTTTTCATTTTCATCGCCGGAGGGATTATTTTCGTCGGCTGGACCGGGGCGATCTGTCTGATGCTCGCCGGTTGGTTTCTGCGCCGCTGCAAGCATTACCTGTTCTGCATGGTCATGGCCGGCTTCGTCTGCCTATTCAACCCCTTCGGCACAATCCTCGGCATCTTCACCATTATCATTCTCATCCGCCCGTCGGTGAAACGCCTTTTCGAGACGGGCGGACTGCCGGGCGAGCGAGACGAGGAAGAAGACGAACCGCGATTTCCCGACGACTATATCATCCAAGGTCCATACAACATTCGCGGCGAGCGCTGACCACCAGCCTGCGGCGCGAGCAAGGGTTTGGCAATCCCTTGCTCGCGCCGCAGGCTGGCGAGAACTCGGAGACCCACGCATGCGCTATTTTTTCTTCCACCTCATGTCCTGGCCGTACCTGCCGGCCAATTTCGCCGAAGAATACGATTCCGCCTGGGTCTGGTTGCCCAACCAATTGTATGATCCCGCGAAAGGGCAGGACCTGTATCAGAACTACATCGATACGCTGGCCTATGCCGACGAGTTGGGCTTCGACGGCATCTGCGTCAACGAGCATCATCAAAACGCCTACGGCCTGATGCCGTCGCCGAATCTCATCGCGGCGGCCCTGACACAGCGCACACGCCGCTGTCAAATCGCGGTCATCGGCAACGCCCTACCGATGTACAATCCGCCGCTGCGCGTGGCTGAGGAATTCGCCATGCTCGATGTCCTCAGCGGCGGCCGACTCGTCGCCGGTATGGTCATCGGCGGCGGGCCGGAATACTTCTCTTATCAGATCAATCCCACGCACGCCCGCGAACGCTTCCGCGAAGCGCTCGACCTCATCATCAAGGCATGGACGACGCCCGGCCCGTTTTTGTGGAACTCGAAGCATTACTTCTTTCGTTACGTCAATCCGTGGCCGAGGCCGCTCCAGCAACCGCATCCGCCCATCTGGATTCCGGGAGCCGGCAGTCTGGAGACGATCGATTTCGTCGCCCAGCGCCGTTACGCCTACATGGGCATTCCGTATTTTCATATCGACACCTTTCGCCGCGTCTTCGGCCTGTTCCGCGAGGCGTGCGAGCGAGCCGGATACACGGCCGATCCCGGACAAATGGGGTGGGGCATTCCCATCTACGTCGCCGAAACCGACCGGCAGGCGCGCGAGGAGTTCGAGCCGCATCTGTGGTATTTCATCCGCAATCTGCTCAAGAACATCATCCTGACGCCGCCCGGCTACACGTCGGCGAAATCGGCGCTCGCCATCTTGCGCAATCGCGGCGCGTTCCTCGCCGATCAGAAGGATTGGGATGCGATCGAGAAGGGAGTCTTCGCCATCGTCGGCAGTCCCGAAACGGTGCGGCAAAAGCTCGATCACTATCGCAAAGAGTTGGGCGTCGGCGTGGTGCTAACCGGCTGCCAGACGGGCACACTGCCGCACGAACTAGCCCGCAAGAGCATGGCCCTGCTGGCGCAGGAGGTGTTGCCTCATGTTCGCTAAACGGTTTACGCAAGCTCAAATCCTCTGCGGCCTGCGGATTTTCTGGCGGGAAGAAACCGGGGGCAATGACTCATTTGACGCCGGCACGCGCATTGACCATCATTTGGAGTCAGAAGGCATCTCGGAAGAAATTGATATAACGGAGATTCTTCACGATATTGAGCAGTTCTTCCGTTTCTCCTGTCGGTTGGAAGAGTGGCAGAGCTATTTCGGCTGGGATACCAAAGATCCGGAGGAATGGGAGCGAAAATACGCTCCCCAGTTTACTTTTGGAAGATTGGCGGACTTTATCCGCGAGCGGGTGGAAGCGATTTCGCTGGAACCTCTGACCTTGCTGGGGAAACCTTGTCTCACGGCCGGCATCTTTCGAGGGCTTGAACGACTGGCGGAGCAAATCAATCCCAAGACACCACGCTTCGCCCCCCACACACCGATCCGCGAGTGTTTGTGCGGGACTCGCCTTCACCAATTCTGGAACCGCCTACGGTGGATTGTCGAGGAGCAGATACCGCCCGCACCGAGGCTCCCCCTCAGCATGCGCGGCTTCATGCACTCATTGGCCTTCAAGTTCGGTATTGGATTATTGATTGCTCTGTGGAGAAGAAACCTACAAGGGCTATTGATCGGTGTATTGTTGACCTTTCTGCTCCTCATCCCTGTCGGATGGCTTATATCCTTTATCAACTCTCGAATAAATCCTTTGCCGAAAGGAATCGAAACCTTCGGCGATTTGGCGCGCTTCCTCGCCGCCGCCACCGCAGACAAACAACCGGAGAGAACATGATGTTCGACGCCTTGAAGAAACTGAAGTACGGCGCGCGGGTGCTGCTGTCCCGTAAGGGTGGCGAGCCGGAAATCGTGGATGTGCGCGGCCGGCCGACGGCAATCCTGTCCGGCGGCGATGGTCCGCCCTTCGTCTATCTGCACAGCACGCTCGGCGAATCGATGCGCTGGCTGCCCTTCCATGCCGCTTGGAGCAAACATTTCACGGTCTACGCCCCGCTGCATCCCGGTTTCGGTCAGAGCGGCGGCTTCGAGCAAATCGACACCATCGAAGACATGGCGTTTCACTACGCCGAACTATTCGACGCGCTCGGCCTGGGCGAAGTGATCCTGGGCGGCGTGAGCCTGGGTGGATGGATCGCGGCTGAGTTTGCCGTGCGCTGGCCGGAGCGCGTCAAGAAACTGTGGATCGCGGATGCGCCGGGTCTATGGGTCGAGGAGCAACCGTTACCGGATCTATTCCGCGACATGGCGCAGGTCGATCGGCTGCGCGCCCTGCTGTTTCACGATCCCAACGGTTACATGGCCAAGATGATTTTGGCCGACAATCCCGATGACGAACGGCGCCTGGCCGGCTATCAGGCGATGACGGTGCTGGCTCGGTTAATGTGGGAACGCCCCTACGATCCCAAATTGCCGGAGCGTCTACACCGCATCCAGTGCCCGACGCTGCTGCTGTGGGGCGCCCAGGATCGCCTGGTGCCGCCGGCTTACGGCGAAGCGTACCGCAAGCATCTACCGCAGGCCGAACTGAAGCTGATCGCCGATTGCGGACACATGGGCATGTTCGAGAAAGAAGCGGAATTCGTCGAGGCCGTGACGGTGTTCTGCCGTTAGCCCATTCTACAGGCATTCCATTTGACGACGGCGCGCACCATCCAGTATCCTGAAAGCGCTGCCTGTATTCGCTCCCTACCCCCAGCCTGTATCGCAGGCTCCCACCCTCGGCTTTTGGGAGGCCGTTCCGTGTCTTCGCAATACGCCTCGCCTCGATTGTGGACCGCCTTCGTCGTTCTGCACTTGTTAGTCGTTCCCTACGCGGTCCGCGCCGATTTTCAAACTACTCCCGCCACCGTGACGCTGGACGGTTACTTCGCCCGCGCTCAACTCATCGTCACGCAGCGCGGCACCGGTGGCGACGTGAACGAACGCTCGGCGGATCGGACGCATCAAGCTCGTTACGCCTCCTCCGATCCACGGATCGTCCGCGTCAGCGATACGGGCCTGATTCTGGCTCATGCCAATGGCTCGGCGACCATCCAGGTGAGCGTGGGGGCGGTCAAGCATGCCGTGCCGGTCACGGTCAAAGGCATCGTCCCCAGGCCGGCTCTCGGTTTTATGGAACACGTCATGCCGGTTCTCTCGAAGGCCGGTTGCAACGCCGGAGCCTGTCACGCCAGTCAGTACGGCAAGGGCGGCTTCAAACTGTCCGTGTTCGGGTTTGCTCCCGACGACGACTATCGCGCCATCGTCCGCGATGGTTTGAGCCGCCGCGCCAACACCATCGCGCCCGCATCGAGTCTCTTTCTGCGCAAGCCGACGGGAGGCGTCCCGCATGAAGGCGGCCAACGGCTGGAAAAGGGATCGGTCGATTATCAGATTCTCGAACAATGGCTGGCCGGCGGCGCTCGCGCTCCTTCGGCCAAGGAGCCGAAAGTAACCGCCCTTCGTGTCTGGCCGGCGCGCCGCATCGGCGTGCTCGGTTTCACGCAGCAATTGCAGGTTCTGGCGACTTACGATAACGGCCAAACGCGCGATGTGACCGCCCTGGCACGCTTCGACAGCATGGATGAGGGCGTTCTGCGCGTCTCGCGCTCGGGCCATGTAACAACGGTCGGCCGAGGCCAAGGCGTTGCGCTGGCACGCTTCGAGGAACAAGCGGAAATCGCCACCTTCGTCGTCCCTTATTCCAACGCCGTGGATCTGACGGGCTGGATGGATAACAATTTCATCGATCGTCTGGCCGCCGCCAAGTTCCGCGAGATCGGCATCTCACCCTCGCCCCTGTGCGATGATGCCACGTTCTTGCGCCGCGTCTCCCTTGACTTGACCGGCACGCTACCCACTCCCGCGCAGACGACGGCGTTTCTCGGCGACAAGGCACCCGACAAACGCAACCAGCTCATCGACGCCCTGCTGGGGCTGACGGGCGATCCAAGCCGCGACGTACATAACAACGCCTATGCCGCGTTCTGGGCGCTAAAGTGGGCCGACCTCATTCGCTCCAACAGTGCCACGCTTGGCGAACAGGGTATGTGGGCGTTGCACAACTGGTTGACCGGCTCGTTCCGCGAGAACAAGCCGGTCGATCGCTTCGTCCGCGAATTAATCATGGCGCGCGGCTCGACGTTCAGCAACGGCCCGGCCAACTATTATCGCATCGCTCGCAATCCTCAGGATTTGACCGAAGCGACCTCACAGCTTTTTCTGGGCGTTCGTCTTCAATGCGCCAAGTGCCATCACCACCCCTACGAAACACTGGGGCAGGAGGATTACTACCGTTTCGCGGCCTTCTTCGCGCGGGTCGGCAACAAAGGCAGTCAAGAGTTCGGCATTTTCGGCGGCGAGACGGTCATCGTCGCCCGCTCCGGCGGCGAGGTCAGCCATCCGCGCACCGGCCAAGTCATGCGGCCGACGCCGCTGCACGGCAAGCCCGTATCCGACAAGCGCGAGCGCCGTCAGGCGCTCGCGGATTGGCTGACCGCGCGAGAGAATCCCTATTTCGCCCGCAATATCGTCAATCGCTACATGGCGTATCTTCTTGGTCGTGGATTAGTCGAACCCATCGACGACATGCGCGCGACCAATCCGCCGAGTAATGTGGCGCTCATGGACGCGCTCGCCGCGGATTTCGTCAAAAACGACTACAACGCCAAACATCTGCTGAGGACAATTGCGCGTTCGCGACTGTATCAACTCGATTCGCAACCCACCAAAACGAACGCGGCGGACAGCCGATTCTACAGTCATTACAACGTCAAACGCCTGGCGGCCGAGCCGTTGCTCGATGCGTTGGACCGCGTCACGGAAGTGCAAACGAAGTTCGCCAAGGTGCCGCTCGGCACGCGAGCCATCGAACTGCCCGACGCACGCTACAACAACTACTTCCTCAACACCTTCGGCAAGCCGCGGCGCGAAGGCGTTTGCGAGTGCGAGCGTGTCTCCGATCCGAACCTGGCGCAAGCACTGCATACACTCAACGGCGACCTTGTGACGACTAAAATCGCCGGCGCGAACGGCCGCGTCGCCCGCTTGCTCGCGGCCAAGAAGTCGCACGATGACATCGTCAACGAACTGTATTTGGCCACTCTCAGCCGTTCGCCCAACGCGCGCGAACAGGCTGCCTGGCGTCAGCAATTGGCCGAATCTCCCAACGCCAAGGCGTTCTATGAAGATCTGTTGTGGTCGCTCATCAACTCGAAGCAATTCCTCTTCGTCCGGTAAGGACAAAGAGGAATTAACCACAGAGGCACAGAGGCACAGAGAAGGCAAATAGGGAATAATCTCATGGCTAAGCATTTGCTCAGACGAACACGCATTCATTTTTCAATTGTTTTCTCTGTGTCTCTGTGTCTCTGTGGTTCAATGGTATGGGCCGAGACTTCGTATCCGATGGTGATGTGTCTGCGCCCGGTGGCGGTGCAGGTGGGACAGACCACGGAATGCGAGGTCATGGCGCGTTACAACCTGCACGGTGCCTACAAGGTTTTCGTCACCGGCGATGGTGTGACGGCGACTGTCGATGCGCCGAAGACGCCGCCGAAAGCCGGCACTCCCCGGCCGAAAGTCAGTACGCTCAAGGTTCGTTTTCAGGTTGCGCCGGACGCACTGCTTGGCGTGCGTGATGTGCGCATCGCCACGCCGCAAGGAGCATCCACCTTGGGTCAAATTGTGGTGGTGCGCGATCCCATCGTCCGCGAAGCGGCCAATAATGATACGTTGAAAACCGCTCAGTCGATCCCGCTGCTGGCGACGGTGTGCGGCACCATCGAGAAACGCGAGGACGTGGATTTTTACAAGTTTACGGTGAAGGCCGGGGCCGCGCTGACGTTTCATGTGCGCTGCCAGCGTTTGGAGAACCGCATTCACGATTTGCAGGAACACGCCGATCCCATCATCTCCCTGCGTAACTCCGTAGGCACCGTGTTGGCGTCGAATGATAATACCTTTTTCGGCGATCCGCTTTTGCATTTCCGGTTCGCGGCCGCCGGCGAATATTACCTCGAAATCCGCGATACGCGCTACGGCGGCAACCCCTATTGGCAATACTGCATCGAAATCAACGATCGCCCGTTCGTGGCCAACGTCCACCCCCTGCGCGTGACGCCCGGCCGGACGACGCGCTTGCGTCTCCTTGGCCATAATCTGCCGCGTGATTCATTCGCCGCGCTGACGCTGCCGGCCGATACGCCCGAAGGACCGCGCTCGGTTTTGCTGCCGCTCGGTAAGGACAAGAGCAATGCGGTTCCGGTGATCGTCAGCCGATTGCCGGAAATTATCGACGCGGAGGCAGAGCATGCAAAGCCGGCGAAGGCGCAAGCCATCGCGATTCCCTGCGGTATCAGCGGTTGTATCGCCAAGGAAGAGGAGGTTGATTGCTATTCGTTCGCGGCCAAAGCCGGCGAACGGTTCTCGTTCGCGGTCCACGCCCGCGCGCATCAATCGGGGCTTGATTCCCTCCTGCGCATCGTCAACGACAAGGGTCAAACCCTGATCGAGAACGACGACGCGCGGGATCGCTATGTTCACGCGGATTCGCGGATCGAAAATTGGGCCGCGCCGGCGGCGGGACGCTATACCATCGAGGTTCGCGATTTGCATGCGCGCGGCGGCGCGAACTTCGTGTATTTCCTCAGCGTGGTCCGCAGTGAACCGCATTTCCTGCTGGAAATTGATACCGATAAGACGTTGCTCGCTCCCGGCGTGGCGAGTGTGATTTTCGTGCGTGCGGATCGCAAAAACGGTTTCGCGGGCGAAATCCAGTTGGGCATCGAGGGACTGCCGCCGGGCGTGACCGCCCATTGTGGTCGCATTCTCGCGGCGGGAAAAGATGGTTGCATCATCGTGCAAGCCGCCGCCGACGCCAAACAAACCGCGGTCAACCTGCGTATCTTCGGCACGGCGACGGCCGCCGATAGCAAGGACAAACTCACGGTGACGGCTCGGCCGCTTCAGGAGATTTACATGCCCGGCGGCGGCCGCTATCACTACCTCGCCGACATGCACACGCTATCCGTGGGCGAATCGCTCGATCTCAAATCCGTCAAAATTAGTTCGACTTCGATCGCGCTCAAACCCGGTGAATCGAAGAGAATTGAGATAACGATTGAGCGCAATCCCGGCTTCAAGGGCAACGTGACGCTTGACACGGTCTATCAGCATCTCAGCTCGATTTACGGCAGCAGCATGCCGCCGGGCGTGAGCATCGACGACAAAGCGAGCCAGACGCTGTTGTCCGGCGAACAGACGAAGGGCCATATCACGCTCAAGGCGGCGACGGACGCCAAGCCCGTTCAAAAGCAGCAGGTGCCGATCATGGCGCATGTGTCCATCAACTTCGTGATGAAGTGGACTTACTGCGCCGAACCGCTGTTCATCACGGTCAGCCCTGCCGCCAGCGCGAAGTAACGGCGTGTCAACGATTCGGCCGATCGCGCAACAACTGGGCGGCGCTGGCATCCAAAGTGGCCAGAGCGCGATAGGCGCGCGCGCGTCCCTCGTAGGCATCGGAGGTCGGATTGGTTTCGACGGCCCGACTGAACGCCTCGACGGCCTTGTGAAACTCCTCATTTTGCAGGTGCATTTCGCCGATCAGACAACCGACATCCGCGGCGGCGCCATCCGGGACGGCCGCTTCGCCGTTGGCATTCGCCGCCGTCTCGCCGTCCTCATCGTGATAATTCTGATATTTCTCGCGGAGTATCTCGCCCACTCGATGGTACGTGACCTTGCGGTGTTTCAGGCCGCGCAGGGCCGCTTCCTCGCCGCGCACGAAGGCGAAGAGACGATGCAAGTCGGGATGGTTCTCGTCCAACCACTGCTCGACATCGCAGTGAGCGATGGTATCGAACAGGTCGGCCAGTTTCTCCGGCTGCCGCGACTCCAGCGCGGCCACGGCTTCCTTGTCGCCGTCGAGAGCCTTGGCGAACAAATACAATCCTCCCCCTTTGTGCTTCAGCCAGCGCAAAGCCTCGGGATCGTGTTCCATGCCGCGCAGCAGATAATAGATTTCCGGATCATCCTTTTCCAACCAAGTGAGATCCGGTAGGGGCGTCTTCGTTTCCATCTTGTTGTTCATGGTTCGTATACCGTTCGTGTTGATCGATGAACCCCCATCAGGGAACGAGTAAACATCACCAAATCGCAGGGGTAGTCGTCAAGGTTTCCTGCGCGCGACAGGCGATTTCCACCCGGCGGCGCGGTAGAATGTCTGCCGATAGTTCCCTTGCCCTCTGGAGATTGCACCATGAATCGCCGGCAGTTCCTGGCCGCTTCCGCCGCCGTCACCGCCCTCGCTGCCAGCCAAGCCGAGGAGACCGTCACCGTGTTCCCCGTCATCGATACGCATCAACATTTGTGGGACTTGAGCAAGTTTCGTTTGCCCTGGACCAAGAACGAGCCGAAACTCGCCAAGAATCACCTGATGTCCGATTATCTGACGGCCACCGCCGATCTCGGCAAGGTCGGCGATCTGCCCGCGAAGATCGTCAAGACCATCTACATGGAAGTGGACGTTGATCCGACTCAACAGAGCGCTGAAGCCGACCATGTACTCGACTTGTGCAGTCGGGCCGACAATCCGATGGTCGCCGCCGTCGTCTCCGGCCGGCCCAATTCCGACGGCTTCGCCAAATATCTAGACGCCTTCAAGAACAGCGCCAGTATCAAGGGCGTGCGGCAAGTGCTGCACGGACCAGGCACGCCGGCGGGCTATTGTCTGGACAAAAAGTTCGTTCAGGGTGTCCGGCTACTCGGCGAGCGCAATTTGAGTTTCGATTTGTGTATGCGGCCAGGCGAACTGTTGGACGCGGCGAAGTTGATCGATGAATGTCCCGATACGCGGTTTATCCTCGATCATTGCGGCAACGGCGACGTGCAGGCGAAAGATCGTTCGCAGTGGGAAAAGGACATCGCCGCCGTTGCCAAACGCAAAAATGTGGTGGGCAAGGTATCCGGTATCGTCGTGACGGCCACGCCGGAGCGCTGGACGGCCGACGATCTGGCGCCGATCGTCAAGCACACACTGGAGGTATTCGGTCCCGATCGCGTGATGTTCGGCGGCGATTGGCCGGTCTGTACGAAGACGGCGACGTTCCAACAATGGTTCCAGGCGCTGGCATCGATTGTCCACGGCCGCAGCGCGGAGGAGCAACGGAAACTGTTCCACGATAATGCGGTGCGGGTGTATGGATTGGAGTAATAGTGTGGCGCACTCGCTCCGCGAGTGCGTTTCCGACTCGCGAAGCGAGTCGGCTATTATCCGACACGGTAGAGGTTTTATGCTCGATCTGCACTGCCATATTCTGCCAGGAATCGATGATGGCACCGCCTCCTTGGAGGAGGCGCTGGCCATGGCGCGATTCTGCGTGCAAGACGGCATCACCCACATCACGGCCACGCCCCACTGTCATCGTCATCTGCGCTTGCTGCGCGCCGATGTCCTGCCGCACGTCGCCCGCTTCAACGAAGCCTTGGCACAAGCCGAGCTGCCCCTGACGATCCTCCCCGGTTCGGAGATTCAGGTCACGGACACGAGCGCCTACCGTCGAGATTTCGAGGCCGGCTTGTACTGTCATCTCGGCGATGGTCACGATTTCACGTTGTTGGAGTTTAACTGGGACGGCCGGCAATATCCGTCCGACGCGGTCGAGTTGGTGTGCTGGCTGCGCGAGCGCGGAATGAGACCGATCGTGGCCCATCCGGAGCGACACAATTTCTTCCGCGACGATCCCGCTCGACTTCGCGCCCTGACCGACGCCGGCGCCTGGCTCCAGGTGACGGTAGATTCTCTGCTCGGCAATCACGGGCCGGCATCGCGGTCGGCGGGCGAGGTAATGTTGCGAGACTACGCGGAGGTGGTACTGGCTACCGACGCGCACAACCTGCGACGATGTTCCGGGCTATCCGTGGGCTACGCCTGGGTCCAAAAGCGGCTCGGCGCAGACCGTGCCGAGGATCTGCGAATGCGAGCAGAGCAGGTGTTGGCGGAACTGTTGGGTAAAACATAGCGAGAATCTGCTGGAGAATCGAAAATGGGACACCTGGCGGATTGGGTGGAATCGTCAGCATCAGTAGGCCGCCGAGGACGAGAGGACGTATAGTATGGCCCCTGATGCTTTACCTCCCTGCGACGAACTGGAAGTGGTGATCTTCATGGGGTTGCAAGCTTCGGGTAAAAGCACTTTCTTCCGCACGCGCTTCGCGTCCACCCATGTGCATATCAGCAAGGATAATTTCCGAAATAACAAGAACCCTTCGCGTCGCCAGGCTCTCTTGTTGGAGGAAGCTCTCCGCGAAGGGCGATCCGTCGTCATCGACAACACGAATCCGACCGTCTCCGACCGCCTCCCCTTGATCACCCCGGCTCGGGCGGCCGGGGCGCGCATCGTTGGCTATTATTTTCAGTCGCGGCTTGAGGATTGCCAGCGACGCAATCGCCTGCGGACGGGCAAAGCTTGTGTACCGGACGTAGCGCTTTATGGGACGCGGAGCAAACTTCAGCCTCCCACTTATTCGGAGGGGTTCGACCAGCTTTTCCACGTCCGCATGACGGATGAATCCGAATGGGATATTTCGGCGTGGATCGAGGAGAGGAAGGATTATGAAGCCCCGTGATTTTGAAGCGAGCATGCGCGATCTGGAGTATTTCCACTCCGTTCGTTTGCTACCCGGTGCCTGGACTATCCTGCGCGTGGACGGACGAGGGTTTTCGCGCTTCACGAAGACACGCTTTGACAAACCCTTTGACCCACGCTTCAACGCCTTCATGGTACAAACCGCTCAGACATTGTTGGAAGAACTCCAGGGCGTCTATGCGTACACGGAGAGCGATGAAATCTCCGTCCTCTTCCGACCCGACTGGGATCTGTTCGACCGCGAACTAGAGAAACTGGTGTCGCTCTCCGCAGGCATGGCCAGTGCGATCTTCACCCACGCTTGCGGTGAAGTAGCACACTTCGATAGCCGGGTTTGGCTTGGAACACGTCGTTCCTTGGTCATCGATTATTTCCGTTGGCGGCAAGCGGACGCCTCTCGCTGCGCGCTCAATGGATGGTGCTACTGGACGCTACGACAAGCCGGACGAAGCGTGAAGGAAGCAACGGCCGCGCTCGAAGGCAAGGCAATCGGCGACAAGAATGAGATCCTGTTTCAGCACGGCATCAACTTCAACGACCTACCAGCCTGGCAGCGGCGTGGCGTCGGCCTGTACTGGGAGGAGTACGATAAGGAAGGGTATAATCCAAAGGAGCAGAGGATCGCCCTTACTCGCCGCCGCCGTATCAAGGTGGACCGCGATTTGCCCATGCGTGACGCCTACAGTGAACTGCTTCGTGGTATCTTGCAAGAAGAGGCCGAACGGCCGAAGGACAAACCTCTCGAATCCAGGGATGCGTGAGCTATGCTCGATCCGCGCCATCTTATCCGCCTCGTGCTGCTCATCTTGTTTCTCGTTTCGGGAAACCGTACGCATGCCGAGTCCCCCGACACCCGTGCCATTGATGCGCTCGTCGAGCGGGCACTTAAAGCCTGGCACGTTCCCGGCGTGGCCGTGGCCATCGTCCGCGATGGTGAGACGATCTACCTCAATGGTCATGGCGTTCGTTCCGTCGCCAGCAAAGAGAAGGTTACGCCGGACACGCTTTTTCCCATCGCCTCCTGCACCAAATCGTTCACCACGGCGGCGATGGCCCTCCTCGTCGATGAAGGCAAGATGAACTGGGACGATCCGCCGCGGAAATACGTCCCCTACTTCCATCTGTCCGATCCGTTCGTCGATCGTGAGGTCACGCTGCGCGATCTGGTGACACATCGCACCGGCCTGCGCGGGCACGATATGCTGTGGTATCGTTCGCCGTGGACGCAGGAAGACATCATCCGCCGCATCGGCCGGCTGCCGCTGGACAAGCCGTTTCGCTCGACGTTTCAGTATCAAAGCACCATGTTTACCGTGGCGGGTTTCGCCGTCGCCAAAGCATCCGGTATGCCTTGGGAAGACTTCGTACGGAAACGGCTGCTTAATCCGCTCGACATGAAGGCGGTTTACTTTACGACAAACGCGACCGCGAAAATCGCCGATCGCGCTAGCCCGCATCGCCTGAACGATCATCACAAGGCGGAGATCACCGAACTCTATCCGATGACGGTGGCGGAGCCGGCCGGGTCGATGCAGGCCAACGCCCGCGACCTGAGCAAATGGCTGCGCTTTCAACTCGGCGACGGCACCATTGATGGCACCGTCAAGAGCGAGCGTCTGCTCTCCGCGCGCAATTTGAAGTTGATGCACACGCCGCAGATTATGCTGCCGCTCGACCCGCTCGACCGCGAGATGTTCCCCGACACCCACCAGATGAGCTATGGTCTGGGCTGGGTCATTCAGGACCATAGCGGACATCGCATCTTGCAGCATGCCGGCGCGATCGATGGCTTTCGCTGCCATTTCACACTGGTTCCGAAAGCGCGACTCGGCATCGTGCTGATGTGCAATCTGCATGAGACACGCATGAATATCGCGCTCAGCAATGCTCTGCTGGCGGTGCTTTTGAAATTGCCGCCTCGGGACTGGAACGCCGTCATCTTTGAGGCGGAGCGCAAGAATGCACGGGAGATCGAGGCGCAAGAGCGCGTGAAATTAGCCCGCCGCCACATGAACGCCCCGCCCTCTCGCGAGTTGGGGGGCTTCGCTGGCACCTACGAGCATCCGGCCTACGGCACGGTTCGCATCACGCTCAAAGACGCGAAACTTTCCTGGCAGTGGAACCACTTTTCCGCGCCGCTGGTGCATTACCATTACGACACGTTCATCCTGCCCCTTGAGATCATGGGCGAGCCGCATGTGGTCTTCACGCTGGATGCCAAAGGAACGGTGGCCCGCATGAAGGTGTTCGGCACCCTGGATGTGGAGTTCCAGCGGAGCAATCCTCATTAGTCCGCGGAGCCGCGCCCATGACACAGGACTTTCAGGATAAAGATGAACGTACAAACCCTTGCCAGCCCGCAGCGCAAGCAAGGGAAGAATCTACCCGTGCTTGCGCTACAAGTGCGGTCCTAGTGCGTCCTCAAGTCTTGATTTTGGGGTAGAGGCGTTTCAGTTTCATGCGAGCGTTCTCGATGCGGAACTGCCAATCGACACCCCGTTGCTTGGCGTTGGTCTTATCGGACCAGGCTGCGATTTCGCTTTGCAGTTCGGTCAGTTCGCCGATGCGCCTCCCCCGCAGGCACTGGTTGGTCAGGCAACTCAGTTCGCATTCGGCGACATTCAGCCAACTGCCGTGCTTCGGCGTGTAGCAGAATTCGATCCGCTGCACATAGGCCCGAGCACGCTCCGGTTCAAACGCTTCGTAGAACGCTCCCTTGGTGTGCGTGTTGAGATTGTCGCACACCAGCGTCACTTTCGCACAGCCGGCATAGCGACCATCCAGCAAGTGGGCGACTGCGATGGCCCAGTCTTGCTTGGTCCGCCGCGCCCGAGCCGTCGCTTGTCGGAAACCCGACAGCGGTTCGGCGAACAGAAAGATGCTGGCCGTGCCATTGCGCTCGTATTCGTAATCGACACGCGCGCCATGTGTCTTCGTCGGGGGGATCGGCAGCCGCGTTTCCTGGAGTAACTGGCTCCAGTAGATCCAAGTTGCAGCTGATGAGACAAGACAAACGCATGTTCCCTCCAGAGAATAACTTCTGTCACGATTTCATTCCTGGAGGGAAGCATGCGCAACCACCACTATACCATCACCT
>Ga0134126_10002583_pt1 | contig 22814 bp, 20 predicted proteins | sample KB31752_FD_96881 | JGI IMG/M metagenome (GOLD analysis project Ga0134126, IMG submission 96881) | Terrestrial soil microbial communities with excess Nitrogen fertilizer from Kellogg Biological Station, Michigan, USA - KB3-175-2 | ecosystem: Environmental > Terrestrial > Soil > Unclassified ... | reverse complement strand
TCTTGAGTGTAGGGCTGGTCGCTGCGCTCCCAGTTCTGATTTCGCTTAGCGATTCGCTCTACGCTTTCGGCAAGGTTCAAGAACCGGAGCAAACTTTTCAAACTGACCCACTAACGCATCGTTATTCGTCTTGACTTGCTATCGAACGATGAGGCAAGTTATGGACAATATTTTCGTGAGACTTAGAAAAGAATCGCCCCGCTTAACGAGCTCCCTGTAATTCAAGCTTCGTTCTGGCAGTCCTTCGCAGATCAAGATGACCGAAACACCGAACCCTATCGAGAAGCGCCCCAGTCTATTCCGCAATTACATCAGCTTTGTCGGAGCAGCAATCGTTCTCGCCAGCTTCGCCAGCGTCTTATTGCTGTTCTTCATTGAGATCACATCTACTATCGAGAATCCGTACGTAGGGATTCTCACTTACATAATTTTTCCTTCGATCCTCATGTTTGGTCTGTTCGTGGTGCTATTGGGCATGGTCCTGGAGCGAAGGCGGCGGCGGCGAGTTGCGCCCGACGCCATCATGGCTTACCCGAAGCTGGATTTGAACGACCCGCATACGCGTCGCGCGGTTCTAACTTTTCTCGTGGTCACATTCTTCTTTGTCTCAGCCAGCGCCTTCGGAAGCTACCGCGCGTTTGAATATACCGAATCGGTCACCTTCTGCGGCCAAACTTGCCACACGGTCATGAAACCGGAATTCACGGCGTATCAGGCAGGTGCGCATGCGCGCGTGCGCTGTGTTGATTGCCACGTGGGATCGGGCGCCGGTTGGTACGCGCGTTCAAAACTTTCCGGCGCTTACCAGCTTTATTCAGTGACCTTCAATAAATACTCGAGACCAATCGGCACGCCCGTGCACAATCTACGGCCCGCGCCGGAAACTTGCGAACAGTGTCACTGGCCTGAAAAGTTTTTTGGAGCGCAATTAAAGATCTTCAATCGTTACGGCTATGACGAGCAGAACACCCTGCGCCAGAGACGGATGCTGATAAACGTCGGAGGCGGCAGCGAGGCCAACGGGCTGGTCACGGGCATCCACTGGCACATGAACATTGCCAATGAAGTCACCTACATTTCAACTGACGATCACCGGCAGGTAATTCCCTGGGTACAAATTAAGGATCGAAAAGGCAACGTCACTCAATACTACGACCGCACGCGACCGCTGACGCCGGCGCAGATTGCTGCCGCCAGTAAGCGCAAGATGGACTGCGTCGATTGTCACAATCGTCCCGCGCACGTGTACCTACCGCCGGATGTTGCTGTAGATCAGGCTTTCGTCTCGGGCCGGTTGGATCATTCGTTACCTTATCTCAAGCGCAAGGCAGTCGAAGTCCTGAGTGGCTCCTACGAAACGACACCGCAGGCATTGAGCTCAATCGATACCAGCCTGAACGAGTTCTATCGAACCAACTACAAAGATGTATATGCCGAGAAGCAGACTGCGATCAAAGGCGCTGTCGGTGAAGTTCAACGCATCTTTCAGACCTACTTTTTCCCGGAGATGAAGACAAACTGGGAAACTCACCCTAACAATATAGGGCATCTATATTTCTCAGGCTGCTTCCGGTGTCACGATGGGGAACACGTGAGCGACACTGGCAAAATGATCACTAATAACTGCAACGTCTGCCACACGATGATCTACGATTCTGCCGGACCGCCGCAAAACAATGTGAGGACCGGAGCGTTCCAACATCCGGTTGATCTGGGTGCGCTTGCGGATCACAAATGCGAGTTTTGCCACAAGCCGAACAAACCCTTCCAGCACCCGGTAAACCTCGGCGATATTTCGACGTTCCAGTGTGTTGAATGCCATCCGCGAAAACAATGATTGCGGCTTTGCACAAAAAGTCCGATTGAAGGTCGACGCGAAGCGGATTCATTAACACCGTGGCTTCAGCCCGGTGAATCACGGACCATGATAAAGAAGGTTAACCGTTTCAACGGTTTCTCGGCGAACCCTGTAAACCGTTAAAACGGTTAAAGAAAACCTGGAATAGACCGTTATCACCGGGCTGAAGCCACGGTGTTAATGAAACCGCTCCGCGTAATGTTTACTGGCTCAGACTCCTTTTAAAGTACAAGCTGAGCCAAGCGTGAGCGACTTTCTGTGCAAGTCCTCCGGGTAGGAACCCCTGGGCTGAAGTTAGCGAATTCCTTCGGAGTTAAATTCTTGAGAACTGCGTAACCGAGGACTTTTGCGCCACAGTACTGATAAGTTCTTCTGCCAGGTTCTCAGGCATCCCCGGTTTCAACGGTCGAGCCACAAGCACCGGGCAAGGTGCCTGGCGCAAAACGCGACCGACATTCGAACCAAACAACGTGCGCATGCCAAAGCCGGCTCCATGAGCACCCAGGCTGATCAGGTCAATCGAGTGCTTCTCGGCGTAGTTCAATATTTCCCGGTAAGGTTGTCCCTCAGCAACGGCATGCTTGACCTCACACCAAAGGTGAGTCTCTGGCGGAATAGCCCGTTGCAAACGCCGCGCAGCTCGATGGTACGCATTGTCCTTACCCATCGGATACCAGGCTATCTCCGGGTCGCTGACACTGTCGCGAGGCAGTACATGCAAGAGATGCAATTCGGCCTGGTGCTCCTGAGCGAGCGACAAGGCATATTTCAAGGCGAGCTCTGAATAATCCGAGAAGTCGTAAGCGACAAGCAGCCGCTCCAACTTTACCTTACCGTCAGACTGATCCACCCATTCACGTTCATCCGTGTGAGTTACCAACACCGGACACGGAGCTGTGCGACAAACCGATTCAGCAGTTGAACCTAAGACAGCGGCGCGGTGAGGACGGCGGCGCGAGCGCATTACGATCAGATCGATATTTTGCTCACTTGCGGTTTGAGTTATCGCCTCGCCAACATCCCCTCCTTCGATGACGAGCGCCTCCCAATTGAGATTCGCATAAGCTACTGGGCCAAGGAACTTGATCAGCGAACCTTCGAAGAGTTCCTTAACTCGACCTCGCGACAGGGCGTAGCTGACTTCCGATGAGCGTATCGTCGCACCCGCGAGGTATGAAGTTTCGCCGACGACCTCTGCGAGCCTGGCACAATAACAAACGACAAGTCTCGCGTCGTAAGCCTGGGAGAGCGCCAACGCATAATTCACAGCCTGGTCGGCGTCCGTGGACATATCAGTCGGACAAAGTATGCGGTTAATTCTGATCATCACATTGAGGCCTGGTCCAGGCCTACCTCCTGTTGGTTACGACCAAATCCATCGTAAGCGTTGAGTGTAGTCAATTTGTCCTTCACGAAGCTCTTCCCCAAAAAAAGTGCAAGCTGTGCCACTGAATTACTAAGGTTTGATTGCGACTTTCATCACCCCGTCGCGGCGTTCGCCGAAGAGCGCATAGGCTTCACTAATTTGATCCAGCGAGAAGGTGTGAGTGAGCAGCGGCGTGAAATCGACGCGACCATGCCGCACAACCTCCATTAATCGGCGCATTCGTTCTTTGCCGCCGGGGCAGAGAGTGGTGACGATCTTGTGATCGCCAATACCGGCTGCGAATGCTTCATAGGGGATTTCGAGCTTGCCCGAATAAACGCCGAGGCTCGATAGAGTTCCTGCCGGTCGCAGGCTACGTATGGCACTCTCAAATGTTTGTTGAGTCCCAAGGGCCTCAATAGCAGCGTCAGCACCTCCGCCGGTCAAACGTTGCACTTCCGCCACAACATCAACCTCGCGATAGTCAAGCGTTACGTCAGCGCCCATTCTTTTCGACATAGCAAGGCGATTGTCGTCTCCATCGACACCGATGATTAAGGAAGCGCCCAATAGCTTCGCACCTGCCGTTGCACACAAACCGATGGGGCCTTGCGCAAAAACAACGACTGCGTCACCGATTTTGATCCGCGCGGCCTCGGCGCCGCCGAATCCGGTGGAGGCAATATCAGCGAGCAGTACGACTTGTTCATCCGTCAGCTCGTCAGGAATCTTTGCCAGGTTGGCTTGGGCATACGGCACTCTCAAATATTCAGCCTGGGCGCCGTTGATAGTGTTGCCAAAGCGCCAACCACCGAGTGCCTCGTAGCCTTCGCCATGTCCGCATTGTGAAGCGTGTCCTGACAAACAAGCTCGGCATTGACCGCAGGGAGTAATCGCACCCACTAACACACGGTCGCCAATCTGATAGCCCGTTACGCCTTCGCCAAGCTCCTCAATCACACCAACTGGTTCGTGACCAATCACCAGACCCGGCGCCACCGGATATTCACCCTTCACGATGTGCAGGTCAGTTCCACAGATCGTGGTTAGCGTCACGCGAATCACGGCCTCGCCTACAGCCGCACGTGGCTTTTCAACTTCTTCCACGCGGATGTCATTCTTACCGTGAAAAACGTTTGCTTTCATTTTGCTCCCTACATTTCCAGGTGTGGATTAACTGTTCCGTCAGGTTCCCCTGATTTATTGTGCTCGATGCGGATGGACTGGACCGGCGAGGTGCTGACGAGTTTGCCATTCACCCACATTTCTACGCGAAGTCCAATGCCCAACACTCCGCTTTTATCGGCGTTGCTGCGCGAAGTTGATCCGCTAACCATTGCTTCCACAGGCTCGACAAAATAGAGCCCGCCTTCCACGAGTGCGCGCCCTCGCCTGGGGTCGAGCAAGAAGATCCGATAGTTGCTGTTATGTGTTTGCACCCAAATCGTATCGAAAGGTGCGAGCGAGTCGATGGCGATCTCGCTTAGGTTGTTTAATCCTTCTGCCTGTTGTGAGATCTGCGTCTGGTTTGCACTGGTTCTTCTGATTGACCCGTCTGAGATGTACCCCCTTTGTTCACGAGGCCAGCACCCGAGGCAAAACTCTACCGCCGGATCGAAGTCGAGCTTGGTGTCCTCAATCCACTTTCCGCACTTGCTGCAGTTGCCGTAAGAACCCGTCATCAATCGATCGAGCGCGTCATCAACCTTGCGTAACCGCCCTTGAAGCAACTCACGGTGCCAGTTTGCATCGTCCATTGCCGCTTCATTCGATATCTCAAGGGCTCCCGGCTGAGTTACAGAATCCGGGTGAAACTGTTCTTTGTTTAGGACCTCGCAAATGTCCTCTCTCTCGGAGTGCAGGCGGTTCCAGACCTGGCCACCCCTTCCACCAACAGGAATCTCAATCAGATGAATTAAATTTGTGCTCACGATGCTTTCCTCCACTAGATGGCGTTATCGCCAACTCCTGACAATGCAACGAAGATGCCGAGCCGATTTTGGGCAAATAATCGATTCGACGAGATACCTGCAGTTAAACTGTGGAAAGTTCCGCTTTCTATGTGGAAAAACGCTCAAATGATCGGCGGCACATGCATTACCAGAGGCTGAGGAACACCCAGGAAATGGAGTAGTTGAATAGTGGAAAGAGCCTTAATCGTTCGCTCGCCGGCCAAAGCACTGGCGTTCGGTTCGACTTTTCGCAGCTTTGCTACGTTCACTACGAATGCGCGGCCTCCCAATATTTTTCCTGCGCGCGTTTTGCCCAACTCCAAAAGCGGCCCTGTCTGACATTCGCGGGTTCATTGGACCATATCTCTTTGTGCACATAGATGCTGTCACTGCCGCCCTCATCAATGACCACTTTCATGTCGTGGATGTAGCGCGAGACAGGCAGGTGTCCCGCAATTTCAGCAGCCAGGTTCGTAGCCGCAACCTCTGCTTGACGAACGGCCATGTGGCCCATCTTTGGGCCGGTGAAGTTCACACAGTCGCCGACTGCGTACATTCTTTCAACTCCGACGACATGCATCGCCGAGTCAACGTTGATATATGACTCTTCGTTGGTAATGCCCAGATGCGTCGCTGCAGCCGATCCCTGGAACGGCGGAAGCAGCATCAATAGGTTGAAGTTGATTCCTTGTCCGTTGCTCGTTGCAGCAGCGCCGGGTGTTACCCGGTCGATAGGAAAATCTGGCCGGAACTCGATGTCATGAGCAGCAAGCGCGTTTCTTAGCGCGATGCTGACATCTGAATCCTCGAGGTGTAGCCCGGGCGGGTCGGGGCTGACGATCGTTATTCTGGCGCGGTCCCGCTCGCCGCGTTCGTCCAGCAACCGTGCCAACGCAAAGGCAGTCTCGTAAACGGGAACAGGAAGGCGTGCACCAGGACACTGGCCAATGACCGCGCTTCCTTCGTGAAACTCAGCGACAGCTTTACCAAACCTCAGGGCCTTTTCGACGCTCAGTAGGTGATGAGCATGTTCATAGAAGCCTGTAATTTGTTCAGTAGCCAACCGCCGGCCCAGCGCAAAGATTAGGTAATCGTAAGAAAGTTTCCCTTCAACTTCGCCATGGGCGATTGTTACTTTACGTTCAACAGGATAAATGCGCGCGACTTCAGCTTCAATGAAGTTCACTCGCTCGGTCAACAGGGTTTGACGTAAATTGAGAGAAACATCTTCGCGTTGACACTTGCCAAAGGCCAGTCTGACCAGGGCGGGATAAAACACAAACCAGCGACTGCGTGACACCAGGGTGATCTGATGCTCGTCACCCAGCTGTTCCGCGAGACGTTCTGCCGCGACAACGCCGCCGAAACCGCCGCCCAGTATTAGTACCTTTGCCATTTCTACTGTCCCTTATCTTTTGCTGTGCTTTGACCTTCTGTAGCGGCGCCTTTGGTAGGGCATCGGACTACTTCGACGGAGCATTTCGCATGCGAAACTATGGATTGCGAAACCGACCCCAGTAGAAACCTTTCCCACGCTCGATAGCCATGCGAGCCGACTGCTATAAGGTCGGCGCCCCAGTCGCCCGCTTCGTCCAGGATTACTACTCGAGGTGGACCCGGTACAGCCTCACCCTTAACATTTGCTTCTGAACCCATTGCCCCTTTCAGTTTTGCTATCGCTCGGTCCACGACCGATCGGGCTTGATCCGATGCGGCTCGGTCTAACTCTTCGAGATAGGTTGGGGGAATGGTCCAAGCCTGGGGAGTTGGTGGAATTGGTAGCTCAATCGCTGTCAAGACCTTTATTTCCGACCCTACCGGCCAAGGCCTGCGGGCGATCTCTTCAACTGCCTTATCGCTGCAAGGCGAACCATCAACAGCTAATAAGATTTTCATAGAGTCTCCTATCTGGGACGTGAGTGTCTTCTCCGCCCGGATACACCCTTGGACTGCACTAGCTGTACCACTCGGCACGGCTTGGTTTCACTTAGCTTTTGCGAAAATGCCGCCGATTCTGGTTGCGAGGTATTTCTCAAAAGACGTGGTTTTTCGCGCACCCGAAGCTTAGCGCTTAGCGAGAAAGTACCAAGGCTCCGCGTCGCCTAAGCCGAAAGTTCGCATTGAGTCAACCTGGAACGGTGGCACGAACAGTGCAGTCATACGTCTGAGGATGAGATCTGAAATTGTTTGAGTTGACGGAGGCAATGATGAAAACTCGTCAGATACCACGGGATGAATGGAGCAAGTTTTTCGACAACTTGAGTCGGCGGCAGGAAGGTTGGGAGGTAGGGCTTGAAGTCTTTAGTCCGGCAATAGGCGTTCAAATTGAGGGAAGCCACATGTTCCTCGCCGGCATGACTGCGGAAGTGAGCGAGCGCGGTGACAAGATTGAAATCATGATGGCGGGAAAACCTGGCAATCATGTCACTCACGTGATTTCAACCCCAATTTTGGTACAGCTGCAGCAGACAGACATCGGCATCGACTCCGCCTTACAGATCAACTCCGCCGACGGGACTAGCAGTCTGTTGCACCTACGCTCTTTGTGAGGTCAAGAGCTGAACGACCAACAGATTTGACTGATGAAGATCTTGAAAGCGGTTTGTCTCTCGTAACAACCTCACGCGAGCAGTCTTTTTAAGATAACGCCCGCAGCGTAGGCGAGCGCTGCGGCAACTGCGCCAACCAGCAGTGTCATTAGACCCGAACGCCACCAGGACGCTGTAGACCATCTACTCTTGGCAGATCCGATGGCGATGAAAACAATTGCCGTCATGATCACGGACACTTCAAACGCATGGGAGACTCTGAACAAGAAGGGAAGTAATGGAACCAGGCCGCAAATAAGAAATGCGCTAAACGTGCTAATCGCCGCGATCCATGAAGAACGTATTTCATGAGGTAGACCGTACTCCTCCGTCAGCATAGTTTGTACCCAACGATCGCGGTCGGACGTCACGAGTTCGACAATCCGTTCCAGATCCTGGCCAGCAAATCCCTTTGACTGAAAAATCTGCCGGACTTCCTCTCGTTCGCCTTCGGGCGCCAAATCGATGTGGCAATTCTCAATAATCTCCAGGCGTTTGAAATCGTCTTGCTCAGCTTTAGTACCGAGGAAATTGCTCGCAGCCATGGAGAAACCATCAGCAAAAAGGTTCGCAAAGCCGAGAGCCAGGATGATCCAAGACGCTAGCTGAGCGCCGGCTACGCCGCTCACTACCGCGAAGGTTGTAACGGCCCCATCGATCCCACCGTAGATCCAGTCGCGAAGATAGTTATGGGCCGGTCCGGCCGCCAGCCGTTTCTTGATCTCTTCTACCGAATGTTCATGCTCCATCCGAGTCATGCAGTCTCCCGAATCTTCTCAGCCCTCTTCCACGCCCGTGACGCGATCGACGATTATCCGAAACACAATGGTGTCCGGCGCACCCGCGTCCCGCGCCATGACCGATTCAACGGGAGTCAGCAGCGGAAACCGAACCAGGAGTTTGCTCAAGATTGATCGCCGGTCACTCGGGACACGAATTTCCTCAAAGTTGCCATAGGCAATGACGCTCCACCACACCAAATCACTCGCGATCTCATCTACTTGAAGGCAGACGCGCGAATGCGTCCTCATGGCATCAATCTTTCGGCCGGGCAACGAGTGGCTATAGATCGACCCATCCTCAAACAGGTAACTGATTGGCACAACGTAGGGCTCGCCGTTGTCAACACAGCCGAGACGCCCGATCTTGCCGCTAGCGATTAAGTTTTGCGCTTCCGCCTCACTTAGTGTTCGTGTCATAGCACACTCCAACCTGTTGGTCCGATCAACTATGACCGGTCCACCAACTTGATGAGTTCGCAACGGGTGTGCCGTTGGAGATCGGCAGGAAGAGCCTTGCCAAGCGCGGTTGCTGAGTACTTTTTCGCAAGCGTGAGTAGATGTACTCAGTGCCGGGGCAATCGATCACCGATTGGTCATTAATTCCCTAAGATGTGACAGGGCACAATGATTGCACTTCACAGGTCCGGCGACCGAAGTTTGGATTGGTTGCTTGAGCAATCTTGAGGAAGCATTGAGCGCATTACCCGAAACCAAACTATTGCGATTCGCGCGCTCACCAAATTGATCACTCGTGCATTTTCCGCCCAGCAGCGCGGACTGTCCGTGAAACTGGCGAGTTCGTTCGTAATTATTCCAACCCTTGGGAAGATTTGCGGTAACGGCTGGGCACCGCTGGCGCTAACGATCACCGAATCACTAAGAGGAGATATGACATGAAAACAACTAGACTCTTTCTATTCGCCGCGGCCCTCGTGCTAGTGGCTGGATTGACCGCTGGCGTCATGGCCCAGGGCAAGGCGGGCGCCGCCTTTCGACTACCGCCGGAACCGATCACACCCGTCACGACACTCAACGCGATCGAAGTTACTGATGGTGCTCTTGGCTATGACAGTCAAAAACAAGAAGTCATGTTCGGCTACAGCTTTCTGGGTCGGACGACTGGTGTTTACCCTGGATCATTCACCCTCTCTATGAACTGCACGCCGGCTGTCCCGATACCGAGCGGCACTAGTGAGTTAACCGGTGGTTCATGGACGTTGCCGGTTTACACGACCGAGACAAAGGCATCCGGTTACGCCGGCTCGCTCTTCGGTACTATCGCAAAGGGCACAATGAGCTGGGACAAGACGGGAACCAAAGCCACCCTGTACCTGGTGCTTAGCGTGGATGGCGGAACCGAGGCCTGGGACGGCGTTGGGGGTTACGCGACATTCACTGGCACTTTGTTTGTCGACGAAAAGACCGAAAAGACGATGCTTACTGGCGATTTGGTGTTCAATACCATCACCGTCTCCCCGATTCAGTGAGCGATTCGTTTCTTACCAGGCGGTTGGGTACAAAAGAGGATGCACACGAGGCTGTGTGCATCCTCTCTTAATACTTTGGGAGATCTGTATCGACACCATCGTCTGGCGCCGGGGTAGGGAATTGAACTGTAGAGGTTTACGACGTCCCTTTAAGGCGTCGCGACTGCTAAGATTTAAGGACCTCGGCAAGAGCCTTCAGAAGTTTCTCTGCCGTGTAGGGCTTACTCAGAAATAGTTTGACTCCTTCGAGTGCGGCCTCGCCTGGTTTGTGGCCGGCCGTGAGGCCGCTGGCGGCAATGATCTTGATCGCCGGGTTCATCTTTTGCAGCGCGCGAATGGTTGCCGGGCCATCCATGAAAGGCATCATCATATCGGTGAGGACAACCGCGATGTCGTTCTTTCTATCAGCATAAAGTCCTACGGCTTCAGTACCGTCGCTTGCCGTTAGTACGGTGTAGCCAAAAGTTTCTAGTGTGCCGCGAGTGATCTCACGAATTGATTCCTCGTCATCCACTACCAGGATCAACTCGCCATTGCCGAACGGAAGGTCCGTTTGCAAAGCCTCTGCGTCGGTCCGTCCGGGAGCGTCGAGCGCCGGAAGATAGAGGGCAAACTGACTCCCCTTATGGAGTTCGCTATAAACGTTCATGAAGCCACCATGGCTTTTTACGATTGTCAGCGCAGTTGAGAGTCCCAGGCCTGTGCCCTTTGACATCTCCTTCGTCGTGAAAAATGGTTCGAAGATTCTGCTCTGGATTTCCGGCGACATTCCGGGTCCAGTATCGGAAACGGTGACAAGAACAAATCGGCCGGGCTTTGCCTCGATGTGCATCCGGGCGTAATTTTCGTCGACAAGCGCGTTTTCCGCTTTGATCGAGATGGAACCACCCTCGAGCATCGCGTCACGAGCGTTAACACAGAGATTCATCAACACTTGGTGTATCTGGGTTGCATCGGCCGAGACTATCCATAGGTCATCAGGCAGCTGGAAATTAATCTCAATCGACTTAGGTAATGTTTCGCGCAGGATCTTCACGATCTCTTTAATGAGGTGTTTGGGCTGCAACGCCACGCGTTCACCTTCCACGCCCCTGGCAAACGACAGGACTTGACGTACCATATCGCCACCACGCTCAGCATTGGCGCGCAATACGTCCAGCCACTTCTTGCTGGCTTCGTCTGTGGCCTTCAGCTGCAGCATATCGATCGCCATCAGGATCGGTGACAACACATTATTCAGATCGTGAGCGATGCCGCCGGCGAGAGTGCCAATGGATTCCATTCTCTGCGCGCGAAGAAACTGCGCCTCCATGCCCTTCTTCTCGGTGATGTCGGTATTGATCACTAGTATGGAAGTCGGAGTTCCTTGATCGTCGCGCACCAATGTCCAGCGACTCTCCACGATAATCTCGGCGCCGTCGCGCCGCAGCTGACGAATATCACCTCTCCACTCACCCTTGTCGATGACGGCCTGCCTGGCATTTTCAAATTGGCGAGACGGCTCTTTAAGGAGTAATTCCGCAGCGTTTCTGCCAATCGCTTCCTCCGCGGTCCAGCCATAAATACGCTCAGCTCCCTTGTTCCAAAACAAAATGTTCTGCTCAAGGTCACGCACCAGAATTGCGTCCTGCGCTTGATCGAGTAACGCCGCTTGCTCGCGAATTTGCTCTTCGCCTCGTTTGCGTTCAGTTATGTCACTGCGGATCGCGACGTACTGATACGGCTTTCCTTCAGAGTTGAGAAAAGGAACGATGGTGGTGTCGACCCAATAGTAACTCCCATCTTTCGCTCGGTTCTTTATCTCACCACGCCAAACGTTGCCGCTGGCAATTGTGGTCCACAGGGTTTTAATGAAGTCTTTCGGGTGATAGGCGGAGTTAATAATGCGATGGTCCTGGCCCAGCAGCTCTTCTCGGGAGTACTTGGAGATATCGCAGAACTTGTCGTTGACATAGTTAATGATGCCGCGCTGATCCGTGATTGCAACAATTGCAGACTCGTCAAGCGCAAACTTGATGTCTGCCAATTCCTTGAGCGAGCGCTTTAACGCCTCCTCTGGGATACGCTCTGTACTGAACGGTGTGGTGTTAATGGCAGCCATCGGATATTAGGAACTCGTGGTGGATTCGGCAGTGAGGCCCTGTGCTTCGTTTAGCTTCTTCAGCCGGTATCTTAGCTGGTCGCGCGAAATGCCCAATAATTCAGCAGCTCGAGTCTGGTTGCCACCACTGCGTTCGATGGCTTGGCGTACAAACGCCAATTCTGCTTCATCAAGAGAAATTCCTTCGCTGGGAAGGATAAACTGCTCCGCCAACTTTTCGTTGGAGACAGTGCCTATGCTGCGGAGTGGTCCTCCCACGAGTCCTCCCGGCAAATATTCAGTGGTAATCGTATCGTTGTCTTCGAGGATCAAGGTGCGTTCGATAACATTGCGTAGCTCGCGAACGTTGCCGGGCCAGTTATATCTGCGAAACACGGCTACTACTTCCGGTGACAAACTGGTGATTTTGTTACTCGTGCGAAGTCGCGAACCGATCGTCTCGATGTAGTGCTGAGATAGTAGCAAGACATCGTCACCTCGTTCGCGAAGAGGTGGAATGTCTATTTGGATTATGGAAAGACGATAGTAAAGGTCGAGACGGAAGCGGCCTGCCTCACTTTCGCTTTTTAGATCCCGATTGGATGCGGCGAGCACTCGCACATCAAGCGGAATGTCCCTTAAGCCGCCCACCCGCCGGAAAGTTCCTTCTTCCAACACCCTCAGTAGCTTCGCCTGCAGCGCCAGTTCAAGTTCTCCGATCTCATCAAGCAAGAGCGTGCCGCCTTCCGCCTGCTCGAATAGCCCTTCCTTGCGTGCCTTCGCGTCAGTGAAGGCCCCCTTTTCGTAACCAAACAGTTCGGATTCGATTAGTGTTGCGGGAAGTGCGGCGCAGTTGATCGCGATAAAGGGGTTGTCGGCTCGCTGCGATCCATAGTGAATGGCTTTTGCCACCAGATCTTTTCCCGTGCCAGATTCGCCTTGCAGCAGGACCGAAGACACTTCACTTTCTGCCACTTTGGCGGCGAGTCCCAGCATCTTCTTCATCGCCGGAGACTCACCCACAATCTGTTGGAAGTTAAACTCTCTGGCTCGGTCTTTTCTTACCTGCTCCACTTCCCGCCGCAAGTGACTAGCTTCTATTCCGTTACGGATGGTGACGCGCAGTTCTTCAAGGCTTATGGGTTTACTTATGAAATCATAAGCACCGCCACGAAGAGCGGAGATAGTATTGTCGACCTGCACGTTGCCAGTGATCATGATCACGATCGACTCCGGTCGCTCCTGCTTTATCTGGCGCAGCACATCCAATCCGGAACCATCTGGTAGATCGATATCCAGCAATACTGCTGCCGGCGATTCGGCGTTGAATTGCGCCAACGCTTCAGCAACGCTGGCTGCCTCAACCGGCTGAAAGCTCCAACTTCGCAAGGCCTCGCTCAGTGTCCACCGAATGGCCTGGTCGTCATCAACTACAAGTATCTTGGCGTTCGTATTTTTCAGAGGAAATTATGCTCCCAATTTCAGATTGAAGGACGTCGCGGCAGGTCTTGCTTATTATATTCGGAGGTTAGCTATTGAGGAAGGCTGGCATTCGGGTGCTGTCGAGGCAAGGCGTTATTTCGGAGTTAAGCCCCGCATTTGCCGGCTCGGATGTTTCACCAGTGACTACTGGGCGCGTACTGCAGAGACGCCAGTTTGATTTTCGCGGGGAACGTCTTTCACAGCCTGATCTGCGCCTTCTATTTTTTATCGGTCACGCTTCTTGATTGCAGTCTAATAATATTAGTATCTGTTCCCGAGTGTCGAACTGCAAAGAGTCAGGTGCTAAGCGGCTTCGGTGTGCGGCTCCCAATGACCCCTCAAAGACTACACCGAGCACGCCGCCGATATGCACCTTGCCTTGGTTGCACACAAGTCCCGCGAAGGGCACACTCTCTCAGCTCTCTAGCGCTATTAAATTTGTAGACTCTGCTCAAACTCGTCGCGGCACGCTTCGCTGAAGCTAAGCAGTATGTCTACGCTGCCGTTGCTAATCATTGCCTCTATCTCTTCAGGAGTCTTGTTTGGTTGGCTGTAGGTGTCCGTTATCACCTTGACGACTTTGACTGCGCTTTCAATAACCGGCCGAGATGACACGATCCGCATTCGGCTGACGAGTGCATGCAGGTCAATTAAGCCCGTTGTTTCGAGCTTGTCATGAATCAACGCGTCACCATAAGTCTTGGCAGCTGCCACTCAGATTGGCGTGCAAGATTTCAAGCTTCAGGGGCAGAAGAGCATCATCCTCTTCATCGGCGATGCTATGGGAACCGCTTATCGCGATGCGGGCAGAATCGTTGCCCAAAGCACAGGGCACCGCTTCCGCGAAGGATTCTTTGACGAGTTGCAGCAGATGGATCAGATGCCGGTTACGGGGATGGTGATGACCTATGCACTCGATAACGCCTGACTCGGCAAACACAGGAACCGCGTGGACCACGGGGAACAAGACTATCAACGGCACGCTCGACGTATTCCCCGACAACGATTGCGGTGGGATACCGAACCGGAAACCACACTGGTTCATCAGTCCCGATCACTGCGGAAGGGGCAGGTGCGTTACTCTTCTTTGGCTACTTCGATCAAACCGATGTGTTCTTCAGGATGGCTCACGTGTTGAGCATCAACACTCGACAACTCGACAATGCTCTGAAAGAAAGCTGGAGGACGACGTGCCGCCTTTTAACCGGCCATCGCAGTTGCGAAAGGAAGAGAACACCAGGACGATTCTCGAGCAGCCATAGTCTGGTAAGTTTCCTACTATCAAAACGCAGACACTAAGAGACCAGCGCAGGGGACACAGAGACGTGTTCCTTGCGCTGGCCAGTTTATTTGGGTTGAGGGCGCTCCAGATCGCCGGACGAAGATCGACCTAATTCCTTCATCGCCACATGTCATGCGATTGGGGCGACGTGTCCGATGAAGACGCCGGTACGAACCTGGCGCCTTACAGGGCCACAAGGATCTGAAGATGACGATGCGATACATTCGCGCCGTCCAGCTTCAAAGAAATGTGCGCTCTTAGAGTTTTGGTCACAAATCTCCCACACAAGAGATACGGCCGCCAGTGTTGGCAGCCGTAAGTTGTTGATATTAATGGTCGGGGCGAGAGGATTCGAACCTCCGACCTCTCGGTCCCAAACCGAGCGCACTACCAGGCTGTGCTACGCCCCGAACGCTAATCCGTGTAAACCGGGTAGGGGCATTCTAGGGACGCGCGCATCAACGGTCAAGTTTGAGGTATCTGATAACTAAGAAACGTCCGAATGGCCGCAAGCGCCTGAGCGCGATGACTGATTTTGGCTTTGACTTCATTAGGTAACTCACCGAATGTTGCTGAATGGCCTTTCGGAAGAAAAACAGGGTCAAATCCAAAACCATTTGTTCCTTGTGGTTGGAGAGTGATCGATCCTTCGCACTTCGCTTCGGTAAGAGTCAGCAACCGCGGCTCTTTTGCTTCGGGAGCCAGTACCTGCCTCCTGCCGGCTGCTCCTTGCCAGCCAGCCAGAGCGATACAACAAACGAAACGCGCATCTCGCCCTTTACTAGGCTCCTCCGATAGTTTCGCCAAAAGTTCTTGGATCCGACCGCGATCGGAAAGACCCTCACCACCAAAACGAGCTGAGTGCACTCCCGGTCCGCCACCGAGTGCATCCACTTCCAGGCCCGAATCATCTGCCAAGGCACACAGCCCAGTTTGCCTGGCGTAACTCAAGGCTTTAAGAACCGCATTCTCCTCGTAAGTTGTACCTATTTCCTCGACCAGGGAAAGATGAGGGAATTCGCTAAGATAACGGAATTTGACGGGTAAAGAATGCAGTGCGTCGTGAACCTCGCAAAGTTTTCCCTGGTTGTGCGTGGCGATGAGTAACTCGACAGTTGCTGAAAGAGTCATGGTCAGGAATTAGCGGCGGGGTTGTTGGGGAAATAGCAAAGGCACGAGAGTGCTAAATTGACCTAATGGCGATCTTGTTGTCCTTTCGATCCCTCGCTCACCGAGAGTCGTCTCAGTTGAGGAATAGGGTAGCGTTGCGATCGCCTTATCCATATCTTCTGGAGTCACCGCCGGTCCGTCTTTGGCTGAGCTGATCGCGGAAATAAAACTGCGAACGCGATCGCCATCATCTGTATAGGTGACAACGTTCCCAGAGATTGGCGAAGAAAGAAAAAAAGTCATCCTTTTCAGAGTGTCAGCACTCATTAGGGTGCCGCCGTCTGTGAGTGCGGAAAAACGACGAACGTCGTGTGGTGATCCGATGACAACGAAATCATCATTAAGAGCGGCTGCGAAGTCCCCGGTCTGGTCTTCAAACATCTCCAGTCTTCCGCCAGAGTTTCTTAATTTCACTGACATTCCTCTCGAGAGAAACTGATGCAATGCCGCGCGGTCATGCACGCCGGCTATGAGAAGAGATCGCTCTTCAGTCTCATCCAGGCGTATCGTGAGTAGTTCACCCTCAACCGCGCCGAGAAATGACTCAGGGTCGTCAATTCCGTACGAGAGCAATGTGGATTTTAGTAGAGAAGAGAATACGATCGCTGAGAGCGCGTCGACTTGCGAAGAGACGGCTGTTTTTAGGCTGAGCCACGCCGCGGCAGGATTGGCAAACCGATAACTCGTTACCGAATAGACCTGGTCAGGCAAAGCGCTTTTTATTTGAGAACTAGTACTGTTGGCCACAAACGTGGGCTTCAGATGCGCAACAATCGAAGGCTGCAGGTTGATCAAGTATCGGTCCTCGATGCCTGTTAGATATGGGCTGGAGGTCCAACCCAAGCTGCCAAACACCTTCGACGCGCCACTCGTTATTACTCGTTGGAGTTCGGAATCACCAGGTGCCCGCCCTAATAATATTGGCAAGCCAACGGCAAGTAACCTCGCGCTGTTTGCCGGAGGAACATATCCAAAAGTCAGGCTGCCTCCTTTTTCAAGCTTGAGACGCATTGAGCCTAATTCAGGATCGCCCTTCAAACTCGGGCGTCGCCCCTGAGATACCGCCAAACAGTCCTGAACTATGTGTTCACTATTACCGATGATTACCAAGCTCCCATGAACTACCCAGACAATTTGTCTAGAGCCTTCTGGAGCTATGAATTCGTTGTATTCGACATCTTCGATCGTAACTCGGCGAAAAGTTGGACGGCCATAAGTTTTCTCCGCCAGCGCCTTGATAGTTTCTTCGAATGTGGCACGGATACGACGTTCGAAGGTGTGAGTCTCGATAAGGAGAGCACCTTCGGACTTGATGTTTAGAGAATCTCCCTCTTCAACGGCGTGCAGGTCAGTGACCACTAAAGCGACTTGAGCTCTGGCGAGAATTACCGACTTTATGGGACCAATCCCAGTCCAGCGAATAAATCCTCGCAACCAATGCGACTGAGACGGGACAGAATGAGACTGAACGGCGTTCGCAAGCGCCTTCAACGCCTGGGTCGCCGTTATTGCGTCAACGACTTCGATTGGTCGGTTTGATTCAAGATATAGCAGAGAGTCGGCCGGGGCGAACATCGCCATATCGACATTCTTCGGCCGAACCCACCATAGCCAGGCGCCAACGACTATTAACAGGAGGACGGCGAACAGCAGAACCCAGCGGCTTCGTCTCATTGCGTCGCATCCTAACCGGAGGGTTGATGACACGCAAGCTTAAGGTTTTTGGAGACAATTGCAGCACTTCCTGAAACAACCCAACCGAGGTCGCCGACACTGCGGTTTTCGATCCAGTAAATGAACAGAAGCGCAGTTAAACAATGCAAAATACATGTTGACAATGTTTAGCCCGTACGTTAGTCTGCTTGGCGACGGCAGAGAGGAAGCTGCCTTGCTTTTAGGCCCTAGCCTCTTTCCTCGTGCCGCAATCACTCGCCTTCAGTTATACGGAAGGCCAATCCCTCCAGAGAAATTGATTTGTATCTGAATCTGGAAAAGCTGCGCGAAGGCGCGTTTCTCCCACAGCTCCCGCCTGGATTTTCTCCGAGCCATGAGGCAGTTCTTGAAAAACAACACTCAACCCACGCAGATTCAAAAGCCGGGCAAAAGCCGACTGTCGAGAGCAATGAAAGCCCGCGCTCGTCTGCGTCAACAGCACCGAATCCGTTCTCTCTTTGTCGCGAGGAATAAATAAGATGTTCAACAAAAGCAACGGTAAGAAGAATCTGGTTGGCCTCGATATTGGTTCGAGTTCAATAAAGGCGGTCGAGCTTCAAAGGAAGGGCAACACCTATCAGTTAGTCAATCTCGGATTTGAGAATCTGTCGCCGGACACTGTCGTCGACGGTCAGATCATGGAGCTCAATAATGTTTCAAACGTTATTACAAGCATCTTTGGCGAGCAACAAATCAAAACGACAAGGGTAGCCGCTGGTGTGAGTGGTCATTCGGTGATCGTAAAAAACATAGTCCTACCGCAAATGAGCACGGACGAACTGCGAGAGTCCTTTAGCTGGCATGCCGAGGAGCATATCCCTTTTGATATTTCCGACGTGAATCTCGATTATCAAGTTACCAGTAGCTCCGCGGACGCCTTGAACGTGCTGATGGCAGCTTGCAAGAGCGACAAGATCGCAAACGTAAAGCAGGCTATTCAATTGGCCGGCAAGCAACCGGTTGTGATCGACGTTGATACTTTCGCTTTGCAGAATTGCTATGAAGTCAACTACCAGCCCAAAGCGGGCGAAGTTGTTGCCTTGCTAAACATCGGCGCATCCACGATGAATATCAACATCATGAACGGTGCGTGTTCCGTTTTTGCGCGTGATGCTTCGGTGGGAGGTAGTCAGTACACTAGTTTGCTGCAAAAGGAATTGGGCCTGACCTTCGAACAGGCCGAAGCTGTGAAGCGTGGCTATCCTTTACCCGAGGGTATTGCGGCTCGTCCAATCCAGCCGATTATCGAAACAGTATCCGACATTCTCGCACTGGAAATTCGTAAGACAATGGATTTCTATCGCGCCACGGCAGAAGAGAGTGAAGAGTCAATTCAAAAGATCCTCGTAGCCGGCGGAAGTTCCAAGCTTCCCGGCCTGCCGGAATATCTGGCGAAGCGTTTCGAAATCCCCGTTGAGCTGTTTAATCCCTTCAAGGAAATACAGGTCGACGATAGAAAGTTTGACCCCGATTACATGAAAGAGATCGTTCCTGAGATGGCAATTGCCGTCGGTCTCGCCTTGAGAGGAGTGGAAGCGGCATGATCAAGATCAACTTACTCGAATCAGTTACCGACCGGCCCACCGGAGCAGTGATGGTTGAAGCCAGGGTAACAACCCCTTTGGTGCAGACATTACTTCTGGCTCTGACTGTCTTTGGTCTCCTGGTTGTAGGTATTAGCTACGATTACGTTAGCGCGAATTCAGGGCACCGTGCAGCTGAGGCGGAGCTTGAGAAGCAGCGACACATCAACCAGCAGATGCTAGCGGTAAACCGCGAGCAAGCCGAGCTGGAGAAGAAGGCTCAGGACATTCAGGGTCGCATCGATGCGATCAAGAAATTGCGCGAATCACAGCAGGGACCCAGCGCAGTGCTTCGTGATATCAAAGCGCGGTTTGACGCCGTCCCGGGTTTGTATCTCAAGAGTTTGGAGCAGAAAGATGGCGAGCTCACCATCAAAGGTATCTCACCTAACGAGGCATCAGTCACTCGCTTTGGTCAGAGCCTGGAGTTCTCATCTGGATTGTTCACCAATTTGAATATTGAGACCCAGCGTGAACTGGCTCAAGCTCCTACGGCTGAAAATAAGGGCGCTCCAACCGATTCAGTAGTCGTCATCCAGCAGCCTGAAGTGGTCGGCTTCACCGTAAAGTGTAGCTACGCCACAAAGCAGCCGGTCCAACCAGTCTCGAATGCAGCCGCAAACCCAGCGAATCAAGTAGCGTTGAAGAAATAGACGCTCACTACACCAGACCCACTAAGAATTGGGGAAGGAATAATCAGATGAAAATCGGTAATCTTCAATCAATGCCCTGGTACCTGAAATTGGTAGTAACCGTCGCCATAGCCGGGGTTGTTTATGCGGGCTTCTGGAACTTTGTTACCAAACCTGTCCGCGCTGAGACAAAAACTTTCAACGTTGAAATCGCGGACCTGGTTACCAAAAACGCCCAGGCACAGATCGCTTCTCAGCGGCTAAATGAGTTCAGAGCAGTCTATAAAGCAAGGGTGGAAGAGTATGAGGAACTGAAAGCTTTGCTACCGGAACAGCGAGAGCTGACTCTGGTACTGCAGAGCGTCCAGGAACGAGCACGCAACAATGGTCTGGTTCTGAGAAAGTTCATTCCCAAGGACGACGTGCAGCAAGAGAACTACAGCGGCAAGAGGATCGAAGTCAGCGTAACGAGTTCCTTTGCTTCTCTCCGTAGTTTCTTTGACCAACTCGCTCACTACCAACGGATTGTCTCAATCACGAACTTTGAGCTTAAGCAGTTAGACAAACAATCTTCATCCAAGACAGTCGACGCAACTTTTGACCTGACCGCCTTCTACGTTTCTGCCGAGAAACTGCAGAAGCCAGCCCCTGCTGCTGCCAAACCCGCCGGCGCTGGCAAGGTTCCAACCGTTGTGGTGCCACCCGCGACAAAGTAATTCATAAATACCTCGATACCGTTCAAGGAAACTGATCATCATGAAGCAAACGAAAATTCACGAATACGGATTTGCCATTCTCCTGACCATCGCCGGAGTGGCCTGTGGAGCAACGCAGACAGCTCAAGGGCAAGCTAAGAGCGAGCCCAAAGCCGCACAGCCTCGCTCCGTTCAAAGTGGTCGCGATCCTTTTAGGAAGTATGAGCCGCCACGGCTCATCGTTAAGAAAGGCGGCAATCTGGTTGCGGTTCCTTCGATTCAGGAACGGATTGAGCAATACAAAGCGCAGAAACTGTCGGCAATGAACGCTCGTGTTGCCGCGCCAAAACCGACCACAGCCTTTTTACTCAGCGAAATCCAGGTCGTGGGTATTTCGCGAACGCCTCGGGGATATGCTGCGATTGTCGAAGCAAAGCCCATTAAGCTTGCTTACGTGATCTATCCCGGCGAGCGGTTCTACGATGGCCAACTCGTCGCCATCGAAGACAATCGCCTCGTCTTCCGTCGCGAGACCGTGTATTCGGACGGTAAACGAGAACGATCGGTAGAAATGAAACCTCTGCGACAGGCCAATGCTGTCGACGCCCTCTCGGCCGCTGCGGCCAAACCCGCTGCCTCCGATTCAGCTCCCGCTGAACCCGAAAAGAAGTCGGAAAAGCCGGCTCCTGAAAAGCCTTAGTTCCTCAGTTTCGACAGTGGTTCGAAACTAACTCCACGAGTAGTTGGGTCAACAGAACCAACGTTAACAGTCAGGTAGTTTGACAATTAACCCCCGGACGATACTGCTTTGTGCGGCGCGCGCTTTTGACTAACTAGTAACGAGCGTAGCGCGTGGCGGTCAACGTCCAGCAATTCCCTTAAGGAGGGAAAAGATGGTCTATCAGTCTCGAATCAAAAATGCCATGAGAAGGACTACGCTCGTCCTGATCTTCCTGAGTCTCTGCTGCATCAATATTTTCGCAGCGGCTGACTCCTCGGCAAATACAGCCACCGAGCCCGCCGCGCAACAGCGACCTTCTCCTTCGCCGAGCGTTGCTCCAAGTACGGCCATGTCACCTGCGACTGACAAAATGGTGCAGTCTCAACAGGGACGGCAATATGGCCAGCCGGGTTTTGTCGGCGAACCGATTAATTTGAATGTAGTCAATGCCGACATTCGCGACATTCTCAACTACATCACCGAGCAGTATGGTGTGAACTTCGTGATCGACTCTTCGGTTGGAGCAGTTCCGGTGACGGTAAACGTCCAGGACGTTCCGTGGAACATTGCGCTTGACGCTGTGCTCAAAGCGAACAGGCTCGGAGTCGAAACCAGCGGCAACATCCTCCGCGTTGCAACAAACGAAGTTTTGGCCAAAGAATCGGAGACGCAGAAGGTAATTAATGATTCGCGACTCGACGCCTCCCCATTGGTGACGGAGTTCATTCGCCTGAACTACGCTCGTGCCTCCGGAACCCTGGCTCAGGCCGCGGGTTCAACCGGTGCATTTTCGGGCGGCGCCACAAACCTCAGCTTTAGCGGTGGCGCTGGCGGCGATGCCACTGGAGGAAGTGGAGATCAGGGTCTCCTGCCCATCATTTCCCGCCGGCTCTCACGTCGTGGCTCGATTGAGGTCGACGGTCGGAGTAACACTCTCATCATCACTGATGTGAAAGAAAACATCGATGCAATTCGTCAGCTCACTGCTATCCTGGATCAACCAGAACCGCAAGTTGAAATCGAAACGCGCATCGTTATTGCTCAGCATAACTTCAGCCGTGACCTTGGTGCCCAACTCTCAGCCGGCGTACTAAACCTAGGCCGTGGCGGTTTGGCCAACATTTCAACCTTGCCTGCTACTTCGACGAGCAGTTCGGGTGGTGGTGGCGGAGGTAGTACCGGCAGCGGCATTACTAGTGGTCCGAATCCGCAAGGTGTTTTCGGTGGTCTCGCGGGTACTAACCAGCCGCTCGGCGCCCTGGGTGCGGCCGCGGCGAGCACCGTGATTGGACTAACTACTGGACTCTTTGGTACCGCCCAAATCAGCGCGTTAATCACAATGGCAGAAACAAGAGGCGAAGCGAAGACAGTTGCAACACCTCGCGTTACTGCTCTGAACAATCGTCCGGCGCAAATTGAAAGT
>Ga0134126_10002582_pt1 | contig 22818 bp, 8 predicted proteins | sample KB31752_FD_96881 | JGI IMG/M metagenome (GOLD analysis project Ga0134126, IMG submission 96881) | Terrestrial soil microbial communities with excess Nitrogen fertilizer from Kellogg Biological Station, Michigan, USA - KB3-175-2 | ecosystem: Environmental > Terrestrial > Soil > Unclassified ... | reverse complement strand
GGGTTGCAGGTCCATGGCCGAACGGCCGGCTACGCGCCCTTTCATGCGTTGGCGCTTCGACGCAGCGAATTCCGGCCACGGCGTCCGCCCAAGGCCCGTGAGGGCAAGCACGAAAATGAGAACGGGCGATCGGGCTCCGGAGTCCCGTCACCGCAGCGGAATGTCAATGAAATCAGGAGTGTGCAAAATACAAATCACGCCCCCGCTACCATGTTGTATAAAAACAACATATAAATTCAGCGAGTTGTGGTCTATGACTCGCTACCATCCACAACCCAAAGCACTACTGCCGCCGCTCAGCGACTTTCGGCGATGACCTCCGGGCGGACCTCGAGGTGAAGCTCCCGAAGGAGCAATGCCGGGAAATCGCGAGGCAAGGTGGTCCGGACCGCTGTCCACTCGGCGACCGCTCGTTGCTCAGCGAGCTTCTCGAGATCGGCTTGCGCCGTATCTCGATCCATCCTGGCGTGCTCGACGGCATCGAGATCCTTGCGTCCGGCACGGAACTGCGCCCGTGTCAGCGCGAGGACATCCTCGGCATCTGTGAGGCTGCTCTCGGCAGCGGAGAAGGATCTCTCAGCCTCGCGGCGGGCGCTCAATGCGGCAAATAGCTTTGTCTGCACATCGATGCGCGCTCCTCTGTATGAGGCTTGCGCCTTGCGCAGTTCCGCGTTTGCTTTATCAACGTCGGAGCCTTGCGATGAAAGTGGAAAGAGCGGCTGCTGAAATTCCAACGCGACGCGATAATCGGCTAGCGCGATGTGGCGGTTGGCGCGACCGAAGCTGTCGGGATCCTCACCCAGGTAGTCTCGGCGGACCGACAGCAATATCGTGGGCCCAAACTCCCCTCGCGCCCGCTGCAGCGCCCTCTGAGCGGCGAGCATGTTCTCACGAGCCTCGCCGACTGCCGGATTCTCATTCACGAGTTCCTCCGGGGCGGCCATGTCCAACGCTTCCGCAATGGGCTGTGGCAACGACTCGAGCGCGCGCAAGCGGCGCATCGAGCCCATCTCGAGCCCTACTGCCTGCGCCAGAGCGGCCGATTTGTCATCCAAATCGCGGCACGCCCCGTTCAAGGTCTGCTCGGCATTGAGAGCCGCCACACGCGCCTGACCGACCGCGACTTCCGCCCCATAGCCTCGCGCATACCGCTTCTCGGCCCGCGCTCGGATCGCGAGGAGACCTGCTGCCGCCTGCGCGTCATCTCTGGCAGTGACCTCAGCTTCATATAACTCAACATATGCATCGAGCACGCCAATCAGCGTGTCATCCAGCTGGCGATCGACTCCGTAAGCCGAGGCGCGCACGCCTGCTTGCGCCCCTCGGAACGCGGCAACGTCACGCCCGCTATTCCAGATGTTCCACTGCAAGCTCAATGAGCCGTAGGCCGACTTGGTTTGTGCCCCGCCGAGCACCGTGTTGCCCACGACCACTACCGGAGCGCTACCATTGCTCGGGACATATCGCTCATCGACTGCGGATAAGTCGATCTGCGGCAGAAATCCGCCCGTCGCCGCTTTCAGTTCGGATCGGGATGCCAGCTCGTTCGCTTCGGCGATGAGGAGTTTCGGTTGCAGGTTGAGCGCCTGCGCGACCGTCGCGGGGAGCTGGACATTCTGCGCAGGGGCGTCGTCGCTACATACCGAGGTGAGAGAGGCGGCGCCCATCGGCTGAGGAGACGGCGCAGCGGCAGCCGACCCTGCGTGAAGCATCGCGATCCACAGCACCGCGGAGGTAGCGAGCCACTTTCTCATCCTGCCCGCCTTACCGAGGGAGCCTTTACCGGCTCGCGCGCCGCAAGCCGCTCGACCTCGTCCACTATACGGTCGATGGCTGCTGCCGGATCAAATCCCCGGTACCGGCTCGAGAACTCCAGTGCGTTCGCCCTGTAGGCCGGGTCGCGCAAGACTCGCTGGAGCGCGGCGCTGATTTCGCTTTCACTGGCAGCGCCGTGGAGCGCCACGCCGGCTCCTATGCTCAGGACCCGAGCTGCCGTCATCTGCGCCTCGACATGCGCTGGAACCAAAAGCTGCGGGACACCGCAAAGCAGGGATTCGGCCACAGAGGCCGCCGGACCATAAGAAACGAATAGGCTCGCCTGAGGAAGTAGTGCCGGAAGATTCACTGGCTTGCACAGGATCTGACATCCGGGTCTCGCCAGAGACTTCACCGAATCCTCAGGCACCCCGGGCGCAGCGCAAACCACAGCGACCTCCCGCTGCGCCGCCAGCGCACGCAGGACATCAGAGAGCGCCGGGGTTCCCGGGCGCAGGTACGCCAGCACGCGGTGCATGTACCCTTCCGGCCACTGCACTAATTCGCCGCGCCCCAAGCTTCCGATGGGCCCCACATAGGATTCCCCGGACCTCGGACCATATTGGTCGAGCTCCGCAAACGTCGTGAGCCAGCGCGCCTCGGTTCGAAAGAGCTCACTGAGCGACGTCAATGGCGGCGCGCCATATGCGTTCAGAACGTAGTTGGCGCTCTCCAGAGCGCGCGCGTCCGCGCCCGCAGCAGCCTCTGCGACAATTCCCGTGAAGCCAGGAAACAATGGAAGCGGCGTTTCGAGAGGGGGTAGCTCAAACCCGGTGCCCAAAAGCGCGCAAGGTATACCGAGAATACGCGCCGCGAGGAGCGCCGTAGGCGCGTAGTCGAGCACTACGACGGTTGAGCGGAATAAGCTCAGCGCGTTGCCCCATGCCTGCACCAAGCCCCAGAGCACAGCCGGACGTTCCCAACCCTGCATCAGCATCAAGTCCGCGAAGCTCGCCGGCTGCGTGCCGCTCTTGAGCATGCCAGGGATGCCCGGCGCTTGAACGAACCGGATCCCCGACGGACCCAGTATCTCGGTGGCAAGCCCCACGTCCCTTGCGGCGACCATCACTTCGTGGCCTCGCTTCCTGAGCCCCACGGCAATCGGCAGCAACCTCGAGAGGTGCCCAAGGTTGCTGCCAAGCTCCCAGCTAAGGAGTATCCGGCTCACCGCCGCGTCATCCTGAGTACCAGCCCGCTTGTCTGGCGTTCGCGGCGGCCGACCTCAATGCCCCGCAAGGAAGGCATTGAAGCTCGGGCTCACGTTCGGGTTGAAGTAGGTGAGATCCTGCTGAGTATTGGTCAGTTCGCTCTCGTTCTGCAGGCCAATGAAGCCTGCGTCGCTTGTCGTACCGTTCAGTTGCCCGGTGGATGCGGAATCCCAGCTCAAGGTAACCGCTCCCGTGGAGGTATCGTACTGCCTGGTCCCTTGGCTACCATCGCTCGCCGTGTAAGTCTCTAGGTAGGAGTGGCCCGTGGTACCGGGGGATCCACCGGAAGCGTATTGATAGCTATCGGTCCAGGAGTTTCCGTCGCTGTTGTACCAGGACTCCTGGTATTCCGAGGTCGAGGCATTCCACCAGTATGACCCATGGCTACCGTCGGCCTTCGACCAGCTATCGGTGTAAGAACCATCCGTACCCGGCGCGTAGGTGTTCTGGCTGAGTAAGCTTCCCTGAGCGCTGTAGTCGGATACCGTCGTACTTGCCTCCCCTCCCCCGGCCGGGGTGGAGATCACCGTATCTGAGTAGCTTCCATCTGCATTGTAGGAGAACGTGGAGTCGACTGTCGAGGCATCCGGATTGGTGATATCGATACTAGTCGGCTGGTATTGGCTATTGAAATCACTCACCGTGGTCGTGCTCGAGCCGCCGCCGACCGGCACCGCAACCTCCGTCTGCGTAAATGATCCATCGGCGTTGTAGGTATATGTCGAGTCGTCCGTCGAACCGTCTGGTTTCGTGGTGTTGGCGCTCGTCCACAGCCCCTGGGTATTGAAGTCAGCGACGGTGACGGTAGATCCGCCTCCCCCTGCCGGCGTCACCACCTCAGTCGAGGTGCCAGACCCATCGGCATTGTAGGTATACGTGGTATCGTCAGTCGACCCATCCGAGTTCGTGATATTGATGCTTGTCCATTGCCCTTGGCCATTGATGTCACTGACCGTGGTGGTTGAGCCCCCGCCTGCCGACGTCACCACTTCCGTCTCGGTGTACGACCCGTCGGCGTTGTACATATACGCGGTATTGTCCGTCGAACCATCCGGGTTCGTGACATCAACGCTTGTCCATTGGCCTTGACTGTTGAAGTCGCCCACCGTAGTCGTCGATCCACCACCAAATGGCGTTACGACTACAGTCTGGGTGCCAGAACCGTCTGGATTGTATGCAATCGAGAAATCGTTCGTAGAGCCATCTGGGTTCGTGGTATCGACCGTGGTTGCCTGACCCTGGCTATTAAATACGTAGAACGTGGTGGTGGGCGCTCCACCGCCAGCCGGCGTCGTCACAGCCGTGTCCGTGGCTTCTGATCCGTCCGCATTGTACGTCATCGTCGAGTCGATCGTCGACCCGTCCGGATTGGTGACATCGACGCTTGTCGGAATATTTTGGCTGTTAATATCCATGACCGTCGTGGTCGGTGATCCCCCCAATGGTGTCGCTACTTCCGTCTGAACGCGCGACCCATCAGCATTGTATGTATATGTGAAATCATCCGTAGAACCATCTGGATTGGTTATGTCCTGGACCACCATCTGGCCTTGGCTGTTGATGTCGAGCTCCGTTGTAGTCGCCGCACCGCCGCCCAATGGGATCGAAACTATGTTCTGTGAGATGCTTCCATCAGCATTGAACGTATTGGCAGTAGTGACCTTCGATCCATCCGCGCCCAGCTGGACGCTCGAGGTTATAAGATTGGACGAATTCAGTTCGTCAACGGAGTAGATAAATTGGCTTGGTGGCGCGAAGGCGTAGCTGGTGGTCGTGCCATCTGCGTTCGTGACGCTGCCGTTGGAACCGGCGATATTGCTATCGCTTAGCAGCTGCAGCGCGCTCAGCACCGTCCCATCCGAAAACTCGAACGCCTGGAACGGGATCGACTGCAGCGGGTTCCATAGATCGAAGCCGGTAATAGTGACCGAATCTCCACTGTTCCCAATAGAGAGAACAAGCTTGCCGTCGCCAGGGGAACTGAGCGTTATAGATGAGGGTGAGATCCCAGCACCAAACTGCAGCACGCTGTCGCTCGTCGAAGACGAAGCCGCCGTCTCGGAGATGACCTCGGCACCGCTCCCCAGGCCATATTCGAACGTATCTTCTCCTGAGCTCCCGACCAGCGTGTCACCCTGGTAACCCCCCACAAGAATTTGAGGGCCGTCAGAGCCCCCAGCGATCTCTTGATTTGCTCCGGTCGCCGCTTGCTCATTGACGAGATGGCCGCTCGCATCGTAGTCGTAGACTTGAGTGATCGACGCTCCAGCACCACTCGGCGTCGTAACCACGGTATCTGTATAGCTCCCGTCCGAGTTGTACGCGAACGTGGAATCGACCGTCGAGCCATCCGTATTCGTCACATCGGCCGTCAACTCATGACCGGCAGCGTTATAGGTATACGCGGCGCTCGAGCCATCCGGGTTGCGCACCTGCTTGCTCAGGAGCGCTCCGCTCGCACTGAAGTCCTCGACTTGAGTCGTCGAAGCTCCGCCGCCCGCGGGAGTCGAAACCATGGTATCCGTATAACTCCCATCCACGTTGTACACGAAGGTGGAATCGGACGTCGAGCCGTCCGGGTTCTGCACCTGCTCCTTTACGCGCTGCCCGCTCGCATTGTAGTCGTACACTTGAGTCTCGACCCCGCCGCCAGCTTGTGTCGAGACGACCGTCTTGGAGTAACTGCCATCGGCGTTGTACGCGTAATTACTCGTGGATTGCGAGCCGTCCGCGTTGAGCGCAAAGCTACCCGTAACTTTACCGCTACCAGTGACGTTCTGCGCGTAGTAGACCTCCTGCCCCGAAGGAGTGAAGTCGTAGGTGGTGGTCGAGCCGTCTGCATTGGTAATGCTGCCACTCGTGCCGGCAACGGCGCTATCGCCCAGGAGCTGCTGAAGGCTGAGACTGGTTCCATCCGAGAACACGAAGGACTGAAGGGGGAACGACTCGAGTGGATCGAGCGGATTTAATCCTTCGATGCTCACCGAATCGCCATTGCCAAGAGACATAAGTAGCCCTGAATCCGCAGAAATGCTCAACGCAATCGCCGCGGGAGCGATCCCAGCCCCGAATTTCAGCGCATTGGCACTCGTCGAGGATTCTGGCACCGTCTCCGAAATCACCTCCGCACCGCCGCCGGCGTTGTATGCGAAGAGGTCCTGCCCCGAGCCTCCGACCAAGGTGTCCCCGGCGAAACCGCCGACGAGCTGATCCGGACCGCTCGAGAGGCCCGTGACTTCCTGATCCGTGCCGGTCGCCTGAAACGTCGGCGCGACGTTGACGTTGAAGGAGGTAGAACTTCCCCATACGACTCCGTCGAAAGCCGAGACCTGGATCGTATCGGTCGTATTGACCGCACCCGCGACATAGGTGAGGTCTGCCAGTTGATCGATGCTCACATAGAAGGACTGTCCCGGCGTCTGAGTCACGCCGTTGAGAATGAAGTGACCGCCATCCGAGCCCGTATTCGACACCTGATACCAAGTAATGGGCGAGGTGCCCGTGTTATCGCGCCCGGTGAAAAGAGACGCCCCCGCAATGGTCGAACCCGAGTACGCGGTGGTGGCCTGGGGTGAGACCGTAGGGTTGAAGTCGCTCACGGGAATCGCCGGGCCTGCCATGGCGAGAACCTGATTTCGCGTCAGCACCGTGCCATCGGAGAACTGAAACGTATTGATCCCGTCCCAATCGTTGTCCGTTACGCCTTGGAAAACCCCTTGCGGTGAGCTGTTAGAGAAGTTCACCAGGACAGTCGAGTTGCCATCTGTGATCTGTAACGTCTCGCCTGGATCATCGGCGGAACCGCTTATCAGACGATACTTGAGATCTGCTGGAGCGATTCCGCTCGGGAGAACCAGCGTGCTGGGTGGCAGGGGTCCACCGCCGTATACGGGTCCTGGCACCGTGATATCCTCTGTTGATGCGCCCTGAAGCGGCACATATACGGTGCTGCCTAAACCCGCGACGATGTCATCGAATCCGGTACCGGCTGCTATGACGTCCGCACCCCCGGTGCCCACCACCGTGTCATTGCCATCGCCCGCCTGGATGAACGCCCCAAGTGGCAGCGGTTCGCCCGAATCATACGTCAGATGACCGTAAATCGTGGATGCGTTGTTCATGCCGAGACTGACGGAGACATTTCCATTGCCGGTATTCACAGTGCCAACAAAGTAAGGTCCGATGTCGTTCTCGAATTGATCCAAAATCTCTGGGCCAGTCATAATGACATCGTTCCCACCGTCACCGGTCACGTTGTATGTGACGAAGCTCTGGGTTGCTTGAACGGAGGTCGTATATTCCGGTACTGTCTCAAGCGTGGTTTTCGTGCCTGTCTGCTCATACGCGACGGACGGCAGATCCGTAATCAAGAAGCCGGGGTTCCCTGATGCATCAGTCGAGGCTTGGACGCTCAGGTTCCCCACGCTATTGGAGGACGCGTTCTCAAAATTGTCGATTTCTTGCTGAGTCAAGGAGGAGTCCAGAACGAACTCTTGCCATCCCGGAACGGTGACCTCCTGATAAACCGGTGTCGTCACCTCGTATGTGGTCGATCCGGTCTGCAGAGTCGTACTGGTAGTCTGGGCATCCTCCGAGTTCCCGAGAGTAGCCGCGCCTCCCTGTACCGTTACGTTGTCCGTCGTAACTCCATTGAATTGATACTGAAATCCCGGGTATGAGGGAAGAGCACCGGCGGGCTGTTGGATGGAATCATCCTGCTCGCCGATCTGATTCAGCGTGCTGGTGAGATTTTCTGCAAAGGACTGCCGAAGCTCGTCTATCTCCTGCTGATAGCCAGAGGACGTCGAGGGCTGTTGCGTGTCGAGCCATTGCGAAAGAAGCTGCGCCCCCGATCCATCAGAGATCATCCAGAGCTTCCCGCCCGAGCCGCCGCTATAGAACCCTTTGATCACCGCCGTCGTGCCGCCCGAGACGGACTCCAGGATCAAATCTCCATTGGTGCCCGCGTACGCGGTGAAATCGGCGAATGTCATTCCCGTCGGCAGCTCGATCAGCTCCGAGCTGCTCGTACCACTGGGATAGAACGTCGCGGTCGCACCGGCGGTGAGTGCAATCGAGTCTGCCACGGCACCGCCATACATGACCGTATTGCCGCTGCCGGAGATGAGGGTGTCCGCCCCGGCACCCCCGTAAAGGGTGTCGTTTCCAATTCCGCCGGAAAGCACATCGCCCGTCCCAAGCGCGTAGAGCTGCTGGTTTCCGTTCCCCGCGACAACCGTGTCCTGCGCGCCAGCGCCCACCAACGTATCGGCGCCGACCCCACCGTTGATGCTCGCCGCACTCCCTGCCCCCAGCAGGTACTCGTCTCCGATCCCGCCGACGAGGGTGTCGGACGCACCAACCCCTAAGATCGTCTCGTTCCCGGAGCCGCTCAAGGAACTGGCAGTCGAGGTATCGAGGAGCGCGCTGCCGCTCGACCCTGCAATCGAGCCAGGGGTTACGCTCGCCTGGGCGAGAAGTCCCTCCAGCGAGAGCTGCGTGCCGCCGGCAAAGTCGAATGACCCAATGCTGCCGGTCAGACCGCCGTCCACAGTAATTGAGCTACCACCATCCTGAATGAGGAGCGCCGCATTGCCGCTCGAGTCCGCGGTCAAGCCGACCGTGAGATCGGTGGGGCTGATTCCGGTTCCAAACTGAATGACGCCACTGCCCGAACCCGGCTTAATCTCAGCTTGCCCGAAGCCGGAATCGAATGTGTACGTCGCACTGCCGCTCCCGCCCTCCAGCAAGTCCGTTCCGGAACCCGCTACCAGGGTGTCATTCCCCGATCCACCCACCAGCGTGTCGCTCCCCGACCCCGCGACGAGCGTGTCACTCCCGGAATTCGCCTCGATCAGGTTAGCTGCATCAGCGTTGCCCTCACCTTGCAGAGACGCGCTCCCGGTGAGCTTCAAGGTGTCCAGCCCCTGCCCGAGCGTATAGTTCACCGACGATTCCACAGTGTCGCTGCCGGCATTAGCGCCCGTCTCGATCACATCATCAACGTTATTGATGATGAACGTGTTGTTGCCGCTACCTGCTTCGAACGTATCCGCTCCGCTTCCCGCTACGAGCGTGTCCGACCCCGATCCGCCGATCAAGGTGTCATTGCCCGCGTTGCCCGTGATGATCGCGTGGCCGTAGTCGTCCGTTACCGAGAGGTCCGCCGAACCGACCAGGTTCAAGGCCCCGACAGCAGCCGTCAGATCGTAGCTTACGAGAGAATTGACCGTGTCTTGCGAGCTCGACTGCTCGATGACATCGGCCGAGTTATTGATGACGAACGTGTCCGGTCCAGCGCCGCCCTGCAGGGTGTCGACGCCATCACCCGAAACCAGGGTGTCGTTGCCCGAGCCGGCAGTTAACGTATCGTTGCCAGAATTCCCGGTAATGACGTTCGCGGCGTCGCCATTTCCGGTAGCAGCGAGGTCTGCTGTCCCCACTAGCGTCAGCACATCGACGCCAGTCGGTAGCACATAGCTCACCGAAGACAGAATTGAATCGACGCCCGTGCCTGCCCGTACCACATCCGTGGGGTCATTGACTTCGAAGAGGTCATTACCAGATCCGCCGATCAGCGTAGTCCCGGCCGAAAATGCCTCTAGGGTGTCGTTGCCCGCTCCGCCGATGATCAGGTCATCCGGGTTCACACCGTCGATCAGCGTGGGGCCCGCCCCTGCCGTCAATGTCTCTTGACTCCCCCAGCCTATAATGACTCCTCCCTGAGCGGCCTCCACGGTCGACTTTCCAGCAACGCTGAGCGTCGTTAGATTCGATTCGAAGTTCACTCCCTGCGTTGAAAACGCCTCCTCCGCCGAGCCACCATCGGCTGTGACCCACATCTGTCCGGTAAGATCACCAGAAGCGTCAAAGCCGAGATCGACCGAGTCTCCCTGCCCGTCGTTAAGCGAATTTTCAACCGCTTGCAGAGTACCCGACGCACTGTAGTACTGCGTCAGTGTATTTCCCGTTGGATCCTGAGTGTACGCCGAGTAACTACCATCCGAATTGTATGCTGTGCCGTTGCTCGACCCGTCGGGGTTGTACGTGTCACTTCCGTAACTCCCGTCATTCTGCGTCCAGGTATCCGATAGCGCCACACCTGCAGCCGAGTAGCTGGTAGTCGTGACATCCCCTTCCCCATCGTCCGTTGCCTGCTGGTAAGAGCCGTCGGTCTGCCAAGTCGTGGTAACCGTGCCGCTATCGGTGCCATACAGGACGTTCTGAACCACGCCGCTCGCAAAAACCGTCCCCGTTTGCAGCAGATTGCCCGCAGAGTCGTACTGTGCTACCAGGGAATCGCCCGCGCTGTCGATTCGCTCCGTCACGTAGCCCAAAAGACTTCCGTTCGCGTCGTATTCATCCTTGGTGACGAGCCCCTGCAGGTTTACATTGACAACAACACTGCCGTTGGCTACGAAGGTACCATCCCCATCTGGATTGGCCACGTAGCTGGTCGTGGTGGTATCCCCCTTGGCATCCGTTGTGCTCAACGTGTAGCCGGTCTCCGTCGCTACGCCCCCCGAGACTGAGTATTCCGTTGTCGTCGTCTCGTTGCTCCCAGTGGCGGTTTGCGTGTATCCCGTCTCGATGAACTGCCCGACATTGCCCGTGTAGTCAGTCGTCGTGGTCACGCCATTCTGAGTGCTTTCGAGGCTGTAACCCGTCTCCACTCCCGTGGGGTCATACTCGATCGTGACCACCTCGCCATTGGTACGGGAGGTCACTGTCTTACCCGATAAATTGCCGTCACTATCGAGTGAAACCGCCGTCGCGACGCCTTGGCTGTTTGTCTCCTCCCAGCTGAATGCATCCGTTGGGTCCAAGGCCATGCCGGCCGAAGAGCCCCCCGACTCGGCCGCGGACGCTTGCGTTGACCCGTCGCCACTGAGTACCGCCGTGCTTTGAACCGACCCGTCCGCTGAGGTGTAATTCGAGCTGATTAGCGAGTCTGCGATCGTAGTCTGGGTCGTTCCGGTCACCGTCCCGGCTGAACTGTAATTCGTCGTCGTGATCTCGCCCTGCCCATTATTGACGCTGCTGCTTGAGCTCGAATCCGTGTAGTTCGCTGTACCGGAACTCCCTCCTCCTGCCTCCACAGTGTCCGATCCGTAAGTACCATCCGGGTCGATCCACGAGTCTCCGACCGCCGCTCCGGCGGCGAAGAGGTCTGTCGTCACGGAAGTACCGTCTGCAGCCGTCGTGGTGACCGACTCGCCGGCTACCGAGCCGTTCGCGTATGTTGTGTCAGTCAGGACGCCAGATGCGCCAAGCGTTTTGCTATCTGTAATCGACCCGTTGGCGTCGTACGTATCCAGCGTGACATTTCCAGCGGCGTCCATTGACAGGTTGACTGAGCCCACCAATGCACCGCCAGCATCAAAATTTTCAACAGTGGTAGATCCGTCCGCATTTACGATCAAATCCCTGGAGGCGGTGACAGCTCCACTCGCGTCATAGTCCGTCGAGATAGCATCCTCGCCATCTACCGTTGTGACTGTGCTACCATCCAGAACATCCGTGGCGCTGCCGTCAGCATTCGTGACGGGGGTGTAATCGGTTTCCGTTGTCGTTGCACTGCCATCGGAATTCTCTACCGTAGCGGAAACAGAAAATCCGGAGAGCGTACCGACCCCACCCGCGCCAGGCGCACCGTACTGAGCGGTGACAGTGAATCCATTGGCATAGGTCGTTGTTACTCCATTGATCGCGATGGAGCTTCCCGCTGCGTATGGCGTCTCTGTGCTATAGCCGGTTTCGGCCCCGCTCGTATTGAAGGTCTCGGTAGTGACTATGCCGCTAGAATCCCCCGTGGCGACCGATGTCCCGACATATTGTCCAGTCGCATTGAAATCCTCCTGCGTCGCGCTCCCGTCAATGCCGACTATCGAACGGCCAGTAACTTGTCCGCCGATATTGAGTGACCACTGCAGAGTAAATCCATTCGTGAGCACCGCCCCGGCCTGGATGCTCGAGGCCGCATTCGCGGCGGCAAATGTGGTACCACCACTTGATGAAATGGTACTGATACCTTGGCCGGTCAGAAGATCATTCGGACCACTTCCTGAAGCATCTGCGCCCTGATATGTGGTCGGCAAACCGTATTCCTGGGCAATTTGCGCGTAGTCCGGCTGCGTCGGAGTCAATGGAATGACCTCCGACTCAGATACGCTGTTGCCAAAGTTGATCGCACCCGGGAACGCCTCCGATATGGCTACGTCAACAAGCTGTCCGCTTGAGTTATAATCGCCCTGAATTTGCGTCTGATTAAAAAGGTTGAAGGTGACGAGGCTTGCAGACTGCAACTGCCCGTCGCTGTTGTAGAATGCGACGTTGTCAGTTTCGGTGCCCGCAAACACCCTGCGATTCTCTTGTTCGGTCCACAACACTTGGCCGGATGCGCTCGTAGCGGTTTCGTTAACGGTCGTTCCATTTAGCGGCAAATCCGTTTCGGAATACGCCACCGTGCTCCCATTTCCAAGCGTCTCTTTTCCAGACCCAACGTCACTTATGAAGTTGTAGGTCGCCGACCCGCTTACGACATCCGTACCAGCCCCCGCGCCCGCTTTTGTTGTATATGTATAAGTCTCTGACGTTACTTTAGTTACTTTTCCCGTGTTCGTTGTCGTTCTCGTAACCGCGTAGCTACTCAGACCGCCGGTGGATTGGCTCAGGTAGTCATCCGGCGTTCGGAATATTGACGGTATGTTTTGCGTAATATCTCCGTTGGCACCTGCGAGCTGCCACGGGTCACCATACAAGAGCGTGCTGGCGTAGCTGTCATTCAGCTCTTGCTCTGTCACGGTTGTAACGGTAGCACCAGAAGCGTTTACCGAAGAGCTGCCGCTGCTATGACCTTGTAGATATGAGAACTCCTGTTTAAAGGCGTCCAATACTGACTGAAGGTTAGGGTATCCGGGCGAGGTTCTTGTTCCGTCGGAGAGAAGTGTTCCTTGAAGGTAATCCTCAGCTTGGCCAATGTCGTAAATGTTCTTCCACCAGCTCAGGCCCTGATGGTGGTTCAAGTAAGCGAGTGCAACAGTGGCAAGAAGCGTTGAGCTTCCAGAACTGGATGGGTCCAGCAGTGATGAGCCCCGAGTACCATCGCCGATCAAGGTGGCCAAGCCCGCCGCAGGGCGCCCCGACCCTGGATTTAATTCGGTCTCCGCATCATTCCATTCGCTTATGATTCCCTGGCCCACTACTTCAAGTTGCTTCACCAACCCCTGCGGATCGTATTGACCAGCTGCGGGATCATTGCTTTGGCCGGCCTGAGCATTGGTATAGGCCGGCTCCGTGGGGTTGAAATTTTGATTGGTAGGTCCATTCAACGGATACGGGACGTAGAACAGCGACCCGGGAGCAAGATGGTAGTCCCCATCAAACGTGCTCGCGTCCTGTTTCCACGTCCCATCCGAGACTTGACCAAGACCGCGAATTGAACTGGTTGGCACGCCGTTGGTTATTGTTGGGTCATCGCCACTCTCTAGATTCATCATGGCAACGCCGTACATGATTTGCGCTGTGGATAGCCCCATCTGCCCCCATACCAGAATGGCACTGTCAATGACTGCCTGCGCGTGATCAGATGTCTGATCGTACTTCTTTACTATCTCTTCCGGAATGGTGGTTCCGTATGCATTGTCTGTCATGATTCTAGACCGTGTCTTGGAGTTAGTATTTCGCCGCTAATGTCTTTTAACTTATCTCGCGGATTCTTGTTCGCCACAGAGAGTCTGCAACTGGCCGCCCACGACTCGATGTAACCAGTTGACGTGTTTGTTGGATAGCATTGGTATACCACCGATCGCGACGTCATCCACTACTAGGAGAGTGTCATGACTCGTGACGGCAACCGCTGTTGGCGCATTTAGTCCAGTTGAGAGGTAGCTGCCGGTTCTCTCAGCGATTACGGAGGTCACCCTAAAGTTAGGATCGACTCTTCGAATCGAAACTGCATATGGCTCTGTGACATAAACATCGCCAGATGAATTGATGACGATGCCGAACAGCGAATCAAAGGCCGCAGCGCCTCCTTGCCCGTCAGTATCGCCACTCACGCCATCAATATTCCCCGCCACAGTTCTAACGATGCCACGCGGCGTGACTGTTCTAAGTATTCCCATAGAGGCCGCCTGTCCCTCCACGTCTCCGTCGTAAGCATCCGCTACATAGATGTTACTGTCATGGCCGACCGCGATGCCATTTGGGGACATGAAGACAGCTTTGGATCCGCGTCCATCTACGGCGTATGGCGATCCTCCCTCGACCGGACTTGGGTTCTCAGCGTAGGGATTCCCCGCCAAGGTGGTAATGGCCCCATCGAGTCCGACCTTCCTGATGGTACGCGTATCGGCGACGTAGATCGCGCCGTCCTCGTCAATTGCAATGGCGTTCGGCGCTTTCAGACGTGCTTTGGAATGCGCCCCATCTACCAAGCGTCTGTCACCCGGCTTGCCCGCAACTACCGTGAGTGTTCCATCCGCATTCAGTCTCTCGACCGTGCCCCGCTGGCTAACCGCGAGAAACAAGCCTCCTTTTGGACCCAATGCGAGGCTGAGGCCAGAGTAATTTCCCGATTTGATGGGCTCAACCCGCCGATCCAAGATCGTGCGGATGGTACCGCTGGTCAGCGTAATCTCCTGCACGGCACTTGGACCTGCCCCGTTCGCAATGTAGATGTTGTCCGACTTGTCTACGGCAATGGCATCCGGCTGATCAAAGCTGATGGGTTGACATACGCTCTTCGAGGGATAAGGACCGGGGGGTTGCCAGCTCAGCGTACCGGCTGTCGCCACAGTCGAGCAGAAGAGTAGTACGATGATATTGACAGTGCTCATCTTGGTCACAGGCTAACCCTCTCGATCAAGTTCCCGATGATTTGCTCGCGAGCGGCAGTGCCAGTTGGGCATAGACGCCACGCACACTGAGAGTAACAGCGTAACAATGAAGCTCCTCTTCGTACATCAGAACTTCCCCGGCCAGTATCTCCGCTTGGCTCAGCACTTGGCTGCTCAGCGCGGTAACGAGGTGATCTTTCTGACGCAGCGGAAGGACGCCGCGCTGCCCGGGGTTAAGAAAGTGGTTTACGCGCCAAAGCGAAAGGTGTCGCGACAGACCCACCATTACCTGCGCGAGGCCGAGGCCGGGGTACTGAACGGCCAGGAAGTCGCCCGCGCCGCCCTGGCGCTGAAGAACGCCGGTTTCGTCCCCGACGTGATGCTCGGCCACAATGGCTGGGGAGAGATCTGGTACCTGAAGGACATCTACCCGAAGTCCGCGCTTATCGGCTACTTCGAGTTCTTCTACCGCCCTGAGGGGGCCGATATCGAATTCCAACCCGGAATCTCCGAGCAGCTCGATACGGCCCCTCGGCTTCGTACGAAGAACGTCGGCAACCTCTTGGGCCTCGAGGCAGCAGACCTCGGCCAGTGTCCCACGCGCTGGCAGCAGTCTCTCTATCCGAAGCGCTACCACTCCATGCTGCGCGTCATCCACGAGGGAATCGACACGAGGCTCGTGATGCCCAATCCCTCCGCCAAGCTCCGCCTCCCGAGCGGCAATCGAGAGCTGACCTCCGAGGACGAGGTCGTTACCTATGTCGCTCGCAGTCTCGAACCTTACCGGGGATTTCAAACCTTCATGCGCAGCCTCCCGACCATTCTTTCCCGTCGTCCCAAGGCTGAAGTGGTCATAGTCGGTCGCGATGAGGTGAGCTATGGCTCGCGACTCCCCGATGGGAAAACCTACCGACAGGAGATGCTGAAGGAGTTGGGCGACTCGCTCGATTTGAGGCGCGTGCATTTCCTGGGCCGGGTGCCGTATCCGACTTTCCTTACCGTGCTCCAGGTCTCGCGGGTGCACGTCTATCTCACTTATCCGTTCGTCCTCTCCTGGTCCATGCTGGAAGCGCTCTCGGCAGGTTGCCTGGTGGTCGGCTCCCGCACTGCTCCAGTCGAGGAAGTCCTGCGCCACCGGGAAAATGGGCTCCTCGTAGACTTCTTCGATACGACAACGATCGCGGACACCGTAGTTGACGCGTTGTCCAATCTCGAGGCGTATCGAACGCTGCGAGAACAAGGTCGGCGGACGGTCATCGAAGGATACGACCTGCACACCCTGGCGCTCCCGGCTCAATTGAAGCTGGTCCGAGAGGCAGCCGAGCCGCGGGGCCCCTACCTGTGGAAGGGCGAGCGGGCCTGAGCGGGTCAGACTCCGACGAGCGATGCCCTGAGTGAGACACATCACCGAACCCTGAGCCCCTCGTTGAGATACTTGATGACCGGTGACAGAAAGAACTCAATCACCCGGCGCTGACCAGTCAGGATATCGGCCTGAACCGTCATCCCGGGCTCGACCGGCCTTAGCTGTCCTTCGACGATGAATCGCGGGTTCGCAACCTGAATATGAACCCGGTAGACGAAACCCGCGTTCGGGTCGTGGTCCTGAGTCCTGAGGGTCGTTTCCGGTACTGCCCCCGTCCGGGTGTCGATGTCCTTTGAAGTGGCCGAGCGATCCTCGGCATCGGGGCTGATCCAGATGAGAGTTCCTTCCAACGTGCCGTACTTCTGGAAAGGGAACGTGTCAACCTTTACCTGTACCGCCTGGCCGACCTTGATGTAGCCGATGTCATTGTTGGAGACTGTGGCCTCGACGATGAGCGGCGTGCCATCCGGCACGATAGTGACGAGGGATTGGGCCGGAGTAACGACTTGTCCCACCGTCGTGACGTCGACACTCTGCACTACCCCGTCAATCGGCGAGCGCAGCCACTCGAGTGCGTAGAGCTTCTTCGACTTGTCGAAATCACCCTTGAGGGCCGGCTCATCGGCTACCCGCGCCGCGAGGTCATGATAGAGGTCGGCGGCGTGATCGCGCTTGACCCGATCCAGAGCCTGCTGGGCCTCACTAAGCGCCGCCTGATCTTCCTCGATCGTCTTCTGCTGCGCGGCAGCATCCTGGCGATCCTGAACGAGATCCTCTTTGAGTTTCAGGTAGTCCTCACGCGCGATGGCGCCAATCGGCACGAGCGGCCGAGCGCTCGCTTCCCGCTGTGCCGCGAGCGCAGTCAACTGGACGTATTTCTCCAGGGTGGCCTGCGCCGCCGCCAAGGCGGCCGCCTTCTCCCCGATGGCCGCCTGGGCCTCGGCGAGCTTGGCCCCGTAATCGCTTTCCTGGGCGCGGCGGATCCGCTCTTCGAGCTGGATCCTTGAGTGCGGCTGCTCGAGGCCGGCAAAGTCGGGCCGTCGCTCGGCCAGCTCCGAAATGAGACGTGCCTGCTCGAGACGGTTGAAGCCGTATTTATCGGCATTCGCGCGAAGCTGCGCCGCGCTCAGCGCGGGATCGAGCTCAATCAGGAGATCCCCTTTGCGAACACGCTGCCCTTCCCTGACATCAATGGCTTTGACCATCGAGGACTCGAGCGGCTGGATCTCCTTCAGCCGCCCGTCCGGGATGAACTTGCCGGGCGCCGTCGCAACGATTGAGACCGTGCCGATGCTCGCCCAGACCGTGAGAGTGAGCACCAGGGCAATGAGCGTCCATGCGACCCATCTTTTGACCGGCGAGGGGGGCGTCTCCTCAATCTCCAGAAGCGGAGGCAGGAATTCCCGCTCGAGCGGTGTCAGCTCGCCACCTCTCTTTGACGGCTTGACCAACTTGAGATCCCCGGCTCGCTTCGGAGCCTCCGGTGCCTCATCGACGGGATCCAACGGCTTAGGCGACGACATGACCGACTCCGCCAAGCTGCTGAGAGAAGAGATGATGATAGATGCCCGGCCGGGCCATCAGCTCATTGTGGTTGCCTTGCTCCACGAGCTGGCCCTTGTCCAGTACGAGAATCCGATCCGAGTGACGAATCGTCGAGAGGCGATGGGCGATGATGAAGACGGTACGGCCACGACAGATGCGGCCCAGATTCTCCTGGATGATGCGCTCGGATTCGTAGTCGAGGGCACTCGTCGCCTCATCGAATATCAGAATGCGCGGATTCGCCATCAGCGCTCGTGCGATCGCGATCCGCTGGCGCTGACCTCCCGAGAGCGCCGTGCCCCGCTCCCCGACCGGCGTGTCGTAGGCCTCCGGCAGCTCGAGGATGAAATCGTGCGCGCCGGCGAGCATCGCCACTTCCACGACCTGCGCCATGGGCGCGTCCGGAAACTGAATGGCGATGTTCTCCCGCACGGTCCCGTTGAAGAGAAAACTCTCCTGCAGCACCACCCCGATCTGCCGGCGCAGCCAAAAAGGGTCCGCCTGCTGCAGATCGATCCCGTCGATCAGTACTCGGCCGGATTCCGGGATGTAGAGTTGCTGCAGGAGCTTGGCCAGAGTACTTTTCCCTGAGCCGCTGCGTCCGACGATCCCCACCGTCGAGCCTGCCGGGATCTCACAGGAGAGACTCCTTAATATCTCAGGCCCATCGAACTGGTATCTGAAGCGGACACTCTCGAGCCGCACGGTGCCGCGAATGGTCGGCAAGCTCATTTTCCCTGGGTTGAGAGCGGGCTCGGCCGGAGTATTGATGAGATCCCCCAGGCGCTCCACCGAGATCCCAACCTGCTGGAAGTCCTGCCAGAGCTGCACAACGCGCAGTATCGGCGAGATCACGCGACCCGAGAGCATCTGGAAGGCGATGAGCTGCCCGACCGTGAGTTGCCCGCGCATGACGAGATACGCTCCGGCCCAAAGAATCGACAGCGTCGAGAGCTTCTGAAAAGTCTGACCGAGCGCCCCACCGATGCCGGAGAGGTGAGAGGTGCGGAATGAGGCTGTCACGTACCGGGCGAGCTGGACCTCCCACCGGCGGTAGAAGACGGGCTCGAGGGCCATTGCCTTGACGGTCTGCACGCCGGTGACCGCCTCGACCAGGTAGGACTGATTCTCCGCGCCGCGATCGAATTTGTCGCCCAGGCGCTCTCGTAGCAATGGCCGCATGATGAGGGAGAGCACTGCGAAGAGCGGAATGCTCGCGAGTGTCACGCAGGTCAAAATCCCGCTGTAGAGGAACATCACCGCGAGGAACATTACGGTGAAAGCGACATCCAGAATGACGTTGATGGAATTGCCGGTGAGAAAGGAGCGGATGTTCTCGAGCTCACGCACCCGCGCCACCGTGTCCCCCACCCGCCGGAGCTCGAAATAGCGCAGCGGGATGTGCAGCAGATGCCGGAAGAGCCTCGCCCCGAGCGCCACGTCGACGCGGTTGGTCGTATGCACCATCAGATGAGTCTTCAGAATCGACAGAATCGCTTCGAAGACGATGAGGATGAGCATTCCCGCGGCAAGCACGTCCAGGGTCGGGATGCTCTTGTGCACGAGCACCTTGTCGATCACGACCTGCGTAAAAAGGGGCGTAGCGAGCCCAAAGAGCTGGATGACGAAGGATGCCGCCAGGATCTCCCCGAGGATCTTGCGGTACTTCCAGATTGCCGGCACGAACCAGAAAAGATCGAAAGGACGATTCGGGTTATCGAGTCGCAGGGGCGACTTGATGAGCACGATCTGACCCGACCAGATCGCCTCGAATTGCTCGCGGCCCAGGCGTTCCGGAACGGATTTGTAGGGGTTACCGACTAAGATTTGCCCGTCGGGGTCGCAGCGCAGTAACACCACGAACTCCCCGTTCGTGAGTGCAGCAACGATCGGGAAAGATCGCCGTGGGAGGCTTTCCCAACTCGAGCGCACCGACTTTGCCTTGAGACCCAACTCCTTGGCCGCCAGCAGCAATTGGGTATCGCCAACGGGTGAGCCCGGACCGAATCCCAGCGCCCGCGTCAGTTGCACCGGATCAACGGTCTTCTGGTGCCGGGCCGCCACGACACACAGGCAAATGATCCCAGAGGGTGCAGGCAACGCCCTTGCCGTCTCGCCGTTGCCCGAGCCTGTCGAGAGACCGGCGAATCGCTCACCGTCGCCGGAAGAAGAATCTGACTCCTCACCCGTGACCCCAGCGCGCGATTCGTTCTTCTTCTGATCGCACCCGCCGCGGGCGCCCGGAACGGCGCTCATCGCCGTACCCTCATTTCCTGTCCTGCTCCCGACTCTAGCCAAGCCTCAGCGCAGGCGCAACGGCTTGTGGCTAGGTGGCTGAGAAGCTTGAGAAAATTGCTGGTCGGCGGCGATCAGACCATCAGCGACGGCCTGCGGTCCTGATTTGTTGGTGCCGATTGCGGCGCGCGTTACGACGACACCAGAGTCGCCATCAAAAGTAGTTGAAATGTCCTACTCGCCATTGAGACTCGAGCGACCCAGCGGCGTCCCTGGGGCGAGTTGATACAGGTCGCGGCCGCGACGGGCCTGTCGATGGCGACGGCGCCGTCACCGCAGCGGAATATCAATAAAATCAATGGTGTGCGAAATACAAATCAAGCCCCCGCTACCAACTTTATATCTATCTGTTTTTCTTGAAGAAACTCCTCGCGCGAGATCGTCAGGGTTCCCTCGAGACGCGCGTTCGCGACATCGGGTCGCAAGATCAAATTTCCCTCGGCCAGCACGCTGCGTAGCGCCTCGCGCGAAAGCGCGACGTTCTCGCGGCTCGTGAAGACTTCGAGCTTACGTTCCGCAGCCGAGCGATATGCTTGAATGAACTCGGAGCGCGAAACGCGCGGCGGCGCCTCTGATACCGAGGGGCGATTCAGCGCCTCTCTCTCCTTCGTGAATTCACCGAGCCAGCTCTTGAAGACCGAGGCCGGAAGCTTCCCGCTCTTGAACTGCTCCCGGACCTCCGCCTCGCGCTTGTCGATCTCGGCGAGAGCCGCCGATAAAGCGGGAGCCGCCTCTGGCTCGGGCTTCCGTTGCTTGTCGAAGTACTCCATCGCAAGGTTGGTGGCATGCTGGATCGCGGCGGGGCTGAGGAGGTCCAGCTCAAGGGCTGCGAGTACCTCCCGCTCGATGTCCGCAATACGGAAGCGAATCCCGTTTGAGCACGTGCTGCCATTGTGGAAGCCGCTGCAGACGTAATCTGTGCGTCCGTACTGAACGTAGTTGCTCCCACACTCCGAGCACACGAGCAGGCTGCTGAGCCAGAGCGCCGGGCCGCGACCCTGGCGTCGCCTTGCGGTCCGGATTGCTTCGCTGCGTGGAGTACGAGCGCTTTGGACAGCGTGGACTGCGGCCCATAGCTCATCTGACACTATGCGCAGCCGTTCGATACGGTGCGTCACCAGTTCCTCCGGGTCTTCGACGACCTCGCATCGGCGGATCGCGCTGTCGCGGGGACTACGAATCCATCGGCTGCGGCCCCACACTACTTCACCCTTGTAGACAGGGTTATTCAGAATCCCTGTGCCCCGTCGGACATCGCCGACGATCGCAGTGCGCACCCAGTCCCCATCTGTACGCTTGCGGCCGCGAACGCCGTTGTTGCGCTTCCACGCTGCGCCAGGAGCTGGAATCTGACGGGCATTCAGCTCTTGCGCTATTCGCTTACCACTCCACCCCGCTGCGCGCCATTCGAAGATCTGGCGAACAACTTGGGCCTGCTGCTCATTGATGTTGATCTGGCCGGTCCCGCTCTGACTGGCCGGAATGTAACCGTATGCGCGGCCGCCCGCAGGGCGACCGCTCTTCGCTAACAGCTCCATCTTGTTCCGAACACGGCGGCCGATCTCCTTGCGGTTGTTCTCGTTCATGGCCCCCTTGAGGTTGAGCATCATCAGATCGTTTTCGCGCCGCGTGTCCTCTGCTTGTGTCACGATCGCAATCCGCAGCTCCAGCAGCTCGTTAATGTCGCGGGTCTGCATCTCCATGTTGCGCCAGAGACGAGAGATATCTTCGGCAACCAGGACGTCGAACTCGTTTCGCTTGGCAGCGGCTAGCATGGCGCAGTACCCAGCGCGACGCGGCGTGCCGCCGCTAATCTCTGGATCAGAGAATCGATGGCGCTCGGCATGGACGAATCCTTCGCGCTTCGCGATGGCATCGCAGACCATGAACTGACGGTCGATGCTGTCGGCCTCCTGGCCATCCGTGCTGTATCGTGCGTAGTAGGCCGCTCGAAGCCTCTTAACATTCATCGCTTAGCTCCTCTCCGCAGGTCGATCAACCTGCGATCGAGAAATTCATCTCTTGTTCCCTTCCCCATGATCCCGTATCGGACCAGCGCGTCATTCACCGCCTTGCGCAGAAACACCTGTATGGGGATGTGAGTCTCTCTGCTCAGCCGCTTCAGTCCATCGTGCTGCTCCGGCGTCAGGAAACAGGCTACCTGTCTATAAGATTTCGTGGCCACGATGGAAGGAGGTGCAGGCCTAGTAATATGAGGAAATATTACTCCGATTTTTGATCCGAAATTGACCGCACCGATCAGTCGAACAACCGCTCCTGGCGTGCGGCGGGCAACCTTGCTTTGCCCTCCGTGGGGTTGGCGGGCCTACTGCTCGCGGGCTCCTCGGGGCCTTGAGCAATGGCACTCGGGGCAATCCCGGGCGACGGCTTTTTGTTTATGGTTGAGGCATCAGGGCCCGTGCACATACGTGGCTGAGCTTCCTCGTGGCTAGTGATGGAGCGGACAGCCTCTCGGGCAACGATCTCGATGAATAGGGAGAATCCTGGGTCGCTGCCAAGCCTCCGCGACCCCGCTCGCTTGACAATCTGGACTGCGCGATCACGATTCTGCATGCTCCGGAGCATTGCCGGACATCGGGCCGCATTCCACGCGCCAGTCGGGCTGAATGGGCCCGTAACGGCTGTTGCGGGGTCTGCACGGTTCACCGAGCGTAATGCGGTTTGCAACGGTTTGAGCAGCCATACGATACCATGGCACAAATTGCACCAACGTATCGGCCATGCCGCT
>Ga0134126_10002581_pt1 | contig 22832 bp, 23 predicted proteins | sample KB31752_FD_96881 | JGI IMG/M metagenome (GOLD analysis project Ga0134126, IMG submission 96881) | Terrestrial soil microbial communities with excess Nitrogen fertilizer from Kellogg Biological Station, Michigan, USA - KB3-175-2 | ecosystem: Environmental > Terrestrial > Soil > Unclassified ... | reverse complement strand
TGCTCTGACATCTCTCCTGCGAAGCGGCGCATCCAGTCGACGACCGTGTCGCGGTTGATCGGCACCTCACGCGCCCTTGCGCAACGCGGGCGTGTGCACGGGCGCGTCCCAGTAGTGGGTCATCTCGTCGTCGAGCTTGAGCAGGGTGATCGAGCAGCCCTGCATCTCGAGCGAGGTGATGAAGTTGCCGATCAGGTTGCGCTCGATGCTCAGCCCGTGCTCCTGCGCGATCTTGGCCACCTCGTCGTACATCACGTAGAGCTCGATCAGCGGCGTGCCGCCCATGCCGTTCATGAACACGAGCACCTTGTCGCCCGAGTTGAACGGCAGGTCCTCGACGATCGGCGTCATCAGGCGCTCGGCGATCTGCGACGCGGGACCGATCTTCTCCCGGAAGCGGCCCGGCTCGCCGTGGATGCCGATGCCGATCTCCACCTCGTCGTCGCCCAGCTCGAAGCTCGGCGATCCGGACGCGGGGGTGATGCACGGGGTCAGGGCCATGCCCATCGAGCGGCCGTTGGCATTCACCCGCGTGGCCAGCTCGGCCACCTCGCGCAGCGATTTGCGGTCCTCCGCGGCGCCGCCCGCGATCTTCTCCACGAGCACGGTCACGCCCACGCCGCGGCGGCCGGCGGTGTAGAGCGAGTCCTCCACCGCCACGTCGTCGTTCGTGAGGACGCTCTCGACCTCGATGTCCTCGGACTTCGCCAGCTCCGCCGCCATGTCGAAGTTCATGACGTCGCCCGTGTAGTTCTTCACGATGTGGAGCACACCGGCGCCGCCATCGACGGCCTTGGTTGCCTCCTGCATCTGGTCGGGCGTGGGTGAGGTGAAGACCTCGCCGGGACACGCCGCGTCGAGCATGCCCATGCCGACGAAGCCGCCGTGCATCGGCTCGTGGCCCGAGCCGCCACCGGAGATGATCCCGACCTTGCCGCTGACCGGCGCGTCTTTGCGGATCACGATGTTCGGGCCGTACTGGACCCTGATGAGGTCAGGGTGGGCGGCCTCCATACCGCGCAGCGAATCGGCCACCACGGCGTCCGGCGCGTTGATCAGCTTCTTCATTTCGCCCCCAATCTGGAGAACGGACAGGACCAGAAAGCGGTAGGCGAGGCGGGCGCGACCGTCCTAGCGCCAATAATGCTCAAGAAGCCACCCCTCCTCCAAGGAACCGCTCCCTTCACGCACTGGGGCGTAGGGCCGCGACATTAACGGAAAGAGTTCGACAATGTCAAACGCCGTTCAAGCAGAATAGGTGTAGGGCGTTCCAACCGGCCCGGGGAGCGAGTGCCAGGACCAATCCAATCGATCGAGCGGGCGGCCGCGATACTCCGGCTGCTGTCCGGACGCTCGCGCCGGCTCGGCGTGGCTGAGCTGTCGGGCGAGCTGGGACTGCCCAAGGGGACGGTCCACGGCATCCTCCGCACCCTTCAGCAGGTGGGCTTCGTGGAGCAGGACGCGGAGTCGGGCAAGTACCAGCTCGGCGCCGCGCTGCTGCACATGGGGTCGAGCTATCTCGACGGCAACGAGCTGCGCACGCGCGCGCTGAACTGGGCGGACGCGCTGGCGGCGCGCAGCGGCGAGAGCGTCCGCATCGGCACGCTGCACGAGTCGCAGGTGCTGATCGTGCACCACGTCTTCCGTCCGGACGATTCGCGGCAGGCGCTCGAGGTCGGCACGCTGCTCCCGGCCCACGCCACCGCGCTCGGCAAGGCGCTGTTGGCGCACCACCGCTACATCGCCACGGACATGGCGCGCAACGACCTCCAAACGTTCACCGCATCGACCATCACCGACATCTACCGTTTGCGGCGAGAGCTCGACGAGGTCACGGAGAAGGGATGGGCCGGCGACCAGGAGGAGCTGTACCACGGCATCGCCTCGATCGCCGCGCCCATCGAGGACCGCCGTCGCGTGGTGGTCGGGGCCATGGGCATATCCGGTGCGACCGAGCGTCTGTGCGACGATGGCCGCCCGCGACCCGAGCTGATCGGCTACGTCATGGAGACGGCCAGGGCAGTCTCGAGGGAGCTTGGGGCAATACCTTGGTAGGAGTACCCCACTCTGAGTATGTCTGAGAAGTACGTCGCCTCGATCGATCAGGGCACCGCTTCGTCTCGGTGCATCATCTTCGACCAGGCAGGGCGGATCGTCTCCGTCGGGCAGAAGGAGCACCGCCACCACTTCCCGCGGCCGGGCTGGGTCGAGCACGACCCCGAGGAGATCTGGAGCAACGTGTTGCTGGTCGTTGCGGAGGCGTTGGAGAACGCCTCGCTGACGCGCGACGACATCGCCGCGCTGGGGATCGCGAACCAGCGTGAGACCACCGTGCTCTGGGAGCGGCGCACCGGAGCGCCGGTCCACCGCGCGATCAACTGGCAGGACACCCGCACCGATCACCTGATCCACGAGCTAGAGGGCGACGAGGGGCAGGACCGCTTCCGCAGGCGCTGCGGCCTCCCGCTGGCCACCTACTTCTCGGGGCCGAAGATCCGCTGGCTGCTCGACCGGATCCCCGGGCTGCGCGAGCGCGCCGAGGCGGGCGACGTGCTGTTCGGGACGATCGATTCCTGGCTGATCTGGAAGCTCTGCGGCCGGCACGTCACGGACGTGACCAACGCGAGCCGCACGATGCTGATGAATCTGGAGACCCTGGATTGGGACGACGAGCTGCTCGACGCGATGGGCGTGCCCCGATCGATGCTGCCTTCGATTCAGGCCTCCGCCTCGGTGTACGGCGAGGCGCGCAGCGCGCCGCTGGCCGGGGTGCCCGTGGCGTCCGCGCTGGGCGACCAGCACGCGGCGCTCGTCGGCCAGACCTGCTTCTCGCCGGGCGAGGCGAAGTGCACGTACGGCACCGGCAGCTTCCTGGTGCTCAACACCGGCGAGGAGCCCATCTTCTCCGCCTCCGGGCTGTTGACGACGATGGGCTACAAGCTTGGCGAGGACCAGCCGGCGACCTATGCGCTCGAGGGCTCGATCGCGGTCACGGGCGCTTTGGTCCAGTGGTTCCGCGACAACCTCGGCCTGATCGGCTCGGCCCCCGAGATCGAGACCCTGGCGCGGACCGTGGAGGACAACGGCGGCTGCTACTTCGTGCCCGCCTTCAGCGGCCTGTTCGCGCCGCACTGGCGCTCGGACGCGCGCGGCGTGATCGCGGGACTGACGTCGTACATCAACCGCGGCCATCTGGCGCGGGCGGTGCTGGAGGCCACCGCCTGGCAGACCCGCGAGGTGGTGGAGGCGGTGAACGCCGACTACCCCGTGAAGATGACCGCCCTGAAGGTCGACGGCGGGATGACCGCCAACAACCTGCTGATGCAGTTCCTGGCGGACGTGCTGGACGCGCCGGTGATGCGCCCGATAGTGGCGGAGACGGTGTCGCTGGGAGCGGCCTACGCGGCCGGCCTGGCCGTGGGCTTCTGGCCGGACCAGTCGTCGCTGCGGGAGCACTGGCACAAGGCGGCGGAGTGGCTTCCCCGCCGCAACGGCGCGAACGTCGAGAAGGGCTACCGCAAGTGGAAGAAGGCGGTGGCCCGGACCGTGAACTGGGTCGACGAGGACGACGAGGAGTAGGCGGTTCGTTTAATCAGTGACCCTGGCGCAAGCGCGCTCGCCGGGCCAGGTAGAGTGCGGCGCGCACGACATCTCGAGGGGGCGGCAAGGAGGGGGCGTATGACCGCCGCCAGCCCGCGAATGCGAAACCAGGTCTCGACGAACGGGACCTTCATCTCCGTGCCGGGAGCGTTCGACGGAGCTCCAGAGGGTTTGCTGCACGGACCCAAGCTCGAGTTCGTCTCGTTGACGAACGTGACCACCGACGCGGACAACAAGCCGCAGCAGAGCTTCTCGACTGCGGTTCACGGCGACCGCGCCTTGCTCGATTTCGGGGCGGTGGAGCCAAAGGCGATCGACCTGCAGCGCGTCGAGCGCGACTGCGAGCTGCTGATCGAAGCGATCAGGGACCACCCCGATGTTCTGCAGCATGCCCTGGCCACCGTCTGCGGTCCTTCGCGCACGAAGGCCGAGATGAACGCGGCGGCTCAGGCACTGTCCGAGATAGGCCTGACCGAACAGGCGGCCGTCGCGCAGGGTGGCGGCTGGATTGCCGTCGCCGTAGCGGTCGTCGCGGTCCTGGTGCTGGCGGGTTGCGAGCACTGTTCCCAGCCGATCGCTCCGGAACCGCAGGTGCCGTCGTCGCCCGGCCCCCCGGATGGCGGCACGAACTAGTCCGGCCAACTCGAACGCCGGTCGCCGGATTCCGCCGGCCCACGCCGACGCCGGCGACCGGTGCGCGAGGAGCAGAAGGCTCCTCCGGCCCACCGATTCGTAACGAGCCGCTACTTACGCCCGGCGCCGCTGCGCAGACGCACGCGCGCGAAGCGGCCGCCGCCGTTCTTCGAGGCGCCGTTCTTCGACGAGTCGTTCTCCGAAGAAGTGAAAAACCGCGCCAGGCTCTCCGCGATCGCCCCCGGATCCTCGCTCGGGGCGATCGGCTTGCCGAACGAGATCTCCACGTTGTGGCGTCGCGAGAACAGCAGGCCCTGGATTCGTTTCGGCCAGAAGCGGCCGGGGGGCATTGCGGCGCGGGTGCCGGACACGCGGATCGGGACGATGGGGATGTTGTGGCGCTCGGCCAGCACGGCCGCGCCGCGGCGCACGCGGCCCGGGCCGCCTGTGCGCGAGCGCGTGCCCTCCGGGTAGAGCAGCAGGCTCCAGCCCTTGTCGAGCAGCTTGTCCACGTGGTCGGTCGCGTTCTTGTCCATCCCGCCGCCCTTCCGCTCGAGCGGCACGGCGTTGAAGATGAAAGAGACCAGCAGCGCCACCAGCTTGTTCTTGTAGAAGTAGTCGGCGGCCGCGCCCACCACGGTGCGGCGGCGAAGCCGCCGGGGCAGAGCGGCGAGGATCACCGGCGTGTCGATGTGGCTGCGGTGGTTGGCCACGAGGATGACGGGGCCCTTCACGCCCGCGAGGTCCTCGCGGCCCGTCGAGCGCCGGTTCGTGTAGAAGTCGAGCGCCGGCTCGAGGATGAGGCCCAGGAACAGCTCGCGCCACAGGCGAGCGAGTGACGAGCGGGCCACGGGAATGTCGAGCTGGGACGCGGCCTTCTTGCGCATGTCCACGCCGCGCGACTTCATGCGGTCTGCGAACGACCGCTTGCGGCGGAGCCTCAACACGCGTCAGACAACCCCGGCTGGTAACTGGCGTTACACACTTCCCGCTACCGTTGCCCGCGTGAGCACGGCCGGCGGCCTGCAGGCAAGCATCCTCGAGCTCCTGAGCGCCGTCGAAAGCGGCGACCTCAGCGCCACCAGCGCTTTCGAACGACTCGCTGCGCTGCCGTACGACGATCTGGGCTTCGCGCGGGTGGACACTCACCGCGAGTTGCGGCAGGGCGCGCCCGAGGCCGTGCTGGCCGAGGGCAAGGCGCCGCACGAGATCGAGGCGATCGTTCGAAGCCTCCTCGACGGCGGCGCCGGCAGCGTTCTGGTGACCCGCGCGGACGCCGACGCGCGCGCCGCGGTGAAGCGCGTCGCTCCCGACGCTCACGAGCACGAGCGCGCGCGGCTGGCGTGGGTGGAGCGCTCGCTGCCCGCGACCTGCGGCCAGGTTGCGATCGTCTCCGGTGGCACGTCCGACGGTCCGGCGGTGCACGAGGCACGGGTGCGCGCGGAGCTGCTCGGGACGAACGTCAGCGTCCACGAGGACGCGGGCGTCGCGGGCATACACAGACTTGCTCCCGCGCTCGAGGACCTGCGCCGAGCCGACTGCGTGATCGTCGTGGCGGGCCAGGACGCGGCGCTCGCGTCGGTGGTCGGCGGCCTCGTGTCGTCGCCCGTGATCGGCGTCCCCACGAGCACCGGCTACGGCGCCAGCTTCGGCGGCACCTCGGCGCTGCTCGCGATGCTCACCTCGTGCGCCGCGGGGGTCGCGGTGGTGAACATCGACGACGGCTTCGGCGCCGGCACCATCGCGGCACGGATCGCGCGGGCGGCGGGAGGCGCGCGGTGACCAGGCTCCTCTATGTGGATGCTGTCGCGGGCGTGGCCGGCGACATGCTGCTCGGCGCGCTCCTCGACGCGGGCGCGGACGAAAGCGAGGTCCGCGAGGCGATCGAGGGTCTCGGCGTTGCCGGTCTCGATCTGGAGGTCGGCACCACCAGCCGCCACTCGATCTCCGCGAAGAGCGTGCGCGTGCTGTGCGACGAGGTGAACGTGCACCGCACCTGGCCGGACGTGCGCGAGCTGATCGGCGCCGCCACTTCTCTTCCCGCGCGTGCGCGCGAGCGCGCGCAGAAGACGTTCGCCGCGCTGGCCGAGGCCGAGGGCCGCGTGCACGGCATCCCGGCCGAGCAGGTGCACTTCCACGAGGTCGGCGCAGCCGACGCGATCGCCGACGTGTGCGGCATCGCGGTGGCGCTGGAGTCGCTCGGCATCGACGAGCTCGTCTGCTCGCCGCTGCCGGTGGCGCGCGGCTTCGCCCAGACCGCGCACGGCACGCTGCCGCTGCCGGCACCCGCCGTGCTCGAGCTGCTGCGCGGCGCGCCGCTCCGGGGCATCGACCTCGAGACCGAGCTGGTCACCCCCACGGGCGCCGCCGTGGTGGCGGCGCTCTCACGGGACTGGGGACCGGTGCCCGCCATGCGGCTCGACTCGCTCGGCTACGGCGCCGGCACCCGCGACCACGCCGAGCTGCCCAACCTCGTGCGCGTACTGGTGGGCGAGCGGGTGGAGCGCCACGGCCGCGCGCACGACGTGTCGATGATCGAGACCAACCTCGACGACCTCTCGCCCGAGTTCGTGCCCGACGTGGTGGAGGCGTGCTTCGCGGCCGGCGCGCTCGACGTCTGGGTCACTCCCACGCAGATGAAGAAGGGGAGGCCCGGCATCGTGCTCTCGGCGCTCGCGCCGCCCGCCGAGGAGCGGGCCGTGTCGACGGCGATGCTGACGCACAGCGGCACCTTCGGAGTGCGCGTGAGCGGAGTGCGGCGCTGGGAGCTCGACCGCGAGTGGCGAACCGTCCAGGTCGCGGGGCGCGAGGTGCGCGTGAAGATCGGCAGCCTCGACGGCCGCACGCTGCACGTGGCGCCCGAGCACGACGACTGCGCCGCGGTGGCGGCCGAGACGGGGGAGCCGGCCAGCGCCGTGTGGAGCGCGGCGGCCAGGGCGGCACGGGAGGAGCTCGATGGTTGAGCGGCTCGAACAGCGCATCGCGGACCTGGGCAGCGCGATCGTGGCCTTCTCCGGCGGCGTGGACTCCTCGCTGGTCGCCGCGCTTGCGGCACGCGCGCTCGGCGACGACGCACTGGCTATCACCGCGATCTCACCCGCGCTCGCGCACGGCGAGCTCGACGGGGCGCGGCGCGTGGCCGAGGCCATCGGCATCGCGCACGAGACGATCACCACCGACGAGCTGGCCAGCGAGGACTATCGCCGCAACGACCGCTACCGCTGCTTCCACTGCAAGACCGAGCTGTACGGCCGGCTGACGGAGATCGCGAGCGAGCGCGGCTACAACGCCGTGCTGTCGGGCGCGAACGCCGACGACGCCGGCGACTGGCGCCCGGGATTACAAGCCGCCGAGAACCACGGCGTGCTGCATCCGCTGCTCGAGCTGGGCGTGACCAAGCGGCAGGTGCGCGAGCTGGCGGCAGCGCTGAGCGTGCCCAGCGCGGCCAAGCCGGCGAGCCCCTGCCTGGCCTCACGCATCCCGTACGGCACGCCGGTGGAGCGCACGACGCTGGAGCGGATCGACTCGGCCGAGAAGGCCGTCAAGGAGCTCGGCTTCAGAGAGCTTCGTGTCCGTCACCACGGCGAGCTCGGCCGCCTCGAGATCGGCGCCGATGAGCTCGCAAGAGCGACCCGCGAGCGCGAAGCCATCGAACGGGCTATCCGTGGCGCGGGCTACGACCGTGTCGAAATCGACCCGAAGCCGTTCCGATCGGGGTCGCTGAATCAGCTTCCAATCCTGGGCGCAACAGCTCCGTAAGAGCCCGCCGGTGGCGCGCCAGCGCCTCCTCCGACAGCGGGTCCTCGCCGAGCAGCCGCTCCCGGAAGCCCGCGTCCGAGAAGTACGTGAACACCGCGCCGTAATAGACCTGGATCAGCTCCAGGGGATCGTGCTCACAAAGCCGCCCGGCCTCGATCTCGCGCTCGAGAAACACGACCGCGCGATCCACGAACGGGCGCGCGTGCTCGGAGAGCATCTCCTCGAGCCGGCCGCCGCCGTCAAGGGCCTCGCGCCGCACGATGCGCACGAAGTCGCGGTGCGTCGCGAGGAAGCCGAAGCCCGCGTCGAGGATCGCCTCCACCTGCGCGAACCCGGACAACCCGGCCGACGCCGCGGCCTCGGTGTCGTGGGCCCAGTCCGCCACGGCGGCGGCGATCACCGCCGCATAGAGGTCTTCCTTGGACTTGAAGTGGTACAGCAGCGTCGGGTGGCTGAGCCCCGCGCGCGATGCGATGCCGGCCAGCCGCGCGCCGCGGAATCCGTGCTCTGCGAACTCCTCACGGGCGACCTGCAGGATGCGCTCCTGGGAGCTGAGCTGGACGGTGCCCACGGCGCGCATGATACGGGCCTACTGACAGGTCAGTAGAGGCGGTATGGTGCGCCTGCCCCGTGGCCCGAAATTCCGCACAGCACAGCATCGCGGAGCAGTTGGCTGGGCGCACGCTTCTGCTCACGGGAGCCTCGGGCTTCCTCGGCAAGGCTGTGCTCGCCGCCTGCCTGCGGTCTCTGCCCGGCATCGGGTCGATTCGGGTGGTGCTCCGCGCAGCCAACGACGATGCGGCGCGCGAGCGCCTTCAGCGCGAGGTGCTGTCGGCCTCGGCGTTCGAGGCGATAAGCCCCGCCGACCTCGGGCTCGCCGTGGAGACCGGCCGGGTGACCGCAGTCGCCGGCGACCTGCTCCAGCCGCGGCTCGGGCGGGACGACCTGAGCGCGCTCGAGGGCGTGGACGTGGCGATCCACTGCGCCGCGTCGGTGTCGTTCGAGGAGCCGCTCGACCAGATGCTCGAGCTGAACGTGCACGGCACGATGGACCTGATCGGCGCACTGCGCGAGGTGGGGCTGCCGCAGAGCTTCGTGCACGTGTCGACCGCCTACGCGTCCGGCAGCCGCACCGGCCTCGTGCTGGAGCGCCCGTCGGGGCTGAGCCCGGCCGAGCCGCAGATCGACCTGGAGGCCGAGCTGGCGGCCGCCCGCTCGTGGCGTGCCGAGCTCGAGGCCGACTCGCGGCTGCCCGAGCACCAGCACCGCTTCGTGCGCGACGCGAGCCAGGAGATCGGGCCCGCCGGCGCGCCCGCCGTGGGCGCGCGCGGCGAGGAGCTGCGCCGCCGCTGGGTCGGGGACGAGCTGGTACGCCGCGGCCGCGAGCGCTCGCGCGCGCTGGGCTGGACGGACGCGTACGGGCTGTCGAAGGCGCTGGCCGAGCGCCACCTGCTCCAGCAGGACCTGCCCGGCCTCACGATCGTCCGCCCGTCGATCATCGAGTCCGCGCTCCACTTCCCCTACCCGGGCTGGATCGAGGGGCTGAAGGTGGCCGACCCGGTGATCCTCGCCTACGCGATGGGCATGGTGCCGCGCTTCCCGGGCGACCGCTCGGTGCGGCTCGACCTGGTGCCGGTGGACCTGGTGGCGAACGCCTGCATCAGCGCCGCCGCGCACCCGCCGGCGGACGGCCCGCGCACGATCGCGATCGCCAGCGGCAGCCGCAACCCGATCACGATCGACGAGCTTGCGGAGCTGATCACCGAGTACTTCCGGGACTACCCGCTGCCCGACGAGGACCAGCTCCCGGTGGAGGTGCCGGAGTGGACCTTCAGCTCGAGCGGCCGCGTTCTCGGCGCACTCGACCGCGGCCAGCGCGCGATCAAGACCGCGCGCTCGCTGCTCGACCGCGTGGCCGTGCCGCGGGTCGACGACGCCGAGCGCCGCCTGCACAAGGAGCAGCGCCGGCTCGAGCGGCTGGAGCGCCTCGCGCAGATCTACGGGCCCTACACCGAGCTCGACTGCATGTTCGACGACCGCAACACGCGCGAGCTGCTGGAGCAGCTCCACCCGGACGATCTCGACGACTTCGCGTTCGACACCGAGGCGGTGCACTGGCCCACGTACATCCAGGAGGTGCACCTCCCCGCGCTGCGCGAGCTGGTCAAGCCGCCGAGCCGGCCCGTGCCCACGGTGGGCCGCTCGCGCGACGAGGCCGGCCTGCCCGAGGGCCCGCCCGCGCTCGCCCTCTTCGACGTGGAGGGCGTCGTGCTCGACGCCACCGTCGTGCACTTCTACGCGTGGTTGCGCGGCGGCACGATGCCGTCGCTCGACCGCGCGCTGTGGATGGCCACGCTGGGCGCTCGGGTGGGCGGCTGGATGTCCCTCGACCGCCGCTCGCGCGCGAGCTTCAACCGCGCCTTCTACCGCGAGTACCGCGGACTGCCGGCGGATGAGTTGAGAGAGCGCGCCCAGGCCGCGCTCAGCGAGTTCATCCTGCCGCGAGTGCAGCACGCGGCCGTGCGCCGCATCCGCGCCCACCGCTCGCGCGGCGACCGCGTGGTCCTCGTCACCGGCGCGCTGGACTTCCTCGTGCACCCGCTCGAGCACCTCGCCGACGAGCTGGTGGCCGCGCGCCTCGTGGAGCGCCGCGGCGCGTTCACGGGCGAACTTGCCGAGCCGCCGCTGAGCGCCGACGGCCGCGCCTCGCTGGCCGCGCGGCTGGCCGCCGAGCACGGTGTGGACCTGGCGGACTGTCATGCCTACGGGGACTCGATCTCCGACCTGCCGCTGCTCGAGCTGGTGGGGCATCCGGTGGCCGTGAACCCGGACTTCCGCCTGGCTCGCGAGGCTCGCCGCCGCGGCTGGAGCGTCGTGGACTGGGAGACCGAGCCCGGCGCCCGCACGAGCCCGGCCGCGCCGATCAACGTCGCGGTGTAACGACCATGCTCACGACCCGAATATCGATCACGATCTGGCGTGCGAGAACCAAGCAGGGCAAGGACGCAGCGAGCCGTAATAGCAGCGCTATTGCGGCGAGCGAGGACGCCGCGCTGCGCGGGTTCGCAGCCGCCAGGCGGGATCGATATGAGGGAAGGGAGCATTCTTAGTGCTCGCTCTTGAGTACAGACCTTCGTTGCCGCGTTATCTCGCAACGCGCGCCGTCCGCCGGCTCGGTCCCACCGCGCTGCACCTCACCGAGCTGGATCCCCCACGCCTTCCCGACCCCGAGTGGGTCCCGCTGCGCCCGCGTCTCAGCGGCATCTGCGGCTCCGACCAGGCGATGATCGACGGGCACGCGTCGCTGTACATGTCGAGCCTCACGTCGTCACCGTTCGTGCCGGGGCACGAGATCGTGGCCGAGATAACCGCGGGTGACGAGCGCGGCAAGCGGGTGGTGGTGGAGCCGGCGCTCGGCTGCAAGGCCCGCGGGGTGGAGCCGCAGTGTGAGGAGTGCCAAGAGGGCCGGCACGCGCTCTGCCGAGGAGTGACCGAGGGCAGCGTCGGCGCCGGGCTGCAGATCGGCTACTGCCGGGAGACCGGGGGTGGCTGGAGCGAGGCGCTCGTGGCACACCGCTCGCAGCTCCACGCTGTGCCCGACGAGCTCGAGGACGAGGACGCGGTGATGATCGAGCCGCTGGCCTGCGCGGTGCACGCGGCACGCCGGGCGCAGCTCGAGCCGTCCGCGACGGTGGCCGTGATCGGCGCCGGCACGATCGGCGTGCTCACTGTCGCCGCGCTCCGGGAACGTCATCCCGATGCGACCATCCTGGCCGTCGCCAAGCACCGCGGGCAGGAGCTCGAGGTGCGCCGCGCGGGCGCCGACCACACCTGCGCGCCTGGCCGCCTGCACCTGGAGGGCGTGCGCATGACCGGCGCGCGCCGCCTCGTGGGCCACGGCAACCGCGAGCTGCTGCTCGGCGGCTTCGACACGGTGATCGACTGCGTGGGATCGGGCGCGTCGCTCGAGGCGGCCGTCGCGGCGGTCAAGCCGCGCGGCACCGTGCTGCTCGTGGGGATGCCCGGGCAGGTGTCGGCCGACCTGGGCATGGCCTGGCAGCGGGAGGTCGAGATCCGCGGCGCCTACGGCTACGAGAGCGACTTCGCCGAGGCGATCGAGCTCGCGCGCAAGCTGCGCCCGGGCCGGCTGGTGGCGCACGGCTGGGAGCTGCGCGACTACCGCCGCGCGCTCGACGAGTCGAAGCGCGCCGCGCGCGCCGGCAAGGTCAAGACGGTGTTCGACCTGAGGCGAGCGGCGTGAGCACGATCTCCCGTCGCAGCGTGCGCAGCCCCGCGAAGATCGAGCGCGGCGGTCTGACGCCGTCGATCGCGGCGGCGCAGCGCGAGGCGTGCGTGGTCGAGGTCAACGAGAGCTCGCCGCCCGTGCTGTTCCACGCGGGCGAGTCGATGCGGCTCGAGCGCCTGCCGGTGGGCTCGCGGATCGTCTACCCGCCGCCGCCGCTGTCGGGCCACGCCGACCCGCAGGCGGCGATCGCCGCGGCGCTCGACAACCCGCTGGGGATGGAGCCGCTGGATGCGCTGCTGCGTCCCGGCATGCGGCTGACGATCGCGTTCGACGACATCTCGCTGCCGCTCCCGCAGATGCGCACGCCGGACGTTCGCCAGCAGGTGATCGAGCAGGTGCTCGAGCGCGCGTACCGCGCGGGGGTGGACGACATCCACCTGATCGCGGCGTTGGCGGTGCACCGGCGGATGACGCCGGCGGAGCTCAGGCGGGCGGTGGGCCCGCGCATCTTCGACGCCTTCTATCCGGACCGCCTCTACAACCACGACGCCGAGGACCCGGACCAGATCGCCGTGCTGGGCGACACCGAGCAGGGCGAGCACGTGGAGCTGAACAAGCGGGCCGCCGAGTCCGACCTGCTCGTCTACGTGAACATCAACCTCGTGACGATGGACGGCGGGCACAAGTCCGTGCCCATCGGCCTCGGCACCTACAGGTCGCTGCGCGCGCACCACAACGTGCACACGCTGCGCCACTCGCGCTCGCTCATGGACCCGCCGTCCAGCGCGCTGCACCAGTCGGCGCGCCGCCAGGGCGAGATCGTGGAGTCGGCCGTGCCGATCTTCCACATCGAGACCACGCTGAACAACGACATGTACGCCGGCCCGCTGTCGTTCCTCGGCAAGCCCGAGGGCCGCTGGACGCCGCGCGAGCAGGCCACCTTCGCGGCCACCAAGCGCACGCTCGACAAGACGCCGCTCAAGGCGCGCCGCACGATGTTCCAGAAGATGACCGCGCCCTACGCGCTCACCGGCGTGAACGCCGGCGCGGTGGACGCGGTGCACGAGGCCACGCTCGACCGCTGCGCCGACCAGCAGGCCGTGCTGGTGGAGGGACAGGCCGACGTGGTCACCGCCGGGCTGCCCTACATCTGCCCCTACAACGTCAACTCGATCATGAACCCGGTGCTGGTCATGTGCCTCGGGCTCGGCTACTTCTTCAACCTCTACAAGGGCGCGCCGCTCGTGCGCGAGGGCGGCGTGATGATCTTCACCCACCCGGTCGAGCGCGAGTTCCACCCGGTGCACCACCCCTCGTACATCGACTTCTACGAGGAGGTGCTGCCCCAGACCACCGACCCGGCGGAGATCGAGGAGCGCTTCGAGAAGCAGTACGCCGAGGACGAGTGGTACCGCCACCTGTACCGCACCTCCTACGCGTACCACGGGGTGCACCCGCTCTACATGTGGTACTGGGGCGCGCACGGGCTGCAGCACCTGGGCGAGGTGATCTTCGTGGGCGGCGATCCCGAGGCGTGCCATCGCATGGGCTTCCGGCGCGCCGACACGATGCGCGACGCACTCGAGATGGCCGAGCACGTGGTGGGCCGCGATTTCTCACTCACCCACTTCCACTGCCCGCCGCTCTTCTACTGCGAGGTCACGTGAGGCTGTCGAGCGGCGGCCGGGCGCTCGAGCGGCTGGCCGGGCCGAACAAGCGCACCGGCGGCACGCGCGCGCCGACCCGCTGGCGCACGCGGCGCGCGGGCAACGACCCCTGGGCCCGCTCCGCGCCGGCGCCCGACCAGACCTGGCTGCGCGAGCCCGCCGGCCGCGCCGCGCGCAACGTGCTGCAGCAGTCGCTCCTGTTCCCGCTCGCGCGCACGATCGCGCGGCCGCGCGTGATCGGCGCCGACGACCTGATGAGCGCGCCGCAGCCGGCGCTGCTCGCGCCGAACCACGCGAGCGACATCGACACGCCGCTGATCCTCGCCGCGCTGCCGCACAGCTGGCGGTCGAGGACCCTCGTGGGCGCGGCGGCCGACCGCTTCTACCGCAACCACGGCTTCGCGGTGCTCACAGCGCTGTGGATCAACACGTTCCCGTTCGACCGCGGCGGCGATCTGAGAGGACTCGCGAGCGCGTCGGAGCTGCTGCGCCAGGGCTACAACGTCCTGCTCTACCCGCAGGCCACGCGCTCGGCCGGCCAGATCGAAGGCTTCCGCACCGGCGTGGCGAAGCTGGCGCTCGCCACGGGCACGCCGCTCATTCCGATCCACGTGGGCGGCAGCGCGATGATCATGCCGAAGGGCCGCGGCCTGATCCAGCGCGGCCACACCACCGTGGCGTTCGGCCGCCCGATCTACCCGGGCGACGAAGAGGATCCGCGCGAGCTGATCGACCGCGTCCAGGACGCCATCTCAGGGCTCAGCAAAGGCGGAAGCGGCGGCACCTCTCGGTACCGCCGCCTCGCCTAGATCCCTAGAACTCCTCGACAGGCTCTTCCTTGGCCGTCCTGCCGCCGGTCTCGACGTGCTCGTCGGGTGGTTCGCCGCGAGCCCTGAGGACGTCTCTGATGAAGAGGTCGTAGATCACGGCCCCGATACAGCCGCCGAGCAGAGGCCCGACTATCGGTATCCAGAAATAGGTGTTGACGTTCCCGTAGTCGCCCGGGAAGGCGATCTTGTCCCAGCCGGCGATGGCCGCGAAGACGCGCGGACCGAAGTCGCGGGCCGGGTTGATCGCGTAGCCGGCGTTTGCGCCGAACGAGATTCCCACCGCAACGACCACGAAGCCGACCAGGAGCGGGGCGAGGTTCGCCCTCACTGGCTGGTTGAACTCGTCGATCACGGCGAACACGAACGCCACCAGGAACGCCGTGCCAACCACCTGGTCTAAGAACGGTCCCGACCAGTTGGGGAAGTAACCAGCGGGGAACGTCGCGAAGATGCTGTAGGTCGGCACTGAGTTGGCCGCGCCCCTGGTGATGTGATTAGCGGCCTCGTAGCTGTTGATCGCGTTGTGGTAGACCCAGTAGACGAGCGCAGCACCCGCGAATGCGCCCACCACCTGAGCTGCCCAGTAGCTCGGCACCTTCTTCCAGGGGAAGCCTCGCCGAAGCGCGCTCGCGAGCGTGACCGCAGGGTTGATGTGAGCGCCGCTCACACCTCCGGCCACGTAGACGGCAAAGGTGACCGCGAAACCCCATCCCCAGGCGATCAGCAGCCAGTCGCCGCTCGCGTCGAAGATCTTGTCGCCGCGTCCCGATTGGTTGAGTGCCGCCACCGCCATCGCGACTACGCCGTCGCCGAAGCAGATCAGCAGAAAGGTGCCGAAGAACTCGGCTAACAGCTCACCTGCCGTGCCCTGTCGCCAACCCAGGCGGCGCGGCCGGATTGCCTCGGTTGCTGCCACATCCCCTCCTCCCAGTTGTCCGTCAGTTCAACTGCGAGAAAACGGTTCCGGCGCATGTAGGAACGCGGGCAAGCCCGCGATGCCGTCCCACTCTGCGCGGACCATCCTCCTAACTGCGGGGCGAGATTACCAGCCTGCGTTCGACAATGTCAAACGGTGTTCTGACGCAGGCGTGGCATCATCGAGAGCCCCGAAGGAGGTCGATTGTGAGCACGGAGGTGGAGACCAAGACGGCGGCGCCGGCACGCGTCATCGAGAACTACGTGGACGGTCGCTGGGTCACGTCGCGCTCGGAACGCAGCCTCGACGTGCTCGATCCGGCGACGCTCGACGTGCTCGCGCAGGTGCCGCTGTCCACACCCGCGGAGCTCGACGACGCGGTGGCCGCGGCTCGTGCCGCGTTCCCCGGCTGGCGCGACACGCCGGTGATCGAGCGCGCGCGCATTCTGTTCTCGCTGCGCGAGCGGCTGACGGCCGACGCCGACGAGCTGGCTCGCCTCGTGACCCTCGAGATGGGCAAGACGCGGGCCGACGCCCGCGCCGAGGTCGGCCGCATGATCGAGATGGTGGAGTGCGCGGCCGCCGCGCCGACCACGATGCAGGGGCGGATCCTCGAGAACGTGTCGCACGAGGTGGACGCCGAGACCATCCGCCAGCCGGTGGGAGTCTGCGCCGCGATCGTCCCGTTCAACTTCCCGGCCATGGTGCCGTTCTGGTTCCTGCCGTTCGCGATCGTCTGCGGTAACACGTTCATCCTGAAGCCGTCGGAGCAGGTGCCGCTCACTCAGAACCGCGCGTACGAGATCCTGCACGAGCTCGGACTTCCGGCCGGTGTCGTGAACCTGGTGAACGGCGACGCCGAGGTGGTGAACGCGATCCTCGACTCGCCCGGCATCGACGCGGTGTCCTTCGTCGGCTCGGCGCGCGTGGCGCGCCACGTGTACGAGCGGGCCGGCGCGACCGGCAAGCGGGTGCAGGCGCTCGGCGGCGCGAAGAACCACATGGTGGTGATGCCGGACGCCGTGGTGGACAAGACGGTGTCGGGGATCATCAGCAGCGCCTTCGGCGCGGCGGGCCAGCGCTGCATGGCCGGCAGCGTGGTGGTCACCGTCGGCGACGCGCGGGAGCGGCTGCTCGAGCCGCTGGCCTCGGCCACGCGGGAGCTGCGGGTGGGCAACGGCGCCGACCCGGACGTGGCGGTCGGTCCCGTGATCTCGTGCGAGGCGCGCGACCGCATCGGCGGCTGGATCGATCGCGCCGCCTCCGACGGCGCCACCGTGCTCGTCGACGGTCGCGACCCCGGCCGCAGCGACGGGGCCTACGTCGGCCCGACGATCCTCACCGACGTGACGCCGGAGATGCCGGTGGTGGGCGAGGAGGTGTTCGGCCCCGTGCTCGCGATCGTGCACGTGGACACGCTCGACGAGGCGATCGACGTGGTGAACCGCTCGCGCTACGGCAACGGCACATCGATCTTCACCGAGTCGGGCGCCGCGGTGCGGCGCTACCGCCACGAGGTCGAGGCCGGCATGATCGGCGTCAACATCGGCGTGGCGGCGCCGGTCGCGTTCTTCCCCTTCTCGGGCTGGAAGGACTCGTTCCTCGGCGACCTGCACGCGCACGGCCCGGACGCGGTCGACTTCTACACGCGCAAGAAGACCGTGACGTCCCGCTGGTTCACGCAGGAGGGCGGGACCAAGCTGTTCGGCGAGCACTAGCTCGCCGGCAGCGGCGACCGGGTGGGTGGCGGGCTGCCCTCCGGAGGACTACTCGTCGGCCGAGTAGACGAGCCGCGAATCGTCTGCGTACGCGTACGGGTGCGAAAAGACCTTCAACGCGTTCACGCCCTCGGGCACCTCGATCGCGAAGGCGTCCGAGGTCTTCTCATCCGCCACAGCCACGAGAGCTCGCTCGCCGTGCTCGCTCCAGAGCAGGCGGACGTGGATTCCGTCGCCCGCTCGGGCGTCCAGCTCTCGCAGGGTGTGAAGGGCCTCGCTCCGCATGATGGGCCGAGTTTCCCCAGGCCCCCCGCCTTTCAAACGCTCACTCAATTGAGTGGTTCACCCCATACAGGGCACGCGCGCGGCGGTTCTGCTCCGAACCGCGCGTGACGACTGCGGCCGTGGCCAGTGCCAGCGCGGCGCAGCCGGCCAGGAGCAGCGTGTAGCTGGCCAGCCGGGCGCCGAGCGCCAGCAGGAACGGCGCGGCGAAGCCGAGGTAGGTGAGCGCGTAGTAGACGGCCGTGAGCGCCGCGACCGAGCGTTCGTCCGCGAGCCGCTGAATCTCGACGAGTCCGGCCACCAGGCAGAGACCGTAGGCGCTGCCGAGGACGATCGAGCAGGGGACCAGCAGCCACGTGGCCTGGTCGTGGGCGGTGACGGCGCCGAGCGCCAGGCCCGCGGCGAGCACGAGCAGGCCGGTGGTGGCGGCGCGGTTGCCGCGGCCGTGCGCGTCGAGGCGACGGCCGAGCGGCTGGACCAGCACGCCGGTGAACGCGCACAGCGTGGTGATCGCGGCGGTGAGGGCGATCCCGTTCGAGGCGTGGTCGGCGCCCACCACGCTCGGCAGGAGCGCGAAGGCGATGGCGGGCGCGGCGAACACCCACGGCGCCATCGGTCCCACGACCCTGCGAAAGCGCGCGCTGCCCACGCCGGGCGGGGCCAGGCGGAGGGTGGTGCTGCCGTGGCTCGTGACGGTCTCCGGCGCGCGGCGGAGGGCGACGAGCACGACGCCCATCAGGACGATGTGCGGGATGTACGGCAGCACGCGCGGCGCCGGCGCCCACTGGGCGAGCAGACCGGCCACGAGCGGGCCGAAGGCGAAGCCGGCGGTCATCGCGATGGCGGCGCGCCGGGCTGCGGTGTGGTGGTCGGCGTCACCGAACGGGGGCCGCGACAGCTCGCGCAGCCAGGCGGTGCCGGCGCCGAACACGGCGCCCGCGGCCAGGCCGAACATCAGGCGCCCCAGGAAGAGCAGCGCCACCGAGTGGCCGGCGGCGAGGAGCGTGGCGCTGGCCAGCAGCGCGAGCGCGGCCGCGGGAATCACCACCGCGCGGCGGCCGCGCGCGTCGGACAGCGGGCCGGCGAGCAGCAGCCCGGGGATCAGCCCGAGCGCGTAGAAGCCGAACATCGCCTCCAGCGTTCCGGTGCTCAGCCCGAGGTCCTGGTGGTAGACGAGCAGCATGGGCGAGAACTGGTTCGAGCCCCAGCCCGTGCCGAGCAGTACCAACGCAACCAGGATCCACATGGCCGACACCGTAGCACGATGGGTTCAATCATTGAACCTAGCGTGATAGGCTGCACAGAGTGCTTGGCAAGGACTACGAGCGCCAGGACTGCGCGATCGCCCGCTCGCTCGAGGTGATCGGTGAGCGCTGGACCATGCTGATCGTGCGCGATGCGCTCTTCGGGGTGCGGCGCTTCAGCGACTTCCGGGAGCACCTGGACATCCCGAAGGCAGTGCTGTCGGATCGTCTGAGCGGCCTCGTGGAGGACGGCCTCATGGAGCGCGTCCCCGATCCCGACCACGCCGGCCGCTGCCTCTACGAGCTGACGCCCTCGGGCCGCGACCTCTGGCCCGTGCTCCACTCGCTGCTCGTGTGGGGCGGGCGCCACCGGCACCCGAACAGCCGCGTGTTCAAGCACGCGGCCTGCGGGGCGAAGCTCGACGACGCCGCGGCCTGCCCGCGCTGCGGCACGACTCCCGCTCCGGAGGACATCCTGATGGAGCCGCGCCGCAACTGGGGCACGCTTCGCGACGATCGTGTGACGCTGGCGCTGCGCAAAACGCACCGCCTGCTCGAGCCGGTCGAGACCTAGGCGCTGCATCGGCTGATCGAAGTACGGCGACACCGTCTTACCGTCGAGCGGGCCGTCGTTCCAGCGCACCGAGGCGATCGAGCCGATCGAGCCGCCGCCCGACCTTCGCGGGCTTGCCGAAGCTGAGGGTTCGCACTCGTCTCACGTAGGGAAACACCCGATGCGACCGGGCCACCCCGCCTCCTACGGTGGCCGGAATGAGCCGCGCCGCGACGATCCTGCTGGCCGCGTTCGGCGTGCTCGCGGGCAATGCGGAAGCGGCGAACCTGCCCGCCGACGCCACGGCGATCCTCGGCGGCAACCCGGCGCTCACGGCCCCGTTCGCCGCGCCGATCTCCGACTCGTTCTCGAGCGAGACCGGCCGGCTCACGGTCCGAATCGATCGCGCGCGAGCGGGGCGCAAGGTCCGCAGGGGGCACGGGACCGTCTGCAAGGTCACGCACAGGCGCGTGAAGCACGGCCGCTGCACCGCCTACACGAAGGCCGCCACGGTCACGGGCGCGGTCAAGGCCGGCAACGTGACGGTGAAGCTCACCGGGCGGGTCGGCAGGCGCAGGATGGCGGCCGCCTCGTACCGCCTGAGCGTGACCCTGCGCGACGCCTCGGGCAATGTCTCGAAGCCCGCGAGCCTGCGGTTCACCATCATCCCCGGCTAGCGACCAAGGGAGACTCGAATGATCACCGGCCTCGACTTCATCGGCATCCCCTCACAGGACGCGGAGCGCGCGCGTTCCTTCTATGTGGACACGCTCGGTCTACGGCCCGACGACAAGGCGCAGTTCGAGGTATGGGCCGGGGACACCTGCTTCGGCATCTGGGAGCCGGAGCGGCAGGGCATGCCGTTCGCGCCCCAGAAGAACGCGCACCCCGCGCTTCACGTCGACGACGTGGCGGCCACCCGTGCCGAGCTCGAGGCGAAGGGCGTGCGGTTCAACGGCGAGACCTTCGACACCGGCGTCTGCCACATGGCGCTGTTCACGGACCCCGACGGCAACGACCTGATGCTCCACCACCGCTACGCGCCGCGCACGTGAACCGCGACCGCCTCCACGTCCACCCCGGTGCGGAGAGTGTGCGGGATCGCCGCGGCCGCCTCGCAGTCGGCGACGAGCTGCCGGAGCTCCTCCTCCGGCGACTCGCCCGCGATGTCGATCTCGTAGGTGATGCCGGTGGAGAGCAGGGGGTCGCCCGCAAAGTCGCCGTCGGCGGACACCCGCAGCTCGGTGACCGACAGGCCGCGGGAGGCGGCGGCGCGCAGGATGTCGTTGAAGAAGCAGGCGGCCACGGCCAGGTGCAGGAGGTGACCGCCGGACATCGCCTCCATGCGGATCTCCGCGTGGTCCACCACGTGGTGGCGGATCCGGAGCTCGGACGGATCGACCGCGTCCGGAGCCGGCTCGGCGAGGCGGATGTGAGCGTCGAAGCGCGGCAGGAGGCGTAGCTTGCCAGCTTCGGTCGTGGACAGATTGCGCGCGGCCGGCTGCGTGTTCGCGGAGGCCGAGGCGAGGCTGCTCGAGGCGGAAGCCCGGACCACGCACGACCTCGACGCGATGGTCGACCGGCGCACGGCCGGCATCCCCCTCGAGCACGTGCTGGGCTGGGCGGAGTTCGGCGGGCTGCGAATCAAGGTGGAGCCCGGCGTGTTCGTGCCGCGCGCCCGGACGGAGCTGCTCGCGCGGCATGCGGTGGCGCTGACACACCGGGCCGCCGCGCTGGCGCCGCCCGCGCCGGTGGTGCTCGACATGTGCTGCGGCTCGGCCGCTCTGGGCGCCGTGCTGGCCGCGGCGGTGGGCGGCATCGAGGTGTACGCGGCGGACATCGATCCGGTGGCCGTGGCCTGCGCGCGCTGCAACCTGCCGGGTGGGCTCGTCTACAGGGGCGACCTCTACGGGGCGCTCCCGAATGGCCTGGCCCGCCGCGTGGACGTGCTCGTGGCGAACGCGCCGTACGTGCCGAGCGGCGAGCTGGAGCTGATGCCCCGGGAGGCGCGGCTGCACGAGCCACACGACACGCTCGACGGCGGCCGCGACGGGCTCGACCTGGTGCGCCGCGTGATCGCCGGGGCGCCGTCGTGGCTGCGGCCGGGCGGCCACGTGCTCGTGGAGACGAGCGAGGATCAGGCGGGGCTAGCTCTGGAGGAGCTGCGGCGGGCGGCGTTCACGCCGCGCCTCGTTCGCGACGAGGAGCTCGACGCCACGGTGGTGATCGGCGGGCCGTAGTCTGCGCCGCGTGGACACGGCGCTGCTCGTGATCGACGTGCAGGAGGAGGCGCTCGAGGGCTGCCACGACGCCGAGGGCACGGTGACGCGCATCAACGACGTCTCGCGGCGCATGGCCGAGGCCGGCGCGCCTGTGATCTACATCCAGCACGAGGACGACGGCGAGCTGGTTCGCGAGAGTCCCGGCTGGCAGCTCGCCGCGGGACTGGAGCGACCCGACGAACCCGTGCGGCTCGCGAAGACCTTCCGGGACGGCTTCGAGGCCACCGACCTCCAGGGCATGCTCGAGCGCGAGGGCATTCGGCGCGTGGTGATCACCGGGGTGCACTCCGACTTCTGCGTCCAGACCACCGCGCTGTCGGCGCTCATCCGCGGCTTCGATCTGGTGCTCGTCAGCGACGGCCACACGGCGAGGACCTCGCCGGAGACGAGCGAGCTCAGCGGCGAGGCGCTCAGGCAGCTCGTGAACGCCCGCATGGCGACCCTGCGCTATCCGGGCCGGACGATCGAGGTGGTGAGGGCAGCCGAGTTGTCCCTGTGAGCGGCGCGTCGAGGTGAGCGCCGCTCACGTCACGATCGTTGCGGGCTGAGACCGCTGCGGGCCGGCGTGGGCGGGCCCGCCCCCAGCCGGTGCCCAAGCTGCACGCGGGCCATCACGCCCGCGCCCAGCAGCAGGCCGAAGGCCACGACGTAACAGGTGATCAGCACGCCGGCGAGGATCAGGAACGCCTTGACGGGCGTGTTGCCGGACACCCAGCGCATGTAGTAGCCGGCGGCCGTGGGGGCGACCTGGAGGATCACGCCGCTGAGCGCGCCGCCAATCAGCGCGGGGCGCCAGCTCCCGGCATCGCGGGCCACCACCTTGAAGACGCCCGCGCAGATCAGTCCGATGATCGCCATCGAGACGAACGGGGCGAGGATCCGCACCAGCGTGGAGTCGACCTCCAACCGGTGGATGAAGCCGGTGCCCACCGACGCCACGAGGACCATCAACACGATCAGCAGCGCCACCGCGGCCGCGACGCCGATGTTGTGCAGCTTGCCGAGCAGCGGGTTCTTCTCCTCGCGCGAGAGCATCCGGCCCAGGCAGCGGTCGATCACGCCCACCACACCGGAGCTAGTCCACAACATGCCGAGGATCGCG
>Ga0134126_10002580_pt1 | contig 22838 bp, 21 predicted proteins | sample KB31752_FD_96881 | JGI IMG/M metagenome (GOLD analysis project Ga0134126, IMG submission 96881) | Terrestrial soil microbial communities with excess Nitrogen fertilizer from Kellogg Biological Station, Michigan, USA - KB3-175-2 | ecosystem: Environmental > Terrestrial > Soil > Unclassified ... | reverse complement strand
GGACGCTTCTTGCGCTCATCGGCGGGCTTGTCGCGGTCAACGATGCGGGCGTACTGAGATGCTTCGCTCACCGTGCCGAGCGACTCGTTGTACAGACTGGGGAGTCAAGCGCCTCTTTTAATTCTTCACTGAACTGCTGCAGGGCCTTGAGATGATCGGCAGTGGCAGCGACTTCCGTCTTTGAAGTCTTCAGCACCTGCTGATAGCCGCGGTTGATGAGCTTGGAAATTTCTCCACTGATCAGGTAGCCAGGGTAGGCGAAAATTTTGACGCCGTCCTCGCCGTCCTTCTGAATCGCCGCTGACACGTTGTACTTCTTGATGAAGACGCGCCCTTGAGTGCCTGGGGCTTCGATCAAATCAAAACCGTGATCGCGCAGCCACTGCACTGCATCTTCAAATGTTCGCTCCGCCACTTTGGTCGCCATGAACCCAGCTCCTATGCTGTCAGCTTTCAGCTCTCAGAAAAACCTAATCCTTCTGCCTGAATGCCGCTCCTCAAAAACCTAATCCGTACAAAACGGTTAGATGCTCGCGCATTCATAATAGGACCATACCCGATCAACTGTAGCTTCAGGCGACCAGCACCCTGAGCCCCAGCTCACACCGATGTATCCCAAGCGGCTCCTCTATAATCTAACGACAAGTTGCCGATTTGTGTCATCTGGCAACGTTACGATAGTCACGGCTGCATGCGTCTCTCGACCACAAACTTCGCGGAGGAAGAGCGGGCATTGTCTCACAAAAAGTTGGGGGAGCGCAGTGTTGAACGCATTGGCAACACGCCATTGCTACGTTTGGAGCGCATCGGGCGCGAGTTCCCTCACGTCCAGATTCTCGGTAAAGCCGAATGGTGCAACCCTGGCGGATCGATCAAAGACCGCGCCGCGTGGCACATCGTGCGAGAGGGACGCCGTGGAGGAAAATTTACCGACGGTAAAGTTCTTCTCGATTCCACCAGCGGAAACACTGGCATTGCTTATGCCATGATCGGCGCGGCGCAAGGATTTCCGGTCACGCTGTGCATGCCGGAGAATGTTTCTATCGAGCGCAAGCGAATTCTGTTCGCGTATGGCGCGAAAATTATCTACACCGATCCGGCAGATGGTTCTGACGGGGCCATCCGCATGGCGCGCGAGTTGTATTCGTGGGAGCCGGAAAAATATTTCTACGCCGACCAGTATTCCAACGACGCCAACTGGCAAGCCCATTACCATGGCACCGCGCAAGAGATCTGGCAGCAGACGGAAGGGCGGGTCACGCATTTCATTGCCATGCTGGGCACCAGCGGAACATTCATGGGAACATCGCGGCGACTGAAAGAGTTGAATCCGAATATTCGTTGCATCTCGTTGCAGCCGGATTCGCCGTTCCATGGAATCGAGGGCGCCAAGCACATGGCGAGCGCCATCGTGCCTAAGATTTATGACCCCAAGCTGGCCGATGAAGACATTGAAATTGCCACCGAAGACGCCTATACAAATGCGATTCGTGGCGCACGAGAAGAAGGCCTGCTGCTCGGAATTTCAGCCGGCGCGGCAATTGCGGGAAGCCTGCAAATCGCGCGTAGGCTGGGGAAGCAAGAGGAAGCAGTGATCGTCACCATCTTTCCCGATTCCGGCGACAAGTATTTGAGCGAAAGATTTTGGACGGAAGCGAGCTCTTAGCGCTGAGCTTTTAGCCAGGACCGCGCTGGTTTCACTACAGGCTAAGAACTTAAAGCTAAAAGCTGAAAGCTGATGTTAAGACTCGGCCAATCCCATTACGACGCGCTTCGCCAGCACGGCGAAGAAACCTATCCGCACGAATGTTGTGGCGTTCTGCTCGGCCACATCGACGATGAGGATAACCGCGTGGTGACTTCGCTCGCCCGCGCCGGAAACACCCGCAGTGATTCGCCGCAGAACCGTTACAACATCGACCCTAAAGAACTGGTCCGCATCCAGCGCGAGGGCCGTGAGCGTGGCGAAGACATCATCGGCTTCTATCACTCGCATCCTGATCACCCCGCCCAGTGGTCGCAAACCGACCTCGCCGAAGCCCACTGGTTTGGCTGCTCCTACGTCATCACCAGCGTGGAGAAAGGCAAAGCCGTGCTGACCAATTCGTGGGAACTGATGGGCGCAGACGAGGATGACAAGAAGCTGGTAGATGAGCGGATCGAGGTGGTGTGAGTTTTGTAGGTCGAACTTTCCTCTCCATGATTTCGTCGTTATGCCCGATCATTTCCACGCCCTGATTACCGTCGAAGGCGAGATGACGGTCGACCGTGCAGTCCATTCAGTTCATCAAAGGCGGATTCGCATTTCGGGCCGGTAAGGAATTGGGATTCAGAGCGCCCGTCTGGCAAAGAGGCTTTTCCGAGGTGCGGATTTACGATTCGCGATTGCTTGCGAGTAAAAGAATACATCGCGAAGAATGCGGTGAAGCGCGGTTTGGTCGAGAAGCCACGACTATCTCTATTCCGCCGCGCACGGCGGATTTGGATTAGACGAAGTCCCGCGGTTCGCGGGTGGGCGCGGGCTCATCTGAATCCCTTGCCCGTTTTGTGGCATCATTTATCCATGCCAAAGATCCACATACCTACGCCGTTGCGGCAGTATGCCGGCAAACAGCCTGCAGTTGACGTGAAGGGTTCAACCGTTGGAGAGGCCTTGAGCGGGCTGGTTTCGCAACATCCCGAACTGCGCCGGCATCTTTATACTGACGAGGGCAAGCTGCGCGCATTCGTGAATGTCTATCTGAATGACGAAGATGTGCGCTACATGCAGAAGGAAGCGACGGCCGTTACAGACGGGGACCATATTTCAATCGTTCCGTCGATTGCGGGCGGATCAGCTCTTAGCTGTTAGCCTTTAGCTTTCGGCCGGACCAGTTCGGCTACGGCTTATGGCTAAAGGCTAAGAGTTTTTTTTATGATTTGAATCCAGACGGGAATATTGATGCCCACACTTACTGAAGTAAAACCCGCAGCAACGCTCAACAACGACGAAATTCTGCGCTATTCGCGCCACCTCATCATGCCCGAAGTCGGCATGGAGGGACAACTCAAGATCAAGGCTGCAAAAGTCCTCTGCATCGGCGCAGGAGGCCTCGGCTCGCCGCTGGCTCTGTATCTGGGCGCAGCCGGCGTGGGCACGCTCGGCATCGTTGACTTCGATGTAGTGGACTACACCAACCTCCAGCGCCAGATCATACACAGCACCGCCGACGTGGGCCGTCCCAAGCTCGATTCCGCCGCTGAGAAACTCAAAGCGATGAATCCGTTCTTGAACATCAAGAAGTTCAATACACGGCTTTCCAGCGAAAACGCCATCGAGCTGTTCAAAGAATTCGACATCATCGCCGATGGCACTGACAATTTCCCCACGCGTTATCTGGTGAACGACGCGTGCGTGCTCACCGGCAAGCCCAATGTATATGGCTCGATCTTCCGGTTTGAAGGGCAAGCCAGCATTTTCGCAACCAAGGAAGGTCCGTGCTATCGCTGCCTGTATCCCGAACCACCACCTCCGGGACTGGTTCCTTCATGCGCAGAAGGGGGCGTGTTAGGAATCCTGCCGGGACTGGTCGGAGTGATTCAGGCGACGGAAGCGATCAAGCTGATTCTCGGCTCCGGCGATCCGCTGATCGGACGCTTGCTGCTGATCGACGCGCTGGGCATGAAATTCCGCGAACTCAAGCTGCGCAAGAATCCTGATTGCCCGGCTTGCGGCAAAAATCCTACCATCGCCCGATTGATTGATTACCAGGAATTCTGCGGAATTCGTGGCGAAGAAGTAGAGGCGGAAGTGACTACATCTGAAATGCAGGTTGAAGAATTGAAGGAGCGTCTTGACCGCGGCGACGACTTATACATTCTCGATGTGCGTGAGCCGCACGAATATCAGATATGCAATCTGGGCGGACATCTGATTCCCTTGGGCGACCTCCCCAGCCGCGTGAACGAGCTTGACACCAGTAAAGAGATCGTTGCGCACTGCCGCTCCGGCGTACGCAGCGCCAAGGCGGCGAACTTCCTGCGCCAGGCCGGATTCAAGAAGGTACACAACCTGGCCGGCGGGGTTCTGGCGTGGGCGGACCGCATTGATCCGAGTATGCCGAAGTACTAAGGGTAGGCGTTAGGCTTCGGGCTTTGGGATTCAGCACCATCAAATTCTGCGAGCGCGGTAGCTCAGCCGGTCACCAAACCATGTTTCCGCGTTCCGCGAGTTCGGAATGACACCGCGTTAATTTATTAAGTCAGGAGATCACGATTGACTTGTGCGATCTGCGAGAAGCGCAGAGACAAGCGCTTTTGCCCGGCAGTGCACGGACGCATCTGCCCGCAATGTTGCGGCGAGCAACGAGAGGTGACGCTGGATTGTCCGAGCGATTGCGTCTATTTGCAGCAGGCGCGTGAGCACGAGAAGCCGCGTTCGATCGAGCAACTCGATCAGTCCGCACTTTTCCCCAAAGTTGAGATCGGGGATCAATTTCTCTACGAGCAGGAACACCTGATTCTCGGCCTCAGCTATGCTCTGGCGAAAAGCGCGCGGGCCGACCACGGTGTCCACGATGCTGATCTGATTGCCGCATTGTCGTCGCTGGCCAGCAACTACGAGACTCTGGCAAGTTCCGGCCTGCACTACGAGACGCCGGTAACGAATTTGACGCACCAGGCGATCGCCAACGAAGTTCAGAAGATGATCAAGGAATACCGCGAGGCCGAGCAGAAGCACATTGGATACAGCAAGCTTCGCGATTCAGAGGTGCTGCGCGGAATCGTGTTCCTGCTGCGCATGAGTATGGTGCGAACTTCTGGCCGCCCTAAGTCGCGCGCATTTGTGGATTTTCTGTATCGTCAGTTCCCCGAGCAGGAGCCTGCGGTGGTCGGAGCCGATGAAGGTAGCCGGATTGTGATGCCGTAGATTTCTCTTTGGGTCACGTGCCGTCCCTAACGGAACTCGATCCTTTTGCTCTCCTACCCAGCGGTTCCGTGCTGGCCTAAGCTGGGCCGCTCCTTCGGAACTGCATCAATAAAGCCGCTTACGCACGGATGAGTTTCTTCACCGTTTGCCCGGCGGGTAGCGCATCGCGCAGTTCACGAATCGTGCGTTTGAATATCGGATGACGGACATCCGGCGCGATTTCGGCCAGTGGTTCAAGCACAAAGCGGCGTTCATGCAAGTGCGGGTGCGGAACGGTGAGCGACGGGATGTCGATGATGGAACTCCCGAAGAACAGGATGTCGATGTCGATTGTGCGCGGGCCTTTCTGCTGCTTGCGCTGTCGGCCCATGCCCTGCTCGATCGCGAGTATTGCGGAGATCAACTGTCGAGGCATCTTTTTGGTGTCGAATTTGACTGCGGAATTCAGGAACCACGGTTGTGCTGTCACTTCCACTGGTTCGGTTTCATAGAAAGACGAAACCGCCACAACGTCTCCGACATCCCTGAGCTTTTCGATTGCGGTGCGAAGATTCGCTTCCCGGTCCCCCAGGTTTGAGCCTAACGAAAGATAGACGATCTTGTGCACAGGATAATTTTCCGGCTTGGTGTTGGATGTAACTAGAACAAGATCAGGTTCCTGGCAGGAATCCAGCTTGGAACTTGTGACGGGCTTAAGCCTTGCGGCATGCTTTCTGAACCAGTCATGCTGCCCATAGAACTCAGAATTGACCGCGCTCAGCGCCTGCTTCGCATGATTGAAGATGACGCGCCGCTCCTGGCCGTGCGTTTAGCCCCGCTGTCGCCCGAACGACAGAAATCGGCGAAATCCTACGCGAGCGAACTGGCGGCGATGACCCGCGCCGAGATCCGAAAGCTGATGGAAGAAAAAGACTCGGCCGACGCGATCGAAACGATGCCCACAGCGGCCGACTGAGCTAACGCTGGCTCAGGTGGTAAAGATCTGCCTGGCCCCCCGGACGCGCATAAACCACTGTCGAAAGATCCTTGGAGAAATCATAGGCGTTGCCGCTGTAGCCCTGCCGAAAAGCAAAAGGAAGCTTAAGCGCCGGCTGGGGCGCCCCGGTCAGTTTCTCCGCCCGCCACGGCAAGCGGTAGATAATTGTTTCGCCGCGAACGACGGTCAAGTAAAGGATGGATTTGCCATCCTCTGAGAAGTGAAATATAAAGCTCGTCGTTTTGGGATCAAGCGAAATGCATTTCTTGTCGCTGATTGAGATCACGTCAATTCCCACCGGAACCGTTCCCGCAAGGAGGAATTTTCCGTCAGGAGAAATATCGCCACTGAATCCGCATTTATCTACCAGCAGTTCGGATTTCAGCGTTTCTGTGTCTGCACTCCAAGTCGAGACGACTTGGGGATCCGCCTTATTACCCGCGAAATAGAGTTTCTTGCCATCCGGCGACCAAGCAGCTTGGCCGACAAAGGCTCCGGTCCAATCAATCTGATGCATTGCGCTGCCGTCGGTGTTGGCGAGAAATACCTTGGCCAAAGAACCTTCAACAGTCGCGAATGCAAATTTGGAATCATCAGCGGAAAACGCCAACGTCAACATGCTGGGAGCGTTGGCTAATTTGACCCGATTGCCGCCATCCAGATTCGCAATCCACATTTCCTGGCCTTGACTGCGACTGAGGGTGATGTATGCGACGCGACGGCCGTCCTGGGATATGACGGGTTGCGTGGCATTTTCAGCGACAACATCAAACGATTGTTTGGTGCGAGGCCGATACACCGTGAGCGCGCCCGACTGTTTTCCATTTACGAAGTAAAGTCCCTTTCCGTTTGGATCGGGCATGGGAGATAAGTCCGGGCCCGGGCCGAAGGTGACCTGTTTCCAGCTATGATCCGATAAGCGGTATTGCCAGATATTGGTGATTCCGTTTACGGTCCGTGGAAGCACCAGGCTTTCGCCGGGCACATCCCAAGTGCCCCGCGCCGCAATGCCGGTTAGCTCATCCAGTTTTTGCGTGGTGTGATTGCTCAGATTCACTTTGAACAGGGAAATGGTCGACAACGGCCCGGTGAGGACCTCCCCGGTTTTGCCCGCGACGATCAAAAGCTGATTACCATCCGGGAAAAGCAAGATTCCAACCGGGATGAAGCCCGGATCTGGAGTGAACACGGTTTCCTCGGTTAGCCCTGGGTTAGCTTTTCTGAGAACTGCGGAGCGGTTGCCGTAATAAAACCACTTGCCGTCAGGCGAGCTGACAATCCCTGACCCTGACGCGATTCGCGTGGGCGTTCCTCCCAAAGTGGGCACCGCCCACGCACCGTTGTCGCCACCCGGTATGTCGTAATAAATTTGTGTTCCGTCGGGTGAAAAGCTATCAAGTTCTTTGTCTGTCGAGTCGTTCGTGAGTTGTAGCGGATCGCCGCCGGATGCCAGCATTACAAATACCTGATCGAAACCCGATGCCGCGGACGTGAAAGCCAGGGTACGGCCGTCGGGCGAGAGGACGGCGTCGTTCATTGGTTTGTTCCAGTGGCTGATCTGCGTAATCTTCGGCGGGCCCGCCGCCGGAGTACGCAAGTAGTAGGCGATGGCGCCGAGAACAATCAACAGAAGCAGTCCACCGACAGTGAAATATGTCATACGCGCCGAACCGGTGGATGTGGAGGCCGCCGCTATGACTCCACCGCTTACCGCTGCTGGAACGCCTCCGGAGATTCCGGCCGATGCCGCCGAGCGTCCCGAGTCCGTATCGCGTTTGAGCCGCTTCAGGTCGCCGCGCAACTCCGCCGCAGATTGGTAGCGAAGGTCGCGGTCTTTTTCCAGACACTTATTGATGATCCGCTCCAACTCCAGCGGCACTTCCGGGTTCAGTCGCACAGGCGAGACCGGCGCGCCGTGCAGAATCTGATCGAAGATGACGGCAGAAGTGGTTCCGGAAAACGCCTGCCTCGCGGTTGCCATTTCGTAAAGCGCGACCCCGAAAGAAAACAGGTCGGTGCGCGCATCCAATTCCTCGCCGCGCGCCTGCTCGGGGGACATGTACGCGACGGTGCCAAGGGCTGTCCCCGGGCTGGTAAGAAACTGGTCGGTGGTGCCCACCGTCGCGATGGTTGCTGCACCGACGGGCTCACCGACGCGCCGCGTCTCAACCGTGACCTTGGCCAGGCCAAAGTCAAGAATCTTAGCCTGCCCACGGAGAGTCACGAAAATATTTGCCGGTTTAATGTCCCGGTGAATGATTCCTTTGGAGTGGGCCGCGTCAAGAGCATCGGCCATCTGAATTGACAGTTCGAGCAATTGCTCAGTACGAATCGGTTTCCCTTCAATCCGGTGCTTCAGAGTTATGCCTTCCAGGAATTCCATCGCGATGAAAGGACGCCCGGCGTCCTCATCAATGTCGTAGATGGTGCATATATTCGGATGGTTAAGTGCGGACGCGGCGCGGGCCTCACGTTGAAGGCGCTCGAGTGATTGGTGGTCGCGGGCAAGCGCGTCGGGAAGGAATTTGAGGGCAACAGCGCGGCCCAGCTTAGTGTCTTCGGCCTTGTACACCACTCCCATACCGCCGCCACCCAGCTTCTCCAGCATGCGATAGTGTGAAATGGTTTCGTCCATTATTCAGGAGCGCGCCCGTGCTGAATAGGTGAGTGTACTCCCGGCGTTAAAGGCTGAAAAGTGGACGGAACTTGGGTTAAAGACTTTGTCCAGCGGCGACTTCGGTGACAGAGTCGCTCTCCTTCGGCTCTGCAGACAATGTCGTCTCTTCCCACAACGATTGGTCACGCAACAGTCGAGAGACCAGGGCGGTGTGCATGGCATGACCCGCCCGGTCCGCGACAACATTTCCGAGGATCTGGCGGCCGGTCAAAGCGAGATCGCCGATGAGATCAAGAATCTTGTGGCGAACGAATTCATCCTCGAATCGGAGTGGGGGATTGGTCAGACCGTCGCGGGTGAGAACCAGCGCGTTTTCCCGCGATGCTCCCCGAATCAATCCCTGCTGTCGCATGGCTTCGGCTTCATGTAGAAATCCGAAAGTCCTGGCTGGAGCAATACTCAAAACATAGTGGCCGTTGGTGAGCTCGATAGCCAGTGATTCACGCCCGATCATGGGATGCGGAAAGTCGATAGTGTAAGAAACCGAGTAACGCTCGGCTGGATACACTGCGATGAATTTCTTTCCCTCACGCACTTCAAGCGACCGCAGAATGCGAATGTAAGTTCGTGGGCGCCGCTGCTTGCGGATACCGGCGCGCCGGATAAGATCAACGAACGGGCGCGCGCTGCCGTCAAGGATGGGAATCTCAAGATTGTCGAGTTCGACGATGGCGTTGTCGATTCCCATGCCCACGAAAGCGGAAAGTAAATGTTCAGTGGTAGAGATCAGCACGCCTTTCTTCATCAGGCTGGTCGCGTAGCTGACGCGGGCGACATTGCGGCTGACGGCTTCAACTTGAAATCCGTCCAGATCGGTTCGGCGAAAAACTATGCCAGTGTTGGAAGGTGCCGGAAGGATACGCACTGAGACCGGCGCTCCCGAATGCAGGCCTACACCGTCGCACTCAACTGCAGTCCGTATTGTTTGTTCGCAAAACAGGGTTCCTTCTCGACAATAGAGTACAACTCCAGCCTGACTAGCCAATGTGGCAAATAAGCCACATGAATGTGGCGGCAATGGCTGACGGGATGCGTCTAAGGTTATAATCTACAAATACTTACAAACAATTACGTGTGGAGCTGGGATTCGAAAGTGTTACACAGATCGTAACCGTTGGCTTTTATTTCGGACCGTTTATTCCACTTATTTGTGCTTCTCGCGAGCAGCGTGGGGATCGAAGAGGCTGTCGCTGACTGGCTGGTTGTAGCTCGCTGACGTCAGGAAAGATTGAGCGGCCATCTCGCCGTTATACATGCGAGTGACGTCGAATGGAGTCATAATGTTCTGCACGGAGCGGTAATTATCAAAGACTTCCTCTTCAACATTGCGCTCTTTGTCGGTAGGATCGCGCCATGTGAATTTCTTTTTTACCGGAAGATGGGTGTTGATGTCGAAATTTAAAGTCACAGCTTCGTTCTTGGCGTTCATGATGGTGACCTGATCGGTTTCTTTCTGCGCAGCCACCGTCTGCCCCTCATAAAACAGTGCAACCCCTGGCTGGTGGATCCATTCGCGCAGCACGATTTCAAGGGCATAGTGATGACGCCGCAGGTAAGGATCGAGTTCCTCCTTGGGTTCCAGATTGCGCACGCCTTTGTATGTCACCTCGTATCCTTTGTCGTCGTTGAAGATTTCAACTACGTCGCGTTTCTTGGTGAGTTCGACGCGCTCTTTGTCCGGATATTTCTTGAACCTCCAAAAAATCGTTCCCAGGCTGTTGGCCTCGCCGTGATGGAAGCTATACGCCCTACCCTCCTGCGTCTGCTCCTGCCAATTGAGATATGCCTGACCGCCGAGGGCCTGGATGCCCTGATCCAGCACATCCTTGGCTTTGCGCACGTTTTCCTGATCGGTGCTGAGCGAAGAAGGATTTTGCCCTGGGGGCGAGCTTTGATCCGAACCGGCCGAGGGCGTGCCGCTCTGCCCCACAGCAAGAGCTGTCAGGCAGAGTAAAGTAAGCGCATGTTTCATCTCTATATTGTATTTAGACGCGGCTGAACCTCGTTTCGGCTGCTCTCGATCTTTCATCCCGCCAATACCGCGCCGCCATTTACATTGAATACCTCGCCAGTGACAAAGCCCGCCCATGTCGTGCACAGGAACAGGATCGGTCCGGCGATCTCATCAGGCGTGCCTACACGGCCCATGGGTATGGTGGCGAGCACCTCAACAGCGACGGCGGGATCATCCAGCGCCGGTTTGGACATATCCGTGTCAACCCAGCCAGGAGCAACGCAGTTTACGTATATATGATCAGGAGCGAGTTCTGTCGAAAGCCCCTTGACCATACTGATCACTGCGCCCTTGGTGGCTGCATAGTCACAATGGAAGGCCTCACCACGCTGACCAGCGGTAGAACTTATGAGCACGATGTGTCCCGGTGCTTTCAGGCTGGATCTCTTTTTAATCTCCGCGACCGCATGCTTGACCAGACCGAATACTGAGTCGAGGTTGACGGAAACAGTGTTGCTCCACTGTTCGTCGGGAGTGCTTTCAATGGGAGCGTCTCCCGGAGGCCACACGCCATGATTGGCGACCAGAATATCCAGACGGCCAAAACGCTGTACGCAGGCCTGAACCAGGGCCTTGGGCGCCTGTGTACCACTCAAACTGCAAGCCATCGCCGCACATTTGTCATCTCCGCACTCGTTCACGAGGCGTTCGGCGGCGGCCTTGGATTTTTCGTAATTGAAGAAGACGCGGGCACCCGCCTGCACGAACAAGCGGACCGCCGCCGCCCCAATGCCGCGCGACCCTCCGGTAATCAGCGCAACCTTACCTTCCAAGGAAAGATAAACGGGCATGGCTGAAATAGTGTCAGGCCTTTAGCGCAGATTTGGCAAATCGAGTATTTGACGTGCTTGAAAATACGCTTGGGCCGATCGAATCCGGAGCAGACTTTCCTCAGAGCAAAAAAGCCTCCCGTGGGGGAGGCTTTCTTCTGAGGAGAAGGCCGGAATGCGGTTCCGGCGTTCTGCGGGAAAGTAATCGAACCTACTGGGCCGGGGCTGGAGCAGGCGTGCTTGATCCGGAAGCCAATTGCTCGAGGTCATTCTTCATCAGGCTGACTTCGACACGGCCACCGCTCATGCGCTTCGGTTTTGCACCCGCTTCTGCGTTGGCAGCTTCAGGCGCTGGAGCATTTCCCATGCCGACCACGTAAATCCGGTAAACCGGAATCTCGTGGTTCTCGACCAGGTAACGGACTACGGCATCGGCCATCTTGCGTGAGGTGGCGATCGCAGACTGTCCCTTGCCAGCCGAGAAGCCCTGCACTTCAACGATGTATCCGTGCTGGCCCTTCAGCGGGGTCGCGAGGTCGTCAAGCGCGCTCTTCGCGTTCTTGCTTAGAACGGCCTGTCCCGGACGGAAACGGATTTCCGTCTGGTTGGTCGCTTTGTATTGGTCGATGTTGCTGACCACGCCTTCAACTGTCGTGAGGCGATTGTTGGCTTGCGTGGCGGTGCTCTGAGCGGCGGTCGCCTTGTTGCCGGCATCAACCGCATGCTGGTCGGCTTCGGTCGCCTTCGCAGACGCCTGCTGAATTCCCTGCTGGGCGCGGCCGTCCACGTCCTTGATCATTTTGCTGTTGGCGGCGGTCAGCTCATCGAGCTCGTTAATGCGGTTCTGGACGGGCGTGATCTGCCGTTGCACGTACTTCTTCCGTGCAAACGGATTGACCTTGCCCCAGAAGCCCTGACGGGTTTCATATTGCAACGGTGCCTTGCCGCTGGCGGTATCGGTGCTGCTGGGCTGAGAAGCGGTTTGTGACTGATCGGTCGTCGAAGCCGCCGGCTGCTGCTGGGCGAGCGCCGGAAGCGAAAGCACGAATGCGACGAACAACGCTACCACTGCGCGATTTTTCATTTGCTACATCCTCCGTGGGGGAGCCGCTGGCCGGGCCTAAGACCCGTGCTGCCTGCTCCGCTCCGCACGCCTTGCGCGGGCGTGATCGCGTTTGGTGCGTCTTTACTGCATGAACTAAAGCACATCCGAGGCGTCGGAGAAGATGCCCGACCCGCACGGATTATGCCGGCCCGCGCTGACGCTACGCTGGCCGTAAAATTCACGGCGCTGCTCGGGTTACCGGAGTGCCCATTTCGGCGCTCTGGAATCCTAAGATGCTGACGCCTGCTCTCACGTATATCAACTGCCTTGCCAAACCTTAGAAGAGCTAAGTTGTTGATATCCTAGGGCTATTGTAGTCCTTTTAGAATGTCAGCAGGGGGCGGTCAGCGTAAATCAGTGCGAACTAGGTAAAAAGTGCAGAGGGGGACTCGCAAATTGAGTGTTATGGGGAATGCAACTGTCATTCTTCGTGAGTTTCAAAAAGCGCGAACGTCCTCGGTTCGGGACCTTCAGCCGAGCAGCAATCCTACATGTCAATGCTATCCGCTGAACAACCCCTAATTTCTCCAGAGGAGAGTGCCTCCTCAACCGCAATATTTCTCATACTGCTCGTAAATGTACGGATCGGTCATGCCCGCAATGTAGTCGCAGATGATTCGCGCCAGTGGCTCGGACTCCGCCTTCTCCTGGTAGCTGGCGGGAAGCTTTTCGGGAGATTTCATCCAGAGCTCAAACAGGTCGGCGATGATGCGTTCGGCGGCTTCTTTTTCAGGCTCAAGAGTCGAACTGTAATAAAGATTGTCATACAAAAATTGTTTGGTTTCACGGCGCTCAGTTTCGGCTTCCGGGCTGAGCGCGACCAGGCGATTCGGAAAGGCGCGGATGTCATCAAGCGCCTCCGCTTTTGAGAATTCCACCTGTGCCTGCGTGTTTCGAATCAAATCTCCCACCCAGCGGTCGAGAATGCGCCGTACCACTTCGTTGAACTGCAGCTTGGGAGCCGCGTCCGGATGTAGCCTCGCAACTTCGACGAAGTATCGCGCAAACACCGGCACGCCCTCTTTGATCTGTTCCAACGCGAGCAAATGCGCTTCGTAGCCGTCGTCGAGGTCGGCGGTTGAATAGGCAAGCTCGTCGGTCACATCAATCAACTGCGCTTCGAGGGGAGGCCGCTTGTCGAGCAGATATTCCGACAACTCCGGGAACTCTGCCGGGCTGTAATCGCGCGAGTGCTTGATAATTCCTTCGCGAACCTCGAAGGTCAGATTCAGTCCGCGAAAGGCGGCGTAACGCATTTCGAAGTCTTCCACAATGCGTAATGCGTGCAGATTGTGGTCGAACGAAAGACCGCATCGCTGCATGGCAGCATCAAGCGCCCGTTCCCCAGAATGGCCAAAAGGCGGATGCCCGATATCGTGTACCAGAGCAAGTGCTTCGACCAGATCAACATTCAGGCCGAGCTGGGCGGCAATGGTTCGTGAAATCTGCGCGACTTCCAGAGTGTGCGTCAGGCGGTTGCGAAAATGGTCGGAGTAGCGCCGGGTAAAAACCTGAGTCTTGGCTTCTAAACGGCGGAATGCCCGCGAATGGACGATGCGGTCGCGATCGCGCTGAAAATCATTGCGGTAAGGATGCGGCGGCTCAGGATAGCGACGACCGCGCGTGTGCCCCACAGCGTATGGAGCAAGAATCGGGCCATCGGGTGAGCGGGCCATCAGATGATGCGAAAACTCTCTATGTTTGTGGCGATGGTATCAGATGAGCCAGTGACCCAATCGCCAGATCACCCGATTGCTATTTATTTTCCTGCTGAGCCAATCTCACCTTCGCCGACTCGAGCTTCTTTTGCACTTTCGCGAGCGCGTCCTGATCGACCTCCGGCTGAACGGTCTTATTCCATTCGTCCACGGCACGCTCCCAGTGGGCAGCGGCGAGCTTTAACCGTCCTGTTTTCTGATAAAGATCGCCCAGGTGCTCCTGCACTGTGGGGTCGGCGCCCATCAGATGTTGCGCGGCCTTAATGAGATTGTCTTCGGCAAGATCATACTTGCCGAGCTTGTAATAAGCCCACCCCAGCGAGTCAAGATAAGCACCGTTCGCGGGCTCCAGATCAACTGCCTTCTTGATCATGCCAAAGGCTTCATCGAGCTTTTCGCCGTGATCAGCCATCATGTAGCCGAGATAATTCAGCACGGCCGCATTGTCGGGACTGCTGCTGAGTATTTTGCGGAACAGGGTTTCCGCTTCTGCGTATTTTTTCTGGCGCTCGTAACCGGAGGCCCGCAGAAATTCAACTGCGTCTTTATCTTCCTGCTTGGTGGAAAGCTGCGCCGCCTTATCGAGGGCCGCTTCGGCTTCCGGCCAGCGTTTTAACCGGCTATACATGGTGGCAAGGTTGATGTAAACCTCGCGGTCATCCGGTGAGCCATTGAGGAGCGATTTCACCTGCTGCAGCGCCGCATCAGGCTGCCCGGAATCGGCTAGTTGGCCCGCATAGACCATTTGCAGGTCGTGGTCTTTCGGCATTTTCTGAGTGGCTTCTTTGGCCGCGTCCGTGGCTTTCTGCCACTGCTTGGCCTGACGATAAGTGTCAATGATCTCCTGATAACCCCGCTTGGCGTTATCGTCGCCAAGGGCGAGCATCTTCTGAAAGGTATCGAGCGCAGCCTGCTCGTTATTGTTGTCGCGATAAACGCTGCCTAGGCGCTCCAGGAAGATTGCGCGATTGTCCTGCTCTTCCTGGGTGTATTTGTTGTCAGCCTTTTCCGACGATTTCAAGAGAGTCTGCAATTGTTGGGTAGCATCGTCATACCGGCCCTGGGCCTGGTAGATCTCGGCTAGTTCGTAGGAAATGCGCTCGTCGTCTTTCACCAGCGATGACGCCTTCTTCAGATTCTGGATGGCGACGTCGAGCTTTCCCTGCTTGCGGTAGATCTCCGCCATGCGAATGTAAGTTCTGGCATCTTCGGGATTCGCATCGGCAATGACTTTGTATTGCTGCAGCGCTTTGTCGGTTTGACCGCTATTGAGCAGCGAGTCGGCTAAGCCGCGAATTGCGTCGAGGTTGTCCCGGTCGAGAGCAATGGCATGCTGGTAGGCGTCGATCGCTTTCGTATAGTCCTTCTGCTGGTCGTAGGTTGCACCCATCAGCGAATACAGTTTGGCTGACCGGTTATTTTCGGGGACAGCGGCGAGGGTTTGAGCGGCTTTGGTTGAGTCACCCTGTTCGTTGTACAGCATCGCCAGCGCCAGGACTGCGTCCTCAGAGTCGGGGGCGAGCTTGACCGCGGTTTTTTCTTCGGCTTCAGCCTTCTGAAGTTGATTGTCCGCCTGGTAGAGACGCCCGAGCATCATGTGGTCGTCCATGCTGCGCGGGTCCAGTTTTACGATCTCTTCGTACTGCTCGATCGCGAGCTTGAGCACGTTGTCAGAACCGCTGCCGCCTTGCATGTCTCCCAACGAACGCAGATAGATGTGACCGAGCAAGCGATGGGCTTCCAGATTTTGAGGATCGCGCTTCAGAATGTCCTGGGCTTCGGAAACAGCATCGCGAATCCGGCCGGTGCGCGAATAAAGCTCTGCAAGTCCGGATGACAGGTATTCGGAGGTCGGATCGGCGGAAATGGCCTGCCGGTACTCGTCTATAGCTTTGCTCACCAGATCGCTGCGTCCGTAGGCTGCCATTTCCTCTTCATACATATGGGCCATGGTGAAGTGATAGTAGGCGGCAGCTTTGTCCACTTTTTTCGGGCCTGCATCAGGCCCGGGTTTCGGGTTGGCCTCAGGCGCGGCGGCCTTGGCAGGAACGGACTCGGGGTTCGACGCGGGCTGCTGGGCGAACGCAAGAGATGAGAGCACAACAACTAACAACAAAATATTTTTCATGAAATTCCCATCAGCTCCGCGGGCCCACGTACATTCAAGCCTTAGCGATTGGATGCCTATCCAGCGCAGGCGGGTGCTTGCGATATTTTACCCCGATAAGCAGGGCAAGGCCAAAAACCTGAGTAACGAAAGGTAAAGTCCAAGGCAGAGGAAGGAACCAGAAGAAAAACTCGTCAACCAGAGCTGCCGTTCGCTTTTTCCTCCGGCTTTAGTCTAGTGGCGGAAGTGCCTGACGCCGGTAAAAATCATGGCCATTCCCAACCGATCGGCGGCTTCAATCACTTCCTGATCGCGAACCGAGCCGCCGGGCTGAATGATGGCCGTTGCTCCGGCTTTAGCGATTTCCTCAACGCCGTCGGGAAAGGGAAAGAATGCGTCCGACGCGGCAACCGTACCTTTCAGTGGCAGCACAGCTTTCTGTGCCCCGATCCGGCAGGAATCTACGCGGCTCATCTGTCCGGCGCCTACACCGACCGTCTGGCCATCGCGCGAGTACAGAATGGCGTTCGACTTAACGTGCTTGCAAACTTTCCACGCAAATAGCAGAGCGCGCTTCTCCTCCGGCGTGGGCTGACGTTTCGTTACAACTTTGATATCGGAATTGCTGAGTTGATGCAGGTCGGCATCCTGGACAAGCATGCCTCCCGAGACATTCTTCAGTACCCATTTTTGGGGACTGTTGGTGATCTCAACCAGCCGCAGATTCTTCTTGGCTGAGAATTTTTCGAGCGCACCCTTTTCGAACGACGGCGCCGCGATGACTTCCAAAAACAGTTTGGCCATCTCCTCCGCTGCCGCCGAATCCACCGGGCGGTTGACGCCAATCACACCGCCGAAGGCTGAGACCGGGTCGCACTCCAGTGCCCGCTTATAAGCCTCAGCCAGAGTCTTGCCCGTTGCAGTGCCGCAGGGGTTCGTATGCTTGATGATTGCGCAGACCGGCTCCTCAAAATCCTGCGCCAGATCCCACGCAGCTTGCAGATCAACGATGTTGTTGTAGGAGAGCTCTTTGCCCTGCACCTGGCGGGAATTGGCAACACCCGCGCCGGATCCGTCCGAGTACATCGCGGCCTTCTGGTGGGGATTCTCGCCGTAACGAAGATCGGCAACTTTGGTAAAAGATAGCCGAAGCCTGTCGGGAAATCCTTCTGCTGGCATCAGTCCAAAGTTGCCATTGGCACTTACCCGCTCGAGCGTAGACGCGATCGCCGAATCATAAGCGGCCGTCGTGGCAAAGGCTTTCTGCGCCAGCCGCCACTTGGTGTCCGATGAAAGCGAGCCGCCATTTTTCGACATCTCTTCAGCCAACCAATCGTAATCAGTAGGTGAGGTAACCACCGCGACGTCATGGAAATTTTTAGCTGCCGAACGAATCATGGAGGGGCCGCCGATATCAATATTCTCGACGAGTTCTTCGAATTGCACACCCGGTTTGGCTGCCGTCTTCTCAAACGCGTACAGGTTCACCACCACCATGTCGATCGGCTGGATGCCGTGTTCCGCAACAGCGGCACGGTGCGCAGGATCTTCGCGGCGATGCAGGATTCCGCCGTGAACCTTGGGGTGAAGCGTCTTCACACGGCCGTCGAGCATCTCGGGAAAGCCGGTAACTTCAGAGATGTCCTTGACGGTAATTCCTGAGTCACGCAGCAGTTTGGCAGTGCCCCCGGTTGAGATCAGTTCGACCCCCATGCTGGAAAGCTTGCGGGCAAATTCTGCCAGACCGGTCTTGTCGGTGACACTGAGGACTGCACGTTGAATCTTCGGGGACATTGGGGTTCCTTCGATGGGAGTTTGCTGTGCTAGGAGTGCCAAACAAAATTTTATCAGGAGCGATACGGGTGTGCTTCGAAGGAGAAGACGGAAGATGCTTAACCGCCGGGTCCGCCAAAGGACGAAAGGAAACACCTTACACGTAAGCTTGCGGCGCTGAGTATTGGTTTTTCTTCGAGTTCCTTGCGGTTAAAGCTTTGATTTGCCGCGCGCGGGTTATCCCTTCGCCTTTGCTGCCTTCGCTCTGAGCTTGGCTTTGCCGTCCTGAACTTCAACCACATATTCGACGGTCTGGCAGCCGTGCTGTTTGCGGATCTCTTCAGTTTTTTTCTGCACGAACGACTTGAAGCTGTCAAGTGAGCCGGACACATTTTCTCCGGTCTTCTTTTTAGCGTCGCTGAGTGCAAGAAATAGCTTTTCGACTTTATCGCCCTCTGCGCCCGGATCGGCGCACTGCATCACAAATGAGCTTTGGTCGGCGTTTGCGGTGGCGGAGTGACCCACTCCATAAACCTTATGTTCCGGAACATGCTCTTCGGGCCGGACTCCCTGGACGGAAAGCAGGGCATCTTGCGGACGGCGGTAGCCCTCTTCGCGAATGCGTGATTTCTTGCGCCACAAATCACTGTAAATAGCATAACGCTGGGCGATTTCGTTGTAGCGGAAACGCTGCGAAAAGCTCATGCGTCCGCCATCAGAGAACTTACGGAGCAGCGCCAGCACCTTCCATTCCAGATCGGAGGGCGGTTTTTTCTGCGGGTTGTTGAAGAAGATCTCATATTCGATCTTCAGCCGCCGTAAATGCGACTCCATCACACTTAGTTCTTCGTCAATGGTCATGCGCGCCCCATTCGCAAGTCTAAGGGCAGAATGGACGATGGGGGAGGTACCGGTTGGACATGAGTGGGATGGAACGAAAGTTACTGAAAGATAGCTCTTAGCCGTCAGCTATTAGCATTTAGCTTCAAATCCAGAGCTGATTATCGGAAGCTAAGAGCTAAAAAGCAACAGCTAGAAACTGCTTCCTACTTCATCGCCATTTTCTTCACCATCGCCACAACCAGTTTGCGGTCGCTGTCGTTCAGGCTGCCGGAGTAGCGGCGAATCTGGGTCAGGAAACGGAGTTCGTCGTCCGAAAGTTGGGGGAGGGACTTCGATCCGTTGTTATTGCCCGGTTCGGCGAAAAAATGCGAGAGGGGAAGTTCCATCGCGCCGGCGATCTTAGAAAGCGTATCCAGCGATGGCACCGTGTGTCCGTTTTCTACCCGGGAAAGGTAGCAGCGTAGCAACCCGGTACGCTTTTCGATATCGCCTTGTGACATTCCTCGTTGCAGACGGAAACTTCGGATTGTGTCGCCGATATTCATGCGAAGGAGTCAGGCAGCATAGTAACCAGAGTAGTACCTATTGGCAAGAGAAAATTTATGATAATTGCAATCCCGCTGCCCGCGAAAAGTTCTTTACAAAATTTCTTTTCGCCGGAGCACTCGATTACATTTTCAAATTCGCCGCGAAAAACTTTACTGTCTTGCCCCACGCGTCAGCAGCGTCCTGCGGGCGATAACCGTCCTTATTGTTTGGATTTTCAAAGGCATGCCCCGCGTCAGGATAGATTGTGACATCGACCTTCTTTCCGAGCTGCTTAAGTTGCTCCTCAAACTTCTTTACATCGTCCGGAGTGATGCCACGATCCTGGGCGCCAAAAAGTCCAAGTATTGGTGCATTTATTTTCTTCAGGGCAGCGGGATCGGTTGCCAGGTGTCCGTAATTGATCACATCGGCGGCAAGATCAGGTTCTTCTAGGGCGACATCCAGCGAATAGCCGCCTCCCATGCACCAGCCGATGGCGCCAATTCGATTCTTCTTTACGTCGGGTTGCGATTGCAGAAAGTTAAATGCCGCATGCAAGTCTCGCTTCGCGCGGTCTTCGGGCACGCCTCGCATTATTTCGTGGGCTTCGTCCGGAGTCGTGGCCACTTTTCCGCGATACAGATCAACAGCGAGGGTGACGTAACCTAAATCCGAAAGTTTCGATCCCTGTTCCTTGACCCAATCATTCAGCCCCCACCATTCGTGAATCACGATAATCGCAGGAAAGGGACCTTTGCCTTGGGGAATATTCAAAACTCCTTTGACAGTTTCATCTCCGCTCTTATACGAGACGTTCTTGGAAGTCGCGGCTACTGAAGGCAGCGCAAGCAGCAAGAATAGATACCAAATACCGACGATTTTCATGGCTTCCCTTTCAGAGTTGCAATTCCATGTAAAGCGCACCGTCAATCGGGTTGGGGCGATAAGGCTCAATCTCAACAAAGCCCAGCCTGCGGTACATAGCCACAGCCGTCCGCATCACCGGTTCAACCGTATCCAGGCGCAGATATTTGTACCCGATCTGGCGCGCATCGGCAATGATCCGTTCTGCGAGATGCGAACCAAGTCCTTGTCCGCGAAATTGCCGGCGCACGTACAGACGCTTCATCTCGCAGTATTTTGCATCGAGTCTGTGCAGAGCCACGCAACCTGCGGTGTGACCGCCCTGAGTCGCAAGAATCAGACGTCCCGCAGGCGGGGCGTAAACGCCGGGCAAGCCTGCAAGTTCCTGATCAAAGCCTTGGAAACACAAGCTGAATCCAAGCGACTGGGCATATTCGAGAAACAATTCCCGGATAATTGTAATCTGCTCTGGAGATCCCGCCTGCTGAAAGTCAAAAGTCCTTACCACAGAGGGCCCAGAGACGACGGAGGAAGAGTTCCTGATTGTCACGTTAGTCGAACCCTCGTGCAGCATATATCTACCCTTCGAGGCGAATGCCTTGGGTTTAGCCCATCAACATACCGCCGTTCACGTTTAAAACGTGGCCGGTAATGTATGCCGCTTCTTCGGAGGCCAGGAAGCTAACGCAATTCGCTACGTCGTCAACTGACCCTACCCGGCCCAGCGGAATCATCTTCAATGCGTTCTGCCTGAATTCATCGGTAAGCACAGATGTCATTGCGGTCTCAATGAATCCGGGACTCACAGCGTTACAGGTAATGCTGCGCGAACCAACTTCGCGTGCAATGGCCATGGTCAGTCCGATCAGCCCGGCTTTGGACGAAGCGTAATTCGCCTGTCCGGCCTGGCCGATTTGTCCGAAAATAGATGTTATGTTGATGATCCGTCCCCAGCGCTGTTTCAACATGGAAGGAATCGCCTGCTGCGCGCACAAATATGCCGACGTAAGGTTAGTGCTCATCACGGCGTCCCAATCTGCGCGCTTCATCCGCATGATGAGTTGATCTCGAGTGATACCGGCATTGTTCACAAGGATATCGACCTTACCGAACTCGGCAATCGCGGCTTTGAAGCTTGTTTTCACCTGATCTTCGTCCGCGATGTCGGCGGGAAACGCCCCGGCGCCGATGCCAGGGTTTGCATCGGACACTAAGCTGGCAATCTCATGCGCAACCTCTTCGAGCTTCTGCTGATTGCGGGCGACCAGCGCTACTTTAGCTCCATGTTTCGCCAGCGCCACTGCGCATGCGCGTCCAATACCCTGCGATGCTCCGGTAACCAGGGCCACATGGCCATTAAGATTCATGCTTGCGTCCTGTGAAGCCGGAATTATAACCGGACGGGCTCCGGCATGTTCTCTTCGCGGGTTTGCCTGATCTCATCGCGGAACAAATAGCGCAGGGCCGGGGGCGCAAGAATGGTTGTGACCGCGGTCATGACTACGACGATGGCATAAGTAGATTGTGAAACGATCCCTGATTGATATCCGACCAGCGCGACGATCAGGGCCACCTCGCCACGGGGCATCATCCCGATTCCGACCTGCAGAACGCTGCGCCATCCCTCGCCGAGCAGGGGCAATCCGCAGCCAATCACTTTCGACACAATGGCAAGGACCGAAACTATAATTGCCGCTATCAGGATCTCTCCCTTAAGTACAGAAAGGTTGAGCCGCGCACCTATGGCAAAGAAGAAGAACGGGGCCAGGAACTCAGTGATTCCGCCGACCCGTGGCAGTAAATTCCATCCAGGGGCATAATCGGCAAACACCAGCCCTGCGAAAAACGCCCCAATGATCGCAGCCATTCCGATCTTCACCGCCAGCCAGGAGAGTAAGAGACAAATCGCAAGGGCCACCACCAGAGACGCATTCTGCATGGATAAGTGTTCGACTCCAGGCTCGATACGCCGGACAATGTACGGCGCCACATACATCATGAAGAGCGCGAATGCGACCGCTTCCCCGATGAGTATGCCCATGTGCAGCCAGTTGATGCCGCCCGACGCCAGTCCTCCCACGAACGCCAGCATGATCATTCCGAGAATGTCGTCAAACACAGCTGCGCCCAGGATGATCTTGGCGGTTTCGGTTGAGAGCAGCCGCATGTCAGCAAAAATCCGGGCCGTGATCCCCACGCTGGTCGCGACCATAGCGGCGCCCACAAATACCGCCTCGCTGCTGACGTCTCCACGGAGTTTCATATATGCGAAACCCAAGGCGAAGGGCACGACTACTCCGGCCACCGCAACCCGCATTGATTTGCCGCCAAGACGGATCAGTTCCCCCGGACTGGTCTCCAGACCGGCGCTGAACAGCACGAAAATCGCGCCCAGATCAGCTACGGTATGAATGATGTCCGTGACCGGAATCCAGCCCAGCGCATATGGGCCGAGCAAAGTTCCTGCGAGGATTTCCCCCAACACTGAAGGCAAGCTGATGCGCTCAAACAGCTCTCCGACGGCCTTTGCGGAGACAAAGATAACGAACAACTC
>Ga0134126_10002578_pt1 | contig 22858 bp, 26 predicted proteins | sample KB31752_FD_96881 | JGI IMG/M metagenome (GOLD analysis project Ga0134126, IMG submission 96881) | Terrestrial soil microbial communities with excess Nitrogen fertilizer from Kellogg Biological Station, Michigan, USA - KB3-175-2 | ecosystem: Environmental > Terrestrial > Soil > Unclassified ... | reverse complement strand
GTCCATATCGGCTCGCGCCCGAAGACCATCCACGACTTCGGCGGGTTTCCGCAAGCGCTCTACGACGCGCAATATCCGGCACCGGGCGCGCCCGACATAGCCGAGGCCACGATCGAGCTGGTGCGCTCCAGCCATCTCAAGGGCGACACCGAATGGGGGCTCGATCACGGCGCCTGGAGCGTGCTGATCAAGATGTTTCCGAAGGCCGACATTCCCGTGTTCCAGCTTTCGCTCGACCTCGCCAGGCCGCCGGCCGAGCATTTCGCTTTGGCGCAGGAGCTCAAGCCTTTACGCGAGAAGGGTGTGCTCATCGTCGGCAGCGGCAACATCGTCCACAATCTGATGGCGCTGGTGCGCGGCGGCAGCCACGCTTACGACTGGGCCGAGGATTTCGACGCCCGCGCCGCGCACGCGATCGGCGATCGCGATTTCGGCGCGCTGGCGAAGCCGCTGTCGCTGGCACGCACGCTGCCACTCGCGCATCCCACGCTGGAACATTACCTGCCCGTGCTGTTTCCCGCGGCGGTCGCCGACGACAAGGATGAACTCAGCTTCTTCAATGTCGGCATCGAGATGGGCTCGATCTCGATGCGCTCTTTCGTGCTCGGCTGAGCGGCGTTACGCGCCGCTCATTTTCGCTCCACGGCGGCGAAAGCCCAGTTTCGCCCCTTGCCGCGAAATAGCGCCTGGTTGATCCAGACCATTCCGAACGGCTCGAGCAGTCGGGACTTGCTGATGTCCCCGGCATCGAGCGGCTCGAAGCCCAGATCCGCCAGCATCGTTGCGACCCTGGCCTTGGCTTCAGTGCTATCGCCGGCCATGAACATCACGGGTCTGTGTGACAGGCTGCCGGCGTCAGCCATCATCTCCGCGCCCACCTGATTGAGAGTCTTGACCACCTGCGCGCCCGGCAGCCAGCCGGCGACGATCTCGCCAGCGCTCGTGGTATGGCCCAGCGTCAGGGCAAGCGCCCCGTCGACCATGCCCAGCGGATTGGTGCAGTCGATGACGATCTTGCCGGAGAGCTCGCCGAGTGTCTTCACGGCAGCCTCCGCAGCATTCCAAGGTAATGCCAGGATGATCACCTCGGCGGATTTGGCGGCCTCCGCCGGAGATGCCAATTCCGCCTTGACTTCTGCGCCCAGTGCTTTTGCGGCGGCATCGCCGGTATTGCGCACCCCAAGCACAAGCTTGTGCGCGGTCTTCGCAAACCCGCGGGCGAGGGCGCTACCGACGTTTCCGATTCCGATGATCGCGATTTTCATGACGCATCACCCGTCAAGGACAAAGACCGCATGCTGCCATTGAAATATGATGGTTTTTTGCCGACGTGACGCGACCCCGGCTCTGCGCTAACGTCCTCGGACAAGAAAAGAACAAAGGGAAACGCCAAGTGTACGACTTTATTATCGTCGGCGGCGGTTCGGCCGGATCGGCCCTCGCCCATCGTCTCTCCGCCAGGAGCGCCAACCGGATCCTCGTCTGCGAGGCCGGGCAGGACACGCCGCCCGGCGAGGAGCCGGCCGAAATCCGCGACAGCTATTCCGGCACCGCCTATTTCGATCCGCGCTTTCACTGGACCGAATTGAAGGTCACGACCCAGATCGTCAGCCACAACAATCCCGAAGTGCGCCCTCCCTTGCGCAAATACGAGCAGGCGCGGGTGCTCGGCGGCGGCTCCTCGATCAACGGCCAACTCGCCAATCGCGGTGCCCCGACCGACTACGACGAATGGGAGGCGCGGGGTGCTGCGGGCTGGGGCTGGAAGGACGTGCTGCCCTATTTCAAAAAGGTCGAGCGCGATCTTGATTTCGACGGACCGTATCACGGCAAGGACGGCCGCATTCCCGTCCGCCGCATCCCGCGCGAGCACTGGACCGGGCATTCCCATGCCGTCGCCAAAGCCTGCGAGCTCGCGGGGTTTGATTTCGTGCCCGACCAGAACGGCGAGTTCGTCGAGGGCTATTTCCCGATCACGCATTCCAATCAATCCGAGCAGCGCGTCTCGGCCGCGATGGGCTATCTCGACCGCGAGACGCGCAAGCGCGACAACCTCGCGATCTCGACCCACACGCATGTGCATGAATTGCTGTTCGAGGGCACGCGGTGCGTGGGCGTGAAGGCCATGGTCAAGGGCAAGCTGGAGGAATTCCGCGGCCGCGAGGTCCTGCTCTGCTCCGGCGCGATTCATTCGCCGGCGCATCTGCTGCGCGCCGGCATCGGCCCGGTTGGCCAGCTCAAGGATATGGGCATTCCCGTGCTTGTCGGCCTGGAGGGCGTCGGCCAGCGGCTGATGGATCATCCCTCGATCTCGCTGTCGTCCTTCGTCCGCCGCGGCGCCCGCATGAATGAGCACACGCGCCGCCACATTCAGATGGGGCTGCGCTACTCTTCCGGTCTGCCCGGCACGCCGAAGGGCGACATGTTCGTCGCTGCATTGACCAAATCGGCCTGGCACGCGGTCGGCGCCCAGATCGGCTCGCTGCTCACCTTCGTCAACAAGACCTATTCCGAGACCGGACAGGTCAAGCTCGCCTCGCGTGATCCGCGCGCTGAGCCCATCGTCGAGTTCAACCTGCTGTCCGACCGGCGCGATCTCGAGCGGCTGATGAGCGGCTTTCGCAAGATGGCGGGCCTGCAGATGAGCGCGCCCCTGAAAGCCGTGACCGACAAGCCGTTCCCGGCCTCCTACACCGATCGCGTGCGCAAGATCGGTGTGGTCAATACCAAAAACAAGATCCTCACCTCGATCGCGGCGGCGATGATGGACGGGCCGGCGCCGCTGCGCCACTACATGATCGACCATTTCGTCGTCGAAGGGTACACCTTCGATCAGGTGATGAGCGACGACGAGGCGCTGGAAGCTTTCGTGCGCAAGGCGACGATCGGCGTCTGGCACGCCTCCTGCAGCTGCCGGATGGGCCGCGCGGACGATCCGATGGCGGTCGTCGACACGCAAGGGCGCGTCAAGGGCATACAGGGCCTGCGTGTCGTCGACGCCTCCATCTTCCCGGTCGTGCCCTGCGCCAACACCAATTTCCCGACGCTGATGTCGGCGGAAAAGATTGCGGACGCGATGATGCAGTGATCATAGACAGTCGACCGCTCAACAACATTCGTCATGCCCGGCCTTGCGCCGGGCATCCACGTCTTTGTCACGACTTGTAAGAAGACGTGGATGGCCGGGACAAGCCCGGCCATGACGATGTGGAAACGTTAGCGTGTGGGGTGGGCAAAGGCGCGCTTGCGCCGAGCCCACCGCTTCTGCAGGTGGTGGGCACGCGGAGCCTGTCATCGGGCCGCGCGTCCGCGCGGACCCGTTGGCTTTGCCCACCCTACGGCTTTCTACGCGTCGATGAAGTCGAACGCATCCTGCCGGCGCACCACGCGAGCGGTCGACGGCGACGGAAAGTGTGCCGTGCACATCAGTGTGGACGTATCGCAGAAGCGGCCGAATAGTTCCCGCCTCGACTTTCCGGCCAATGCGGAATCGTAATCCGCCATCATGCCGAGCTCGGGATACCGGGCCTGCAATGGCGAGTGGATCATGTCGCCGGTAATGACGGCATCGGCGCCTTTCGTGCCGACCTGCACCGAATAGTGATCGATGGTGTGGCCGGGCGTCGGGACCAGCGTCACCAATTCGTTGAAAGCGTGTGCGCTCTTGACGATGTCGGCGCGATTGGCGGCCACAATAGGCAGCACGGAATCAGTGATCCATGGACATGCTGACGGGTCATCGTTTTGGCGTTTGGTCCAGTAGGCCAGCTCCCGGTCGGCGAATACATAGCGCGCCTTCGGGAAGGTCGGCACCCAGCGGCCGTTCTCGAGTCGCGTATTCCATCCGACATGGTCGGTGTGCAAATGCGTGCACATGACGAAATCGATGTCGTCGACGCTGCAGCCGCACGCCGCGAGATTCTTCTCGTAACGATCGGAGTTCATCATGTTCCAGAACGGCCGCGTTGGTCGCGGCTTGTGGTTTCCGACACAGCTGTCGATCATGATCGTGTGGTGCGGCGTCTTCACGATGTAGCTCTGGATGCAGAGCATCACCCTGTCCTCGGCGTCGAGGAAGCGAGGCTGCAGCCAGCCCCGGTTCTCGTCGAGAAGCTCTTTGGTGATCGTCGGGAAGAATTGCGATGCGACGAAGAACGGACCCTCCTGCTCGATGATGCGGTGAATCGTGACGTTGCCGATTTCGATTGGGGCGGACAAGATGGGGCTCCGTTTTGCGAATTGCCTGCCCGCTCAGCCCTTCAGGTTCAGCTGGCCGATGAAATCGCGCTTGCCGATCGGCGCGCCCTTGTGCCGGAGGATGTCGTAGGCCGTGGTCGCATGGAAAAAGAAATTGGGCAGCGAGAACGACATCAGGAATCCCTCGGCCGTGAAGGGCATGGTGCGTTCGCCGACCCTGAAGGTGACATCGCGGCCAACGAGCGCGTTGACGGCGTCAGGCGTCAGCGCGGATAGCTCCTTGTGAGCATCGCTCACCAGCGCCTGGAGGCCAGCATAGCCCAGCTCCGTCTTGCCCGGCGGGGTGAACACGCCGTTTTTCGCCGCCTCCATGGCGCCGCGCGAATGGTGCGCGGCCGAGACGATCTGGAAGCGGAACGGCAGCATGTCGGGCGCAAGCCGCGTCTCGACGACCTCGGCCGGATCGATGCCTTTTTCCGTGAAATGCTTGAGGCTCTTCTCGAGCACGCCGCCTGTGGCGCCGAGAACCTGCAGGAAGGGGGCTATGGTGGCGTCATAGAGCGAAAAGGCCATGGAGCGGGTCTCGTCTGGTTGAGGGGGCATAGAAAATGTTCACCTCTCCCACGCAAGCGGGGAGAGGCGAACAGAGAACACCGACCGAAACGGCCGATCAAGCCCCGTACCCCGGCGCGAGCTTGAACGCGCCGTCCTTGAGCGAGTTGGCTTCCACCATCACGACTTCGTCGTCGGGGTAGCCGTTATGCTGCTCGGGCGTAAACGAGATGTCGCCATAAACGCCGCCGAAATGCTTGAGGTGGTTGAGATAGCCCACGACCTTCTGCGGTTCGGTGCCGGCGTTCTTCATCGCTTCCGCGATCAGGTACGGCGAGTCATAGCCGACCGCGACCCACCACAGCAGCGTGTCGCTGAATTCGACCTTTGCCTTCTTCAAGCGGTCGATGAAGCCGCTGGTGCGGTCGGTGAGCTTGCCCGCGGAATCGAAGCAGACCGGGCGGAAATTGTTGGGATAGACCTTAGCCCAGTATTCCGGCTTTTCCAGCAGCGCCGAGGTCTGGCCGGAGCCGAGCGTGGTCTGGCCGACGATCGGCACGTCCCAATTCATCTGCCCGCGCGTATTGATGATGCGCGACAGGAAGCCGGGATTGACGCTCCAGGGCATGATGGCTTCCGCGCCGGCATTGCGCATGCGCAGGATTTCCGGTGTCAGATCAGGATTGGCGGCGTCGACATTGCCCTGGTAGACGACGTCCGCGCCCTTCGCCTTGAGCATCGGCACATAGGCATTGACCGAAGCAGTGCCGTAGCCGCTGGTGTCCGAAATGACGGCGACCTTCTTTTTCTTGAGCACCTCCACCACATAACGATTGGCGGCGGCGCCGATCTGCTGGTTGGTCGGCGCATTGCGGAAGCACATCGGATATTTCTTGGGATCTGTGAGGGTGTCGACCCAGCAGGGATGGACCTGCAGCATGTTGGCGCGCGCCAGCAACGGCACGACCGCGAGCGACTCGCCGGAATTAAGCGGGCCAAGGACAACGCTCACCTTCTCTTTGTGCGCGAACTCGGCCGCTCCGTTGACGGCCTTGGTCGGCTCGCTCTGGGTGTCGCGGACGATCAACTCGATCTGGCGCCCGTCGATGCCGCCGGCGGAATTGATCTCCTTCACCGCAAGCTCGGTACCTCGACCGATCCCGATTCCGGTGGAAGACGACGGCCCGGTGAGCGCCGGAAGATAACCGATCCGGATCGGTTCTTTCGCGGCGATGGCGGGACTGGCGAGCGTGGTGCTTGCAAGCGCGCCAGCGGCGGACGCCAGCGCTTGACGGCGAGTCAGCGACATCAGATTTTCTCCCTAGACGTTTTTATGATTGAACACTCCGGCCCGCGAGGTTTTCTTGAACCTCGTATTCTTGCTTGGTGATGCGGATTATACTCTTCGCCCGAGGAGCCGCCTAGCGCGCACGCCGGCCTTTTCATCCAAAGTATGTCGGCCGCGTGATACAATCATGCGGATTGTATCACGTTGCGTTGCATCATGCGCGTCCCCTGTCGCTTTCGCGTCATCTTCGCGCCCCAATCGAGGAAGCAGGGGAGACGCGAACTGTGAGTGACGGACCCAATGTCGCCGAGACGAAGACGACGCGGCCAAAACTGTTCCGGCCGTTCAGTTGCGACCATGGCGGTCGGCATCATTCTCGAAGCGCGGCAGGCTGAAAGCATCCTCGAGGACGGACAGGCCGATCTCATCGCGGTCGGCCGGCAGTCGCAATTCAATCCCAACATCGCCCATCACTGGGCGCATGACCTCGGCGTCAACTGCCGCTTCGAGGACTGGTCGCCCGAACATGGCTGGTGGCTCGAGAAGCGGATCAAGACCATGGAAGGCTTTTGCGACGCCGACCGCCTCGTCACGCGACGGCCGTGAGCGGCGAGGCGCAACGTTTGGCTTCGCCCCCGATCAGGAAGCCAACTCCAACTCGGCCCTTCGCGCTTCCCGACAGCGCTGGAACGCCGTGATCGCGCGGTTGGCCAGCATCAAACGATTGCGCTCGCCCTGCGCCATCATGAAGCCGACCTTGTTGGCGAGGAAATGGCAGGCCTCGATTTCCTCGTCGATCTCGCCTGTGCGTTGCAGGAAGTCGAAAGCGATTGCCACCGCGCTTTCCAGCAATGATAGGTCGTCTCGGATTGCGGCCGACATGGCTTCTCTCCTTGTGTCGATTGCACGCAGGCCGGCGGCGCTGGCGATCATCGCGGTCAGAACCGAGGCCAACGACCATGGCGACGGTGGCTGCAATGATCAGAGCCGTGAACACCATGCGACCGAAGCGCGATGGCGTGACCTCGTCAGGAAACGTGGCCCTGATCGATGTGTTTCGGCGTCTTCTTTTCGCGCTGCGGAGTCATCTTCGCAGGATCCGGGGCGCCTGGAACGCCGCGCGGCCCGAACTTCTCCCGCTGGATGTCGTCTTCGGAAAAATCAGGCTCGACGCCATTCGGTTCGCGAGGTTTGCTCATGGAACCTCCTTGGTCGAAGCAAGAATTGACCGCAGCAAGGATACGCTTGGCCAACGGGCCGGTATCGCGATGGTTCCTGTTTCCTGACCGCATTTATCGAGGGCAATCTGGCAACTTCGTTGCGCCTCGCCTGGTTTTGAAAGCGGTGACCGGGCAGGCGGCGGGTGCGTTAATGTTACGTCTTAACCAATTGTTAATTGTGTGTTTGCCGGCACCAAAGGCGCGGCCTAGCGTGCCCAAGGGGAGCTACCAGTCCACTTGCAGAATTGGTGCATGCCATGACGTATAAATTATATGGAGCGCTGGTCGCCTCTGTCGGCGCAGCGCTGGTCCTTGTCACCAGCGAGGCTTGCGCGGCTCCGCGCAGTGTCGCTTCGGCCCATCCGATGTTCCGCCCGCTCAATGCTCACGCCTTCCGGCATCACCGCCGCCGCAACTTCTTCTGGCCAGGCATCGACGGCACTTTTTATGGACCGGATGGTGTGCCGCTGGCGGAGGGATATCCGACGCCGCCGACGTCATCGGACGTGCACTACACCTACACCTATGACGTGCCCTGGGACTGGGCGCATCGCTTTCCGCCCAATGTCGTGCCGTCCAACCGGCCCTACGTGTCGAGCTGCACCGCCGAGATCGTCACAGTGCCCGGACATAACGGCGGCCAGCACACCGTCAACGTCACGCGCTGCTACTAGCACGGCGTTTGCATCTTCCGGGCAGGCAATCTCCGCAGTATGCTCAAGGCGTTCCGCCACAAAGAGCAAGCGAGGAGCCCGTCATGTCCGTGCAGCAACGCAAGCTTATGCATTCCGACATCAAGCCGGAAAATCCGCCGGAGCGCGCGGCGCACTATCTCGACGTGCCGAATATGCCCTGGGAAGCGACGAAGTTTCCGGGCATTCAGATCAAGGTGCTCTATACCGACGACAACGGCATCACCACCGCGCTGTTCAAGCTCGCGCCCGGCGCCGTCGTGCCGCTGCACGAGCACACCGCGCTCGAGCAGACCTACGTGATCGAAGGTTCGCTGGAGGACCACGAGGGCAAATGCGGCCCCGGCCAGTTTGTCTGGCGCCCCGCCGGCAATCAGCACGAAGCGGTCGCACCCAACGGCGCGGTGCTGCTCGGCTTCTTCTTGAAACCCAATCGTTTTGCCTATGGCGAGAAATTCTTCACCGCGCCGGGCGAGCGGTAACGCCGCTGTTCTCCGATATCTTGTCCGCCGCAGGCTCTGATGGCAATGTGCGGTCAGGTCCGAGAGCAATCTCCCATGCAGAAGCAATCTGCTGCGCTTCCCACTCTGAGCGTACGCATCGATCTCGATCGTGAGGATCGGATCGGGCCGGGCAAGATCCGGTTGCTCGAAAACATCCGCGCGTTAGGCTCGATCTCGGCGGCCGGCCGCGCCATGGACATGTCCTACAAGCGCGCCTGGGATCTCGTGGATGAGATCAACCGCATCTGCCGGCGGCCCGCGGTCGAGCGGCAGACCGGCGGCAGGAATGGCGGCGGCGCGGCGCTGACCGCGTTCGGCGTGTCGCTGGTCGCGCGCTACCGCAAGATCGAGCGCAATGCCGCCAGTGCCGTCCGCAAGGAACTGGCGGCGCTGCGCAGCGATATCGGCAAGAAGAAAAGGGCGGTGGCGCGGTAAAGAAGTGGCGGCCGAAGCCGCCACTTTCGTCCTCGAAGCTGCGATATCTCAGGCTGTCTTGACCCAGACCGCCTTGACGTTGAGGTACTCCTCGATGTGCTGCTTGCCGGACTCGCGGCCGTAGCCGCTCATCTTGTAGCCGCCGAATGGCACCGCCGGATCCATCGTCTGGTAGCAGTTGACCCAGACCGAGCCGGCGCGCAGCGCTTTTGCCACCTGATGCGCCCTGGAGACGTTGGTGGTCCACACGCCCGAGCCGAGACCAAAGGTCGTGGCATTGGCGCGCTTGATCAGCTCGTCAGGGTCCTTGAACGGGATCGCGGAGATGACGGGGCCGAAGATTTCCTCCTGCGCGATCCGCATAGTGTCCTGGACGTTGGCGAACACCGTGGGCGGCACGAAGTAGCCCTTCGACAGTGGCCCTTCGGTGAGCCGTGCGCCGCCGGCAAGCGCCTTGGCGCCTTCCTTCTGGCCGATGTCGAGATACCCCGACACGCGTTCGAGCTGCTGGGCCGACACCAGCGGGCCGATCTGCGTATTCGGATCGAGCCCATTGCCCACATTCAGCTTTTTGCCGAATTCGGCGACGCGGCCGACGAACTCGTCGTAGACCTTGCTCTCGACAAAGAGCCGCGTGCCGGCGCTGCAGATCTGCCCTGAATTGGCGAACACCGCCATTGCCGCGCCCGGCACCGCCGCGTCGAGATCCGCATCGGCGAACACGATGTCCGGCGACTTGCCGCCGAGCTCGAGCGAGACGCGCTTCAGGTTGCCGGCGGAGGCTCGTACGATCGATTGTCCCGTGACATGCGAGCCGGTGAAGGCGACCTTGTCGACGCCCGGATGTGAAGCGAGCGCCGCGCCTGCGGTCTCGCCATAGCCGGGCACCACGTTGACGACGCCGGCGGGAATGCCGGCGTCCAGGCAGAGCTCGGCGATCCGGAGCGAGGTCAGCGGCGCTTCCTCGGCCGGCTTCAGCACGACGGTGCAACCTGTTGCGATCGCAGGCCCGATCTTCCAGATCGAAGCCGTCAACGGCCCGTTCCAGGGAATGATCGCGCCGACAACGCCGACCGGTTCCTTCAGCGTATAGGAGAAGATCTCGCCGGGCAGCGAGTTCTCGATGGTCTCGCCATGGATCGCTGTGGCCTGGCCCGCGTAGTAGCGGAGCATGCCGAGGGCGCGCAGCTTGTTGCCGCGCGTGCGGCTGATCGGCGCGCCCATATCGAGGGTATCGAGCTGCGACAGCTCCTCGAAATTCTTCTCGACCAGGTCGGCGAGCTTCAACAGCATGTTCTGCCGCTCGAACGGCTTGACCTTGCTCCACGGTCCCTCGAAGGCGCGACGGGCGGCGGCCACCGCGCGGTTGATGTCTTCGGCGTCACCTTCGGCAACGGTGGCAAGCACCTCGCCGGTCGCGGGGTTGAGCGTCTCGAATCTCTTGCCGGAGACGGCATCGACCCATTTGCCGTCGATCAGCATCTTCTTGTAGGAACCATCCGCGTACGGATGGCGCGTCATCGCAATTGCCTGTGTGACAGCCATGCTGTGTCTCCCTTGGCTTGTTCGGTATTTTGGGGGCTTGTCTGAATATAGGGGCAGGCAGCGTTATATTCCATGTTTTACAGCGAGGGCGGGAGATCGTAAAGCAAGCGCGCCAACGCGGCGCGCGAAGACCTCCCATGCAGGTTCGCACGTGCCCGCCATGCGGGCGCCGTTATTATTGCGGCCGCGATCGCCTGATGACGTGATATATTCCAGTACATAATTCCCTTTGGGATCGCGGCACGGCTCAAAGTTCCCCTTGTCTGCAGATGAAAATGAGACTCGCCATGCTCGACGCCCAATCCGACCTCGCTGCCCTCGTCTACGATGACGATCAGGATCCCGACACGATTCTGCGCGACTTCGCGAACGATCTGAACGCGCGCGGCTTTCGCGCGGTGGGCATGGTGCAGGCCGGCCAATGCGCGGACTCCAGCCTGTCGGCGGTGCTGGTCCACAGCGGCGAGACCTTGCTGTTGGCGCAGGATTTCGATCCCGCCGCCAGCGGCTGCCGTCTCGACCCTGGCAGGCTCCAAGGCGCGGGCGCGCGCGTAGCCGAAGCGCTCGAATCCGGCGCCGACCTTCTGATCGTCAATCGCTTCGGCAAGCGCGAGCGCGACGGCAAGGGACTTTCCCACCTGATCCAGCGTGCACGTGATGCCGACATTGCCGTGGTGATCGCGGTCTCGCAACACCGCTTTGCCGACTGGACCAAATTCGCCAGCGGCACGACCGTCAAACTCGCCTGCGAACGGGGTGCGCTGGAGGAGTGGTGGCAGAATGTTTCGGGGCGGCGGGCAACGCGATCCGCGCCGACCATGGCGCCTGTTCGAGACGTCCGGAAGTAAATCGCGCCGCATCCGCCACGGACTGACTAGCGCCCGGCTTCCGCGCCGGCGGCGCTGATCTGTGCCCCAAAATCACGGCAGCGATGAACCCCGTGACGGACCATCTGTTATAGACATTGCATTTCCAGATGTCGGCGAGACGCGGACCCCAGATTGATGGCGAAGCAGGGGCGGGAAAAAACCGAGGACAAAACCAAGGACACGGCAGCCCGCCTCTGGCCGCTGCTGGCCGTGAACTTTTTCATGGCGGACATGCAGTCCGGCATCGGGCCGTTCGTCGGCGTGTTCCTGTTGCAACGAGGCTGGACCGCCGGCATGATCGGCACCGCCCTGACGATCGGCAATCTCGCGGGCATGCTGATCACGACCCCGGTCGGCGGCCTTATCGACGCATCGCGACACAAGCGCGCCTGGGTGATCGTGCCAGGCGTGGCCGTCGTTGCCGCCTCTTCCATCATCCTGTTCTGGCAAGATTTCTGGGCCGTCGTCACGTCCCAGGTTGCCACCGCGATGGCCGGTGCCGCGATCGTCCCCGCAGTCACGGGCATAACCCTCGGCATCGTCGGACAACGCGGCTTCAACCGGCAGAACGGCCACAACCAGGCCTTCAATCACGCAGGCAACATGGTCGGCGCTGCAGCCTCCGGCCTGCTCGGCTGGCAGTTCGGTTATTTTGCGGTCTTCGTGCTGGCGGCACTCTTCGGCGCGATCACGGTGGCTTGCGTGCTCATGATTCCCTCGGGCTCGATCGACCATCGCAAGGCACGCGGCAGCAAGGAGGACGACCCGGAGAGCCAGCCCAGCGCAATGAGGGTGTTGTTGCGGCACAAACCGCTCCTGGTGTTGGGCCTGGCGCTTGCAGTCTTTCACCTCGGCAATGCGGCGATCGTCCCGCTCTACGGCATGTCCGCCACGTCAGGCGGCAAGATCAATGGCCCCGGCCTGGTCGCAACCATCATCGTTATCGCCCAGGGTGTCATGGTCGTCACGTCGATTGTCGCCATGCGCGTTGCGGAGAAGCGCAATTATTGGCTGCTCATTCTTGTCTCGTTTCTGGTGCTCCCGTTGCGCGGCGTTCTTGCCTTCTTCTTCACGGGATGGTGGGGCGTCGTTCCCGTGGAGATCCTCGACGGCGTCGGCATCGGCCTGCAGGGCGTTGCAGTGCCGGGCATGGTCGCACGGTCGCTATATGGCACCGGGCGCGTCAATCTCGCGCAGGGTGCCGTCATCACGATTCAAGGCGCCGGCGCGGCGCTCAGTCCGGCGCTCGGCGGCTGGATCGCGCAATGGGTCGGGTATTCACCGACCTTCCTTGCGCTCGGTGGCCTTGGCCTGGTCGCTGCCTGTGTGTGGATCGCGCTCGGTGCGGCCGTCAAGGAGTATTGATTGGCGCGCCTTTGCCTATCCAATGGCGGCGTATCGGGCACGCAAGAGGCGCCGTTTGACATTCAATTTCGTTGTCAGTCTTCTGGTGCGACCACAACAAGAAAACACGAGGGCGCGCCGATGACTCAAAACACGACAGAACAGCTTTCGCAGGACTGGCTCGGCCTTTCCGGCCGGGTCTGTGTGGTGACGGGCGGAGGCGGCGGTATCGGCCGCGCAGTCGCGGTCAATCTCGCCGGCGCCGGCGCGCAAGTCGCCGTCATCGACCGTGACGAGCAGGGGCTCGAGAAGACGCGCGCGGAGCTGCTGGCAACCGCCACGTCGTCGCGCCCTGCGATGTGACCGATGCCGACAGCATTGCGGCCGCGTCCGAAACCGTCGAGAAGGCGCTCGGTCCCGCAAGCGTGCTCGTCAACGCCGCGGCGATCCTGCGGCCCGGCACGCTCGACACGTTGTCGCTTGCCGAATGGAACATGGTGCTCTCGGTCAATCTTACCGGCTATTTTCTCTGCGCGCAGACCTTCGGCCGGCAGATGCGCCGCGAGGGGCGCGGCAGCCTCGTGCATGTGGCGTCCATCGCCGGCAGCCACGCCCAGGGCAAGAGCGGCGCCTACAGCGTCAGCAAGGCGGCCGTGGTGATGCTGTCGCGGCAGCTTGCGAGCGAATGGGGACCGGAGGGCGTCCGCAGCAATGTGGTGAGCCCCGGCATGGTGATCACGCCGATGAGTCAGGCCTTCTATGACACGCCGGGCGTGACCGAGCGCCGCTCCGCTGTGACGCCGATGCGCCGCATCGGCATGCCGCAGGACATTGCGGACGCCGTCACGTTTCTCGCAAGCGACCGCGCGTCCTACATCAATGGCGACGAGATCATCGTCGATGGCGGCTTCACGCGCACGATCATGAATTTGGTGCCGCGGCCGGGACATGATTGAGGAGCGCGCGGCGGATCCGTCGCGCCGAAGAATCGTAGGGTGGGCAAAGGCGCTGTTGCGCCGTGCCCACCATACCTATCCATGCATCGTGTCTGGATAGGTGGGCACGCTATCGCTTTGCCCACTCTACGAAAGATCCGCGCAGTCTAATCGAACAGGCTGGAGACCGATTCCTCCGCCGCGGTGCGGTTGATCGCCTCCGCGATCAGTCCGGCGACCGAGAGTGTGCGGATATTGGCGGCCTTGCGGACCGCCTCGGTCGGCTGGATCGAATCGGTGATGACCAGTTCCTTCAGCCGCGAGGAGGTGATGCGGGTCACGGCGCCGCCGGAGAGCACGCCGTGAGAGATATAGGCGTAGACGTCCGTCGCGCCGTTGGCAAGCAACGCGTCGGCCGCATTCACCAGCGTGCCGCCGGAATCGATGATGTCGTCGATCAGGATGCAGGTGTGGCCGGCGACCTCGCCGATCACGTTCATCACCTCGGATTCGCCCGGCCGCTCGCGGCGCTTGTCGATGATGGCGAGCGGCGTGTTGATGCGCTTGGCAAGGCCCCGGGCGCGTGCAACGCCGCCGACATCGGGCGAAACCACCATCACCTTGGCGAGGTCGAATTTCTCCTTGATGTCGCGCACCATCAGCGGCGAGGCATAGAGATTGTCGGTCGGGATGTCGAAGAAGCCCTGAATCTGGCCGGCATGCAGGTCGAGCGTCATGACGCGGTCGACGCCGGCCTGAGTGATCAGATTGGCGACCAGCTTGGCCGAGATCGGCGTGCGCGAGCCGGACCTGCGATCCTGCCGCGCATAGCCGAAATAGGGGATCACCGCCGTGATCCGGCGTGCCGACGAGCGGCGCAGGGCGTCGGTGATGATCAGGAGCTCCATCAGGTGGTCGTTGGCCGGATAGGAGGTCGACTGCAGGATGAAGGCGTCGGACCCGCGGACGTTTTCCTGGATCTCGACGAAGATCTCCATGTCCGCGAAGCGGCGGACCACGCCTTTGGTCAGCGGCAGGCCGATGCCGTCGGCGATCGCCTGGGCCAGCGCCGGGTTGGAATTGCCGGCGATCAGCTTTATGGAGCCGTTCTTGGCCGACATCGAGGCTTCTCCGCGGACGTTGCTGGAGACCTTGTTCAGCATATCGGGTTTTCCCCTGGAACCGGCGTTCTGACGAGCGAGGGAATATCAGGGAGATAGCGCCGATGGCAACCCGCGAGGCTGGTTTTCCCGGGCAAAAATGGGTGCCATTTCCGGGGTTTGACTAATGGCCGGTGTAGCCCAGCGCAGCAATCTGGGCGCCACTCGAAGTTGCCGGAGCAGCCGCGCTTGCAACCGCTTCCCCATGCTTGCTTGGAGCGGGGGCAGACGACGGTGTTTCAGCCGGCGTGCCATTGACCATGCTGGAAAGGCCGCTGAAGCCGGCCTGTGCGATCTTGCGCAGCACGAGGTCGTCGGCCGCCGCCCACGGATCGCGGCCTGCCTTGCCGGCCTGTTCCTCTCCGGACAGGCGCAGCGTACGCTGCTGGTCGCGGTCGTAGACGTCCCAGACCCACGCGATCGCGGTGCGGCCGTGATTGACCTCTGCGGAGAGATAGCTGCGCACGCGATAGGCGGCCGGGCTTTCGCGAGACACGATGGCAAGACTGCGCAGCTTGCTCTCGCTGTCGAGCACGCTCACCATGCGGTCGAACACGCCGGGCGGCGGGCCGTCGATCGACTCGAAAGTGATGGTCGGGCCATCGGTTGCCATGGCAAAGGCGCCGGAGCTCGCAGCTCCTCCGGCAGCGCAGCCGCCAAGCGCGCAGGCCACCGCCAGCAGCAGTCCCGCGCAGCCGACGCGCAGCAGCGTCCGGCGGTGCCCGGCCAAATGGTTCGACGCATCCCTCATTGTTGCCTTCGCGTTATCGCTAAAACGAGCAAGCGTCTAGAGCGGGCGAGACACAGGGTCAGGACGAAATCAGGCCGCGGCGGCCGCAGATCGGCGTCGGGTCGAACCAATTTTACGCCATTATTATGCTTCCAGCACGATCGCGTGCACGTGCCGGCCGTAATCCGGCTCCTTGCGATGCACCGAGCGGCGGTAGCTGAAGCAGCGCTCGTCGGAATAGGTGTCGATGCCGAGGTCGTCGATCACCAGCACGCCGGCATTTTCCAGCCGCATGCGGATAAAACCGGCGAGATCGAACATCGCGTGGCGATCGCGCTCGCCGGGCAGAAAGAACGTCGCATGGCCGGCATCGGCCTCGATGAAGCGTTCGACGAATTCGGGACCGACCTCGTAGCTTGGCTGGCGGATCAGGGGGCCAATGGCAGCCACCATGCCGCCTCGTTCCCCGCCAAGCTTTTCCATTGTCTCGACGGTCGATTCAAGGATGCCGGTCAGCGCGCCCTTCCAGCCGGCATGCGCGGCCCCGATCACACGCGCCTTCGGATCGACGAACAGGATCGGTCCGCAATCGGCCGTGGTGACGCCGATCGCAAGCCCTTCATTCTTTGTGACGATGGCGTCCGCCTTCGGCCGTGCCCTGCCGTTCCATGGACCGGTCGCCACCACCGCGTCCGGCGAGTGGATCTGGTGCACGCCGACCAGATGCGAGGGGGCAACGCCCAACTGTTCCGCCATGCGCCGGCGGTTTTCCGCCACTCGGGTCGGGTCGTCGTTGGAGCCGAGGCCGCCATTGAGGCCGGCATAGACACCCTCGGAGACGCCGCCGTCGCGAGTAAAAAAGGCGTGGCGAACGCCGGGGATGGCCGAAAGCAGGGAGGAAGCAAGCATCAGGAAGCTCCGGCCGATTCGCTGTCGTCGCTCAGGCCCGGCAGCGAGGCAAGGCTTTGTGAGGAGATGCCGAGCACCTTGAACATAGAACCCATGCCGCTGCGGCCGCCCCCCGTCAATCGCTTCAGCGCGGCCGAAATATCCTCGCTGACCTCATGCGAGGCTTTTGCCATCAGCGCGACCGCGCGGGTTTCGATGCCGAGCCGCTTCAAGAAATCGCCCTGTGTCACCGGCCCATGGACGAGCGCCCCGACGTCCTCCACGGCGCGCGCGAGCGCCTGAAAATCGACATGGGCTGTGACATCGGCCTGTCCCGGCGCCTTCAGGGGATCGGTGAAGCTGTGACGCGCGATCGCCTGGAAGGTATCGCCCGCGTCGCTGCGCACATGGCCATAGTCGATGATCAACGCCGCACCGTCCTGGTCGCGCACGCGGGTCGCGATCTTCATGATTTCGGAATCCGGCCGCCATTCGAACACCGCGCCGATCGGCGCGGCGCGCACCAGAGGCGGCAGCAGCACGTCGAAGCGCGGGATCGGTTCAGCGGCAGCGGAGAACACCAGCTTGCCACCGGTATCGAGGTCGACCACGCGCTCGTGCCAGCCACCCGCCTGCTTGACGACCTGATGGATCGGCAGCACGTCGAAATATTCGTTGGCGAAGATGATGGCGGGGCCGTCCGGAACCTCGTCGATGGTATCGTGCCAGGCGACGCTGCGGACGCCCGACAGGGTCGATTGCTGCTTCTGGCGCAGCACCGGATTGATCTCGACAAGGTGCACGCTCAGCGTCTGATAGAGCTGCGGCAGTATGCGCGCCGCGCGCAGCGCGTCCGCCATCATGGTGCCGCGGCCGGGGCCGAGCTCGATCAGCCTTAGCAGCGTCGGAGAGCCCAGAATCTTCCACAGTGATGCGGCCCACAGTCCGAGCAATTCGCCGAACATCTGGCTGACTTCAGGCGCGGTCGTGAAGTCGCCTTCGCGCCCGAGCGGATCGCGCGAGACGTAATAGCCATGCTGCGGATGCATCAGGCACAGCTCCATATATCGCCATACCGGCATCGGACCGGACGACTTGATGAGCTTCTTGATCTCCGACTGCAGCGGCGAGAAATCGGTCACAGTCTGCCTTGCAATGCGACTTAACTATTTCGCGCCGGCCTGATTCGCTTGCTTCCGACGCCACGCCATTACAATAATTACGACGCCTGCAATTACCATCGGCATCGACAACAGCATACCCATCGTAAGGCCGCCCCACAAAAATCCGAGCTGCGGGTCGGGTTGGCGGAAATGCTCGCCGGTGATGCGTGCGATCGCGTAGAGGACAATGAAGCTGCCGAGGATCAGGCCGGGCCGCTTCAACGCCCCAAAGCGGATCATGAGCGCAAGCACGGTGAACAGCACGATGCCCTCCATGCCGGCTTCGTAGAGCTGGCTCGGATGGCGCGGCAGCGGCCCGCCATTGGGAAAGATCATCGCCCAGGGCAAAGCGGGGTCGGCCGGTCGCCCCCACAGCTCTCCATTGACGAAATTGGCAATCCGCCCGAGAAACAGGCCGATCGGCCCGACCGCAGTGGTGATGTCGCCAAGCGAGAGGATGGAGATGTTGTTCCTGCGCGCGAACCATATCACCGCGATCACGCAGCCCATGAAGCCGCCGTGGAAGGACATGCCGCCCTTCCACAGTTCGAGAATCTCGGACGGATGTTCGGCGAAGAAGGGCAGATTGTAGAACAGCACATAGCCGGTGCGGCCGCCGATGATGATGCCGAGCGTGACCCAGAGGATGAAGTCGTCCATCTGGACGAGCGAGATCGGCGCCGGGCCGCCCCAGAGCTTCTCGTTCTTGAGCAGCGAGCGGGCATAAAGCCAGCCGAACACGATGCCGCCGATATAGGCGAGCGCATACCAGCGGATGGCAATCGGACCGATCGAGATCGCGATCGGATCGAACACCGGGAATTTGATGAGGAGGGGAAGCATCAAGCTGGCTTAGACAAGGTTGCGTTTGTAGAGAGCGAGCAGCCGCTCCCAATGCCGCTCGGCGGCGTCACGATGATAGACGGGACGTTTCGGGAAGGCGAAGCCGTGATGCGTGCCGGGATAGATCTCGACCTCGTTCTTCGTACCCTTCATGCCTTCGCTCACCTTATCGATGATGTCCTGCGGCGCGTAGATGTCGGTCTCGGCGCAGGCGAAGTAAAGTTCGGCCCTGGTCCTGGAAGCCGACAGATGAGGGCTGTCGGGCTGATCGGTCGCAAGATGCGTGCCATAGACCGAGGCGGCGGCTTTCACGCGATCGGAAAAATGCGTCGCCGCGTTGACCGCATAGCGGCCACTCATGCAATAGCCGACCGTGCCGACGATCCCGGTGTTGGCAGCCTTCTGCGTCTGTGCATAGGCCAGCAGGGCCTTCGTATCTTCCATCACCAGCGGGATATTGAGCGAGTTCATCAGCGCGAACATCCGCTTGCGTTCCGGAGATTCGGGATCGGGATTGATCGGGCCGAGCTCCATCACGCCGGCGCGGTAGTACAGGTTCGGGAGCATGACGTAATAGCCCGCGGTGCCGAGCCTGCGCGCCATGTCGCGCAGTTCCTCGCGGATCGCCGGCGCGTCCATGTAGAAGATGATGACGGGAAACGGCCCGCCGCGCTCGGGATGAGTGATGAAGGTGGTGGTCCTGCCGTCCTTGGTCTCGATGTCCACTTGCTGGTCGATCATGAGCGTTTCTTGATGTTCGTGATTCTGGGTTTGTTTGGGGCGCCAAATACGATTGCAAGTAAACCGCAGCATGACAAGGTTCGCCCAGGCGCCGCAGGGGCCTTGAACGAAGGCTGCCGGATCGCCATTGTGTCAGGTTGCGGTTCCCGCGCACGGAGATTTCGCCATGACCCAGACCAGCAACCGGTTTTTCGACGAAATTGGCCGGCTGATGAACGATGCCGCCGGCGCCGCCCAAGGCGTTAAGCGCGAGGTCGACGCACTCTGGCGCAATCAGGCCGAGAAATTCCTGCGCGATATGGACCTCGTCAAACGCGAGGAGTTCGAGGCGGTGAAGGACATGGCGCGGCTCGCGCGCGAGGAAAACGAGGCGCTGAAGGCGCGCCTTGCCGTGCTGGAAGGCAAGCTCGGCGTCGCGCCGTCCGCGCCGAATGCGGGTTCATAAGGGCGGTCCGCCGACGCGCATTCATGGCCGAGCCATCACGCGATTTGCCGGTCCTTGCCTTCAAGTCGCAGCGGGCCTTCGATACATGGCTGGCGTCGCAGCCCGCGGATTGCAGGGGCCTTTGGCTCAAGATCGCGAAGAAATCGTCGGGAATTGCCGGTATTTCAAGGGATGAGGCGGTTGATGCCGCGCTTTGCCATGGCTGGATCGATGGCCAGCTCGACCGCTTTGATGACGCGCATTGGCTAATCCGATTCACGCCGCGGCAATCCACAAGCAAATGGTCGGAAAAGAACCGCGCCCGTGCACTGGAGCTTGTGGCGTTGGGACGCATGCGGCCGGCGGGGTTGAGCGAGATCGAACGGGCCACGAAGGATGGCCGCTGGAATGCCGCCTATGCAGGACAAAGCACGGCGCAGGTCCCTGACGACCTCCGGCTGGCGCTTTCGAAAAGCAAAAAGGCGAAGGCCTTCTTCGAGACCCTCGATAGCAAGAATCGCTTTGCGATCCTCTATCGTGTTCATGACGCCAAAAAGCCGCAGACGAGGCTCGCCCGTATCGAGAAATTCGTCGCGATGCTGGCCGCCGGAGAGACGCTCCATCCCCAGCGGAGGAAGGCACCCAAGCGGGCACGGACAAAGACGTGACGCGCGATCGGGACGCAAAAAATCCCTTCATTTCCTTGTCAATTTGCCGCTTTGGGGCTAAAAGCCCGCCACGTTCGCGGCCCCCGCACCCCTGGAGGCTTGCCGGCGGACGAAGCATGGGCCGCCTAGCGGCCTTTATCTTTTGAAAACAAGGACTTAAGACAATGGCGACGACCGTCAAGGAATTGAAGGCGACCGCACGTCCGTCAGTCGGCAAGGGGGCCGCACGGGCAGAGCGCCGCGCCGGGAGAGTGCCCGGAGTGATCTACGGCAACAACCAGCCCCCGCTGCCGATCTCGGTGGAAGACCGGGAACTGCGTCAGCGCATCCTGGCAGGCCGCTTCCTCACCACGATTTACGACATCGAGCTGGAGGGCAAGAAGCACCGCGTGATTCCACGCGACTTCCATCTCGATCCGGTGCGCGATTTCCCGGTCCATGTCGACTTCATGCGGCTTGGCGAGGGCGCGACCATCCGCATCAGCGTGCCGCTGCATGTCGAGAGGTCGGAAGCCTCGCCGGGCGTCAAGCGTGGCGGCACCGTCAACATCGTCACTCACACGATCAGTCTCGAATGTTCGGTCGACAACATTCCGCAATATATCGAGGCCGACGTCGGCGAACTCGAGATCGGCCATTCGCTGCATCTGTCCGATATTACGCTGCCGAAGGGCGTGCGCTCGCGGCGCGAGGACCTGACGCTGGTCACCATCGTGCCGCCCTCGGGTTACGCCGAAGAGCAGAAGGCAGCGGCGGCGGCCGCAGCCGCGGCTGGCGAGGCGGCTGCTGCGGCTCCGGCGGCAGGTGCTGCGGCTCCGGCGCCTGGCGCTCCAGCGGCGCCGGGTGCGGCGGCTCCGGCACCGGCCGCGGCGGCGGCTCCGGCAGCGGGCGCGAAGGCGCCTGCAGGTGGCGGCGACAAGAAGAAGTAAACGTCTCGCGCGGGATGCCGCGTCATGCTGCTGTTGGTCGGCCTCGGCAATCCCGGCGCGAAATACGCGCGCAACCGGCACAATATCGGATTCATGGCCGTCGATCAGATTGCGCGGCGTCATGGTTTTGCGCCGTGGCGCCGCCGTTTTCAGGGCGAGACTGCCGAAGGCGCGCTCGACCGCGAGCGCGTGATCCTGCTCAAGCCCACGACTTACATGAACGATTCCGGCCGCGCGGTGCAGGAAGCCGCGAACTTCTTCAAGCTCGGCGCAGGCGAGATCACCGTGTTCCAGGACGAGCTCGAGCTGCCGCCGGGCAAAGTGCGGGTGAAGGTCGGAGGCGGCATTGCCGGTCACAACGGCCTGCGGTCGATCTCATCGCATATCGGCAACGACTATCGCCGGGTTCGGCTCGGGATCGGTCACCCTGGCGTCAAGGAACTGGTCCACCACCATGTGCTGACCGACTTCGCCAAGGTCGACGATGAGTGGGTGACGGCGCTGTGTGGCGCGGTCGCCGACAATGCCGGTCTGCTTGCGGCCGGCCACGATTCCACGTTCCAGAACAAGGTGCATCTGACGATGCAGGGCAAGGGATTTTTCGACGTCAAGGACGAGGACGCCGAGTAAATAATTGTCATCGCCGGGCTCGACCCGGCGATCCCTCTTTCGAAGACGATGGATGTGCGGGTCAAGCCCGCGCATGGCGACCTCAATAAAACGCGCGAGCTGAGCGCGAGGACTGGAAAGCAAGATGGGATTCAAATGCGGTATCGTCGGCTTGCCCAATGTCGGCAAGTCGACCTTGTTCAATGCGCTGACTGAAACCGCGGCGGCGCAGGCGGCGAACTATCCGTTCTGCACCATCGAGCCCAACGTCGGTGAGGTCGCCGTTCCCGATCCGAGACTCGACAAGCTCGCGGCCATCGCCAAATCCGCGCAGATCATTCCGACCCGGCTGACCTTCGTCGATATCGCCGGCCTCGTGCGCGGTGCATCCAGGGGCGAGGGCCTCGGCAACCAGTTTCTCGCCAACATCCGCGAGGTCGACGCGATCGCGCATGTCGTGCGCTGCTTCGAGGACTCCGACGTCACCCATGTCGAGGGCAAGATCGCGCCGCTTGCCGACATCGAGACCATCGAGACCGAGCTGATGCTGGCCGATCTCGAGAGCCTGGAGAAGCGCGTCGACACCCTCGCCAAGAAGGCCAAGGGCAACGACAAGGACGCCAAGGAGCAGCTCGACCTCGTCAACCGCACGCTGGTGCTCCTGCGCGAGGGCAAGCCGGCGCGCCTGGTGGAGCGCAAGGTCGAGGAAGAGCGGGCCTTCGCCATGCTCGGGCTCTTGAGCTCAAAGCCCGTGCTCTATGTCTGCAATGTCGAGGAGGCCTCCGCCGGGGACGGCAATGATTTCTCGAAGCAGGTGTTCGAGCGCGCCGAGGAGGAAGGCGCAGTTGCGGTCGTGATCTCCGCCAAGATCGAGTCCGAGATCGCGACGCTGTCGCGCGAGGAGCGCAAGGAGTTTCTGGAAACGCTGGGGTTGCAGGAGGCCGGGCTCGACCGGCTGATCCGCGCCGGCTACCAGCTCCTCGACCTCATCACCTATTTCACGGCCGGGCCGAAGGAGGCGCGGGCCTGGACTGTCGATCGCGGCACCAGGGCGCCGGCCGCGGCCGGCGTGATCCATACCGACTTCGAGAAGGGCTTCATCCGTGCCGAAACCATCGCCTAC